>Ga0129333_10002943_pt1 | contig 15965 bp, 15 predicted proteins | sample CPB6_08_DNA_FD_94474 | JGI IMG/M metagenome (GOLD analysis project Ga0129333, IMG submission 94474) | Freshwater to marine salinity gradient microbial communities from Chesapeake Bay, USA - CPBay_Sum_0.6_0.8_DNA | ecosystem: Environmental > Aquatic > Marine > Coastal | place: USA: Chesapeake...
GAGCCCGCCATGATGATTTTACGACCTTCAATTGAGACAACCGGACCTTCATTTTCCTGTATTTCTCTGAAATAAGGATATAGCCCTAGTTGTTTCACCTCATCTGCTCTTGTAAAATCAATGCAACGCTGAAATAAATCCATATCCAACCTATTGTGAGTTTTCTTTTGATAATTAATCTGAACAGGGTTGAAATTACTGAATTTATGGCATTTAACATAGGGAACCGGTGTTCCTGCCATTATTTCATTGAGGGAATTCAACCTGGAATTCATTTGAAACAAGACCCTCGGAGTCCATAAAATAAATTATTGCACTAAAGGGCTCATCTTCTTCTCGAGGTTCGATGCGAAATGTTTGGCGAGAGCAATCTTGTTTCAATTGAATAAATGCAGCGTATAATTCAAATGGTTTCTTTATATTTTTTCCGGTTCCATCCTTGACAATAATTTTTGAACGATTGGGATTACCATTATACCTTCCACATGTTTTAACTGTGATGTCGATATATGCAGATGTTGATACTACATCTACCATACTTGGGGCATCTTTTACTACCTCTATTGGATATCGATCTCCGATAAGATTACCATTGACTCTCCGTTCCAGAAAAATGCGAGTTATATTGCGACTATTCTTGAGATAGAAATAAAATGCTGAACTATTGCTCTGTTTCAATATTTTACCGTTTTCATCAACAATTGTGGCGGTTACACTCATTCCTGGTTCTGAATTGATATTTGTCTTGATGAATATGGAATCTCCTGGTCGGATTTCTTGAGGATATCTCGGTTCGGGGAAATTTTCGGGAATGACATCAAACTCAGTTGAGACAATTTTCTTATCTGATTTTCTTTGAACAAAGACTTTTACCTTCATTGGTGAAAAAGCGGGGGCTCTTCCTTTGATGGACAATTGTCCTGCCTTCACTTCTTCAATAAATGCAGTCCCTTGCTCATCAGAATTTTGTTTCAATTCTATTCTAGGTTTTCCTTCATAATTGGCTGTTGCAAGAACACCTTGTACAATTACATTGGCATTCCAAGTTTCCATAGGTGGAGCTTTAACTGTTGTCAAAGCAGCCGTAAGTGAAAGATCCTCTTTGTCTAGCGGGACAATCATGAGATTCTTGCTAGGATCAATAATCGAGGCATCTGTGTTGAAATCGAGCAGCTGCTTGAAGGTTTCAGGTATTTGGAAACGATTTTGCAATTGCAATTTGCCAATCAATTCTGCCAGATTTTGTTCTGTGGGGGTATAGACAATTCTTGCGGGAGCATTTCCTGATTTTTCTGCGAGGATTGATATGCTAAACTTAGCTTCTGCCATTAAAGTAGGATCTGAATCCAGAAGCAATTGTTGCAAGTCCGAATTTTTGCCACTAATGAGAGGTTTAGCCTTTGCTTTTACAGTCACAGCATAGGTTTTGGATTCATTCAGTGAGGTCAGCATTGAACTTGGTGGATGCCAAGAAAAAAATACCAATTGTTTAAGAGAATCATATGTGATGGTAAAATTAGAACCAGGTGTAGAACCAACTTGCACAATACTTCCTTTGTCTTGATCTTCCACGATGCATTCGAGGGACACATCTTGCACATTCCCTGTGATGAGCATGATATTTGATGTATCAAGTTGCAATACAGGCATACCTGTTGAGTCGGTTGTCATTTTGCAAAGCAATGTGTTTTTTTCGGGCAACAATGAAAAAGACTGCTGAAAAATACTTGTGATTGTTGCAAGGGCATTATCTGCTTTATCTTCTTGCTTACCAGGCAGGAGGAGAATGAGTGCTGAAAGGTAGAGAACAAAATAGATTTCTGCTCCCCTTCTCTTCTTTGTAATATTATTGTCCTTTTTCCACATAGCCCTTAGCCACCGTATCCGCGATAATTTTTTCAAGTTCTCTGCGAACTGCAAATTCTATTTCTTCTTTGCGTAATTCTTGTGCGGCATGAAGCAATGATGCCACGACTGCATTGAATTGTTTGAATTGCTCGCCTGTTTGCTGCATGATTGCGGTCAATTCGGGATTTGGAGCAACTGCTTGCGATGCGATTTGAACGGAATCTCTCGTTGTGGAAATCAAAGCTTCTTGGCGAGCGCTCATTTCTCTCATGGCATCAGTCACTTGTTCGAGTCGAACAGCCATTGAAGCATATTCTCTTGATATCTCACCAACTTCCCTAAGCAAAGCGGATACTTCCTTATTACGTTCTATCTCGCCTTGTTCATCGGAAGTATCTTCATCCAATGGAGAGAAATACATGATGAAAAACATGATGGCCAATAGGAATGCTTCAAGAGAAATGCTGACAACAATAACCCAATCCGGAATGGATTCGTAAATTCTTCGAAGGCCAACCGTTACAAGCAAGATTGCTGCACCAAAGTATACGAATGAATTAATGGTGGAATAGAAAAATCTATTGATGATTTCTTGAAGCCACAATGATGTGCCGGAAAAAAATCCAAGCGGATAGAGAACATGTATGTCAATGGAGGAGAATTTTTTAATATCCTGTTCTTTTGTACAGATTCTCCAAAGCAAAATAGTTGCAGACAAAGAACTCATTTGTCGAGCAAAACGTAAATCTCTGAATATGTCTCGAAGTATCGAGCGGCCTTCCAAAGTTGCCAAAGTTGTTATTTCTCTCATGGATTTCTCCGAAACTCCATTATTCCCTAATAAATGGCCTAAACCAAACTTCGCCAGCACTCACTGAGAATCCGAATCGCAGAAATGATTCTCTCACAAGTTCTGCAGAACCACGAATACCGGCTTGTAGGGCAAGATCTATCATTGCGGAACCGGCAAGCGGCAATTGCATTCCAAAAGTACCAAACATTTCTTCTATGTCAATGCCATTGACGGAATAATATAATTGATTCCAACCACCACCAATGTTCAACTGAACTTTGTCAATATAATCAGTACCCAATTGATATGAGCGCAATCTTGAAATGCCAAATGATATCTTCCTTCCCGCTTTAAATGTTGCTTTTCCAGGTGCAAAATCCAAATGCGAAAAATCCTGCATTTCAAAGTCACTTGCGACCATCCATCTACCCGAAACATAGCTCAGTCCCAAGCCTAATTGCATTGGAAGTGACGTTGTGCCTGATTGCTGGAAGACTGTATCAAAAGCGATGATTGAAGAAGTTGCAGTACTTTGACGAATATCTGATTCATAATCCAAATCAGAGAAAATGCTTGCACCTGCACCAATTGTTAAACCTTTCGCAGGTTGCATTGCAATTCCCAACTTAAATCCCGAACCAAAAAAACGGTCTGTTTTGGAATTTTGGGAGATAAATGGCTGTGTGTATAGTTCTGTTCGAATGACTCTATTGACATTTCCAAACAAACGCATGGCGGCAAATCCGATTGAGATTCCTTCCATGGGTCTCCATGAACTACCAATGAATGCTGCACTCATGCCACCTGAGCCAAAACTCATGGATCCACCTGAGATATCAGGTAAACCTGCAATTCCGGGCGTGACAGGTGTCATCACTGAATATTGGACCACCGAATATGGATAAATACCGCCTGAAATGGTTAATCCCATGGCGGTATCCACTTGAAATGTTGCTGCAATACCGTCAAGCTTGCCAAAATTTTGAGAAGCAGAGAGTTCTTGTTGTTCTATTGCAGTTTGGGTAAAACGGAATCCTATTTGTAGTCGGGTTAATTTGGATTCAGACCACATTGCAGGATTTGCAATATTCACAGCATGATAAGATGGAACGGCATATTGTGTTCCTCCAAGCCCATCATAAAATCCTCCAATGGATTGACGAATATCGCCAATACCATACATCGAATAGTTGGACCCTCCTTGTTGTGCCTGAATTATTGTCACTGCAAACATGATTGACAATATGCTCAAGATATGTCGAAATGTGAATATCATGATTGTTTTCCTATGATGGAGTCCGATGCAGATTCGCGCTTGATGATGCCCCATAATTGATCTCTCCCTAATCCAGTTTCAGAGGAATATGGAAGAACATCGATGCAGTGGGAACAAAATTGTACCAAGCCTTGAATTTGTTGTTTTCTTTCCTCAACCATTGTAGCTTTTATTTTATCACATTTGGTGAGGATAAGCGTATACTTTATTCCATGCAATTCCAGCCATTCAATCAATCCCATGTCTATTTGCGAGGGATCATGCCGACTATCAAGTAGCATGCAAACCATACGCAATTGCTCACGATGTTCAAGATAGGAATAATTCAATGCCGAAAATTCTTCTCTCTTGGATTTTCCGACGGATGCATAACCAAAGCCAGGCAAATCAACGAGCATCCAGAGTTGTTCAACAATGAAAAAATTGATCTGTTGTGTTTTTCCTGGTGTTGAACTTGTCAATGCCAATTGTTTTCTGCGGACTATGCTATTGATCAATGACGATTTCCCAACATTGGAACGACCAATGAATGCTATTTCCGGCAATGTTGATTTCGGAAAGTGCACCGGCGCTGATGCACCTGTGAAAAAATCTGCTTGAACATGTTTCATAGAGTTAGATGTTTGGTCCGAGCATGTCTTCAGGCCGCACCCAGCGATCAAAATCTTCACCTGAAACCAAATTCAATTCAATCGCAGCATCACGCAAAGTGCCTCCTGTTTTGTGAGCATGCTTTGCAATCTTTGCGGCATTGTCATAGCCAATATGTGTATTGAGAGCCGTGACAAGCATAAGTGTATTGCGATTATAATATTCGAGTCTTTCTGTATTCGCTTCTATGCCTTTGGCACAATGTTCATTGAACATGGTGCATCCATCGGCAAGCAAACGGATGCTTTGAAGCACATTGTAGATAATGACAGGTTTGAAAACATTCAATTCAAAATTTCCGGATGAGCCACCAACATTGACTGCTGTGTCATTACCAATCACTTGGGCGGCAATCATTGTCATTGCTTCAGATTGTGTTGGATTTACTTTTCCGGGCATGATTGAACTTCCCGGTTCATTTTCTGGGATGGAAAGTTCACCCAATCCACAACGAGGTCCTGAAGCCATCCAACGAATGTCATTTGCAATTTTCATGAGTGAGCATGCAAGTGTTTTGAGTGCACCATGCATGAACACGAGTGCATCATGGGCAGCCAAGGATTCAAATTTGTTTGGGGCTGATACAAAAGGCAAGCCGGTGAGTTCAGCAATTTTTGCCGCACCTCTTTGTGCAAATTCAGGATGAGTGTTGAGCCCGGTCCCAACTGCTGTCCCGCCAAGCGCAAGTTCATATAGTCCACCAAGAGCAAATTCAATACGCGCTACATCATTCTTCAATTGTTGAACATATCCCGAAAATTCTTGACCAAGGGTTATTGGAGTTGCATCCATTAAATGTGTTCTACCACTTTTGATCAAACCTGAAAATTCGTGAGATTTTGCTTCCAATGTTGCAAGCAAAGAATTCACTGAAGGTAAGAGTGCATGCATGGTTTGTTCAACTGCCGCGATATGCATGGCAGTTGGGAATGTATCATTGGAGCTTTGTGATTTGTTTACATCATCATTGGGATGAATGGGTTTTTTTGAACCCATCTCACCTCCTGCCAATTCGATTGCCCTATTTGAAATCACCTCATTGGTATTCATGTTGGTTTGAGTTCCGCTTCCTGTTTGCCAAACTGAAAGAGGAAAATGGGAATCGAGTTTTCCTTCAATCACCTCATCTGCTGCACTGGTGATGAGATCTCTTTTTTCGGAAGACAAAATCCCGACATCGCAATTGACTATTGCCGCCGCTTTTTTGAGAATGCCCAATGATCTAATGAGTTCTCTCGGCATTCTTTCAATCCCAATTGCAAAATGATGAAGAGATCTTGCGGTTTGGGCGCCATAATACATATGTGAGGGGACTTCTATTGGTCCCATGGAATCTGTTTCAATTCTTGTTGACATGGTGTTAAAAAGTTTTTGTGAAACTTTATCAACGAAGCATCGCAACGCTGACATTCGTCTTGATTTGTTGTTTGACTTCTTGTTTCTCTCCATTGCGAAGATCTTTGATTTTTGCGTCCATCTCAGTGAGTACATCATTTTTCTTCAAGATGGTTTCACCTGTAACTACATCCACGATTGAAGAACCGGTGCCTTCAAACTTGGATTTGTTCAGAGAAAATTCAATGAACTTTGGAAGATCTTTTGGAATCTCTGTTTTGGCGGTTAGCACTGCTTTGACTATTGCAACTTTTCTTCCATTGAATTCATGAATTGGACCCATTGTATATGTCACGGAATTGGTGACTGTCATTATTCCTGAAACAGGAATAACATCGACTTTGGTCCATGTTCTTCCTTCATTCAAATCGCCTTTGTCCGGAAAGGTTTGATATTCTTGTTGCATAGGCAATTGAAAGAATTGCGCTTTGACTTGTTGCATCAATTGTTCTTTCATTTTGTCCGGTATGGAATCTTTCCTTGCACCAAGCATTTGATTGATGATTGCATTCAAACCTAAAACTTCTTCAACCTTGCCAAGTTTGCTCACATTAGCTGTTACTTCAGCACCAATAACACTATTGTACTGGACAAAATCTTTATTCTTTCGATCTGAAGGTTTTCCTGAATTGTATGTCAAGGTGATTGTTTCACCAACTTTTTGAGGGTTAGGACCTTTTTCATTGACGATCATGGTATCGATGCGGATGTTCATTTCAATGGAGCCATCGGCATTTACTTTTTTTATGATCTTCGTATATGTTTGAGTTATTTCTTGCTCCAATGACATGCCACCGCGTTTCACGATATTGATTTGCGTCACTGTATATTGCGAAGTATCTCCCACTTTTGGTGCATACACAAATCCCTTCAATGAGTGATCTTTTACTGTGGGTGATTTTTCTACAGCTTCAAAAGTCCATGCAGCGGGTGCATTAGCTTTTGAAGAAAGCGATGATTTTTCTTCATTGCATGATAAAAGAGCATAGAGCATCAACCCACACAATAAGAGTGATCCCCTGAATCGAGCATTGATCAATTCCATTTGTAGCGTCCTAAAAGAGTCCATGTAGTTTCTGTATTTATATCTTGGGTAAACTGCTCTCTCTTATATTGAGCAGTGACCTTTGCATTATATTTCAGCGTTACTTTTTTCACCCAACCGGATGAATTCATTTCCATGATGATTGTGCCCTGACCTTCTCCCTGTTGAATGGGCACCGGTGCCGGAACACCAAAGAATCGTGCATCATTGGAAGTAACAGGCTTCAAAGCTTTGGATACAGCTTCAACAACATATTCACCTTTTGAATATGCAGACACTCTTACTTCCACTGTATCAATGAAATCAATTCCATCAAGTCGAAGTCTGATTCCACGCTTCCACACTGAATCGGGAGCAATTACCATTTTTCCGGCTATCAATTCTTTAGATACATCGCCAATCCAAGCTGCTTGTTCATCTGTCAAAGCATTGAGCCATGTGAATTTTTGCGCGGTATCCAATGCATCTTTTCCTTCATTAATGATATAATTTCTCAACCATTCAATGTCACCGGGTTGATCAACACCACGAACATTCACAACTTCAGTTTGTGGAGAATACACCAATACAAATTGATGATTCAATAATGCCATATTGGAAATTGCATCAGGGAATTCTGTATTTACGGTTGCCGCTTTAGGATTCTGAGAATCATAGAGCAATTGTGTGGGGCCATCCATGAAAGCATATTTCATGGAATCGATATTCGTCACAAGCGGTAGTCCATCAGATTTGGGTGACTCCGGAGATTGCGTGAAGTTGTATTGCAACTTGCGTTGATATTGCTTGCTTATGCTATCGCGATACATTCTATTGACGGTGGTTTTTTCATCCATCACATACGATGCATACACATTCTCTTTGAAACCCACTCGAAGGGCATATTTCAATTCGGGTGCTTTTTGCCCCTTGGTATCTGTTTGACCAAAGAGTGGAAATGCAAAAGCAGAACAAAGAAAAGAACAGATTGTTAGAATATATCTGAATGCGTTCATGGTGAAAAGTCCTTTGATTGTGCTATTTGATATAATGTCCATGATGCAAGTGTCATGCCATCCCAAATTGTTCCGGCTTGTAACATGGATCTACACTCATCTAGTGTAACTTCCATGATTTCTATCTCTTCTGTTGCATCTGTATTTTGACCTACAAATCTCAAATCTTTGGCAATATACACAGAGCATAGCTCATTTGTGATGCCATTGCAAGGATTGAATGAGCCAATATGCAAGAACTTATCTGCTTTCATACCGGTTTCTTCAAGCAATTCCTTCTTTGCATTCTCTTCGGGTGTCATACCAAACTGCAAGCCACCACCCGGAAATTCAATGCTTAATTTCTTGTTCAAATAACGAAACTGTTTTACCATGAGCACTGATTCTGCAGATGTCATGGGAATGATGATTGTTGAGCCATGAGAATCTGCATAGAAATATTCTGCATGATTCAACCCGTCCGACAAAACATATTCATCTCGTTTATATCGCCAATATCCATTATCGTCAATGAGTACTTGATCAATTGTTGAATATGGCTCTCTTTTTGTCATGTGTTTTCAGCAGAATAAAAAGCGACGCTCCATCATGCAATGTGCGCCGCTATTGATTGACAAATTCAATGATTATGCATTGTTTGCAACAATCTCACTTTCAGTAAAGAAAAATGCGATTTCAATTGCGGCATTTTCAGGAGAATCAGATCCGTGAACTGCATTTTCTGCCTTGGAACCTGCAAAACGCTTACGGATTGTTCCCTCTGCAGCTTCTGCAGGATCTGTAGAACCAATCAAAGCGCGATAATCTTCAACGGCATTTTCTTTTTCCAGTGCGATTGGCACAATGGCGCCGGAAGACATGAAATCACATAATTCTCCATAAAAAGGACGCTCTTTATGTACTTCATAAAATTTTCCTGCTTGAGCTGCAGTCAATCGTGTCATTTTGAATGCAAGTACTTTAAATCCTGCTTGAGTGATTTGTGCAATAATTTCTCCAACAACATTTTTGCGGACTGCATCCGGCTTGATGATTGCGAGTGTTCTTTGTTTCATGTTTTTGTAAAGTGTAAAGGTGAAAAAATATTCTTAAGATGCTTTTGCAGATAATGCTTTCACAACAGATTTTCCAATATCGGCAGGTGAATCAGCCACAAGTATTCCAGCTGCACGCATTGCATCAACCTTTGCAGAAGCAGTGCCTTTTCCTCCGGAAATAATTGCACCGGCATGACCCATTCTGCGTCCCGGAGGAGCAGTTCTGCCCGCAATGAAGCCGATGACGGGTTTTTTCACATTGTCTGCGATATATGCTGCGGCTTCTTCTTCAGCAGTCCCTCCGATTTCTCCAATCATGATGATTGCCTCGGTTTCGGGATCTTCATTGAATAATTTGATTGCATCAATGAATCGTGTTCCAATGATTGGGTCGCCACCGATTCCGATGCATGTTGTTTGACCAAGGCCTACATCAGTCAACTGCTTCACGGCTTCATAAGTCAATGTTCCACTTCGTGAAACAACACCAACTGTTCCCTTCTTGTGAATGAAACCAGGCATGATGCCAAGTTTGCATTCATCGGGTGTTATGATGCCCGGGCAATTTGGACCAATCATTCTACTTGATGATTGGCTCAGTGCAGTATTAACGCGAATCATATCGCGTACTGGAATTCCTTCAGTGATGCACACAATCAATGGCACTCCTGCTTCTATGGCTTCAATAGCCGCATCGGCAGCCATGCTTGCAGGAACAAAAATGATGCTTGCATTTGCGCCGGTGGCATCCACTGCTTCTTTGACAGTGTTATAGACAGGAACAGGACGATTGAACATGTCTTCGTTCTTTCCTTCATACATCAATCCATTTTTGCCTGGGGTGACTCCTGCCACAACATTGGTGCCATAAGCAAGCATCTGCGATGTGTGAAAAGTACCCTCGGATCCGGTGATTCCTTGTACTATGACTTTTGTATTCTTGTTGACCAGAACGCTCATAACTTTGCAGTGTGGGAAAATGAATAATCATGAGCAACAAAAATAGGAAATTTCCACTGCATGAGAGCCATGACAAAAGCCATGGATTATCCCCAAATCATTGCGATTGAGGAACAAAAAGCACTTCCTCCCCAGGCTTTATCATTCCATATCGCTCCCTTGCCAATCGCTCTATCTCCCTATCATCATAATTCAATCTTTTTATGACATGCTTCAAAGAGTCACGCATTGCATGTTGAGTGTGAATTTCATTTTGCAAATTGGCTTTTTCCGACTCTAATTGCCATCCTTGGATAATTCCATATTTGGTGAAGAATATGATTCCCAAACCGATCACAAAGATGAACGAACCCCAGATTATTCGTTTTTTCTTTAGGTCCGCAATTTTCTCCTCATTATTGATCTTTGCCATGATATCTCAATCACACCGGAATTTGATACATGCGATATGTTTTGTAAATGCTGCCATGCATCGTGGTTGTTAGGGCTTTTTTCATGGGTTCATTATCCTCCAAGATCCAGGATGCCTCACCATATTGAATTCCTTTGGGTAGACCCCTTGCTCCGATCTCTTGGTATAACACAGCATCAACACCATGTTTCTGATACTCGGGCAAAACGCCAAGCACGATGATTCTGAGCAAATTGATGGACGGTTTTTTGGTGAAAAGATGCCAGAGTGCGCCCAGCAGCGAGCCGGATTTATTATGCACGAGGCATTGATTGATATCCGGCAATGCAAGAGCGAAGCCTGCCACTTGACCTTTCACTTCAGCTATCAGTGTATATGTTGGATCAGCAATTTGCTTTAAATCGGCTGCCAAAAAATCAAATTCTTCATTGGTCATTTTCACAAATCCCCAATTTGGCTGCCAAGCTGAATTATAGATGTCTTTCAGGGTTTGAACATCTTTTTTGAATGCATGTTTATCCTTGAAATTCACTTCTCTGATTGTGATTTCAGATCTTTTGCGAATAACATCAACAAGACGATTCATCTTATCGGAAACAAAGGTGTTTTGATCAAGGATATAAGCATGAAGATCCTTTACTTTGGCAAGCCCATATCCTTCATACAATGTTTGATAATAGTGCGGATTATAGGTCATGAGAATGACAGGAGAAGAGTCGAATCCATCTACCAATAAACCGCATTCATCATTCATGCTAGGATTTGCCGGACCCCGCATGGCATCCATTCCATGATTCTTAAGCCATTGTTTAGCAGAATCAAAGAGAAGATTGGCTGTTTCCTGATTATTTTCACATTCAAAGAATCCAAAAAATCCAACTTTGTCATGATGCGCTGCATTATGATTGTCATTGACAATGGCACCTATTCTGCCTACGATTTTGCCATCTCTTTCCGCCAAGAACAACTGCATTCTAGAATGCTTAAAAAATGGGTTTTTGTCCACATTCAATAATTTCAATCGATCCATCATGATTGGTGGCACAAAATATGGATCACCAGGATAGAAGTGTTTTTGACAAGCAATGAATGATTTGATGTCTGATGTGGAGTCAATTGGGCGAATCTTGGTTGCTGTCATCTCATAAAACCGAATTGTGTGAACATAATCTTCCATAAAATAGTGGAATTCAGTGATATAATCCATGAAGTCAATCATAAGTGACTGAAACTTGATAATTTTGCATGCATTGAATAGTTCAAGGTGCATCATGCTATTGATCATTCCATCGATTGACATCCATCATGGTTCATGCCGTCGCTGCATCGAGGGTGCGCCAGGCACGGAATCATTGTATGCCGAGTATTCGCATCATCCAGAACGATTGGTTCAATTATGGAGAAGAGAAAATGCCAAATCTCTTCACATAACTGATTTTGATGCAATGTTCGAACATGCGCCTGATGCAAATACTGAGCTTATTTCTTCAATGATTAAGGCAACGGATATTCCCATCCAATTGCTTTCTTCATTTCCTGACATAGAACATTGCGCATTTTGGTTGGAACAAGGTCTATATAGAGTAATCATTAATGAAGTGATGCTTACTGATCCGGAAGGTGTGAAGGCACTCGTTCAACAATATACGCCAAGCAGAGTAGTGGCTGCAATTCGTGTGAGTTCTGATCGGGTGACATTACCGGATATGGATTGTGGATTGGATGTGAAAGAGATCATCAATCTTGCGCAATCTCTTGGGATGAATCGCATCATGTATGCAGATACATCTTGGGAAGGCACGCTTCATGGTCCAGACCTTGACATATTGAAAGATATTGCTCAACACTCTTCAATGCGGATTACGGTTGGAGGTGGCATTGGTGGTCCGGAACAATTATGGGCTCTTCAAGAATTGCGATCATTTGGAATGGATTCCGTTGTGATTGGAAGAGCATTATATGAAAACAAATTCCCGTGTCAAGAAATGTGGAGATCTATCGAAGCAAAACTTGAACCGGATATTTCTTAGGAATTCCTCATGCTGAAACATCATCTTTCATTGTTGTTTGTGTGTTTATGTATACTATTCGTGCCTGAGATTTCATTGGCAAGACTTGATTCAAGCAATACTTCAGCAATAAAAAAAGATACTTCAAAACCCACCATCATGATTGCAGAAGTGATGCTGGGTAATGAGATGCCTCTTCAATTGATTGCAAAAACTGATGCTGCAATGGCAATCGCTTTGGGAGCCGCTGATAAATTCAGATATATTCCATTCTCCGCGCGTGATTCCGTTGCGGGTGTATTCAAAAGTTTGAATTCAGAGCCGACCGCCTATAATGTTGGACAAGAAATCAAAGCCGAAGTTATCATGTTCATTCACATGAGACAATTGGGGAATTTATTGCGTGTGGACATTCAAGCAAAAACCGGTGTTGATTATAAAGAAAGTGTATCAGGTGTAGGTTTGGCACTTCTACGATATAGAGATTCAGCCAATGCAATTGTCTATGATCCAACCATTGTAGAAGCCATACAAAGAGCTATGTGTGCAATCACTGGTGATTCAAATTTATATGCACATGTTGAAGATAGTTCCTATATGGTTTTTCCGGCAGAACCATTGGTTTTTTTGAACATGAAGTTTGACAATACGAAGCAAAAATCCGCTTGGGCAATTTTTCAGGACAATGAAGTGAATTCATTTTATGCCTTGCAAACGCTTTTTGAAGCAGCTACATCTTTGAAACATGTGATTCCAATTGATTTGGATACTCGTGATTCGGTCTATGCTCTAAAGCAGATTTATGGAGTGGAGAATTATGTACAATCGACAAAAGAGGAATTGAAAATTCTCTATGATGTAGGATTTTTATACGCAATGAGCGGGAGCATAGAAAAAACATCTGATGGTGCTGACATAACACTGACTTTGAGTGAGATAACATCGCAATCAACATTAAAAAAAGTGAGGTCCCTCACGGCTGGATACTCAGATGATACGCTTGAAGGATTCAGAAAAACTGCAATGAAATTACTTCGAAGGTTATTGCGATGAGTTCAATTGATGTTGATTCAAGAAGGATATGGAAGATATCAGCATCCGGTTTTCAAGCACTTGACAACACCCCGGAATTCAAAACTGATGGTGATTGCATTGTGTATTGGATGTCGAGAGATCAGCGCATTCAACATAATTGGGCCTTGCTTGCAGCATTGAATGAATCAAAGAAAAGAAATGTTGATTTCAAAATAGTATTCACTTTGGTTCCTCAATTCCTTGATGCAACCTTGAGGCAATTTGATTTCATGCTACAGGGGATTTCAGAAGCACAAAAAGAAGCACATGCATTGGGCATTCCCTTCCATTTTATTCTTGAAAAAGATCCTGCAAAAGCAGTGATTTCATTTGCGAAAAAAGTACATGCCGGAGCTGTGTATACGGATTTTGATCCATTGAAAATCAAGTTGAAATGGAAACTTGATGCAGTCAAATCATTAGAATGTCCTTTCTTTGAAGTTGATGCTCACAATATCATCCCGGCTCGTTTTATTTCTCAAAAGACAGAGTTTGCCGCTTATACTATCCGACCCAAGGTACACAGATTATTGACGGAGTTTTTGACAGCATTTCCGATTATAAAACCTCTGAAAACAGTCAAAACTTTGCCGGAAGAATTTGTGGTTGATGATGTATTGAAACATGTGAAAGTCAGAAAAGATGTCATGCCTGTTTCTACTTTTATACCCGGAACCTCCGCTGCATTTTCACATCTGAATAGTTTCATAAAGAAAAAGCTTGAGCATTATCATGATAAAAGGAATGATCCAAATGCAGGACATGTCTCTGATATGTCACCATGGCTTCATTTTGGAAATATTTCCGCACAGACAATTGCTTTAGAAATTCAGCAAGCTAAAAGCGCCAAAGAATCAATTGATGGGTATTTGGAAGAATTGATCGTTCGAAGAGAATTGGCTGACAATTATTGTTTATACACAAGTGATTATGATAATTTCAATGGTTTTCATGCTTGGGCTCAAACTTCTTTGAATGCGCATCGATCGGACAAAAGGGAATATATATACTCGCAAAAACAATTTGATCAAGCAGATACACATGATGCTTTGTGGAATGCCGCTCAATTGGAAATGCTTAATACAGGAAAGATGCATGGGTATATGCGTATGTATTGGGCAAAGAAAATTCTGGAATGGACACAAACTCCTGAAGAGGCACAGGCAATTGCGATTTATTTGAATGATACCTATGAATTGGACGGAAGAGATCCAAATGGTTATACGGGTATTGCTTGGAGCATTGGAGGAGTTCATGACCGAGCTTGGTTTGAACGCCCGATTTTTGGAAAAATCAGATATATGAATGCAAATGGGTGTAAATCAAAGTTTGATGTAAAGAAATATATCGCCACTCATTCAAGACAAAATGAAGGTGATAGCCTCTTTCCATAGAGAATTTCTCTTTGCAAAGCCCGGTAATACTTGTAAATTTGCAGTCCCTTGACCTATATAGGTCAAGAAATGGCGGGTGTAGCTCAGTGGTAGAGCAGCGGATTGTGGCTCCGCTGGTCGCGGGTTCAATCCCCGTCACTCGCCCCAAAGCTCGACTTTATGTCGGGCTTTTTTCATATTGGGCCAAATCCCCTGAATCTGCCCAATAAATCTCATGTAGTATATGGCGGGAAACATACATGAGCTACTGTACAATAAGCATGTCTGAAGTAAGGGGTGGAGGATCAATAAATCTCCCTGTTGCATTCATGAATGCAATTCTGACCGTATTACTTTGCAAGACTCGTATTGAAGCTATGCAAACTCCTTGTGGCAAATCATTTTTTGGTGAGATGTGAATCACCGCTCCTGATTGCACCCCCTGAATGCGAAGATCACAAAATGCTGTGCCGCCTGCCGGTCGAAGTTGTGGACAATCGATATATATGTTTTTGTGAATTTGCATTGAATGTCCCCAAGACATTTGACCATTAGGAGATGAAATCAATACTTGTGAAGATTGCATAGGCGGAGTGAGTGGAAGGGTGTATACAATATGTTGCTGTTGAGTACCTGCACGCAACATTGTATAATGTTGATTTCCGGGATAATGTCCTTGTATATTTCCCGGCTCAAAAAAATACACTCCTTTTGCTACATTATCATTTGATGCAAGCCAGAGATCCATGTTTCCCATGACAAATGTATTTGGCGCGCTGATTGTCATGTTTCTTGATAAAGTTTGATTATTTGCAAGTGTTGCAATGGAGTTAACTGCACTATGCGAAAGCGTCATGCCATTACCACCCAAGATGATGGATTGGGAACCACCAAGTACATTGTTCCTACCACCAACAATTATTCCTTGTGAAGATTGTACTGTAGAGTTGATTGCCCCAATCGCACATCCGGAGGGAGCGGTTATATGTGTGAAATTTCCACCCAATACAATCGCATGTGCCGCTCCCGCATAATTGTTTTTCCCGGCAATAGCAGCGGAACTTTCAACTGCCGAGGTATTTGAGATACCCATTGCA
>Ga0129333_10002944_pt1 | contig 15964 bp, 14 predicted proteins | sample CPB6_08_DNA_FD_94474 | JGI IMG/M metagenome (GOLD analysis project Ga0129333, IMG submission 94474) | Freshwater to marine salinity gradient microbial communities from Chesapeake Bay, USA - CPBay_Sum_0.6_0.8_DNA | ecosystem: Environmental > Aquatic > Marine > Coastal | place: USA: Chesapeake...
CGCAACGGCGAACTGGTGGCGCTGGCGTCGACACCCACCTACGACCCGAACAAGTTCTGGGACTACAAACCGGGGTTGTTCCGTGAATGGTCCGTGCAGGACCTCTACGAACCCGGATCGACGTTCAAGCCGATCAACCTGGCGATCGCGCTGCAGGAGAACGCCATCGATCCGTCCGGCAAGGTGCTGGACAACGGTCAGCTCACCATCGGCGGCTGGCCGATCTTCAATCACGACCGCAAGGCCAACGGCCTGATCGATTTCCCCACCGTCCTGCAGGTGTCGAGCAACGTCGGCATGGTGCAGGCCATGCGGCGGGTGAAACCGGAGAAGTTCTGGCACTGGCTGCATGCGCTCGGCATCGACAGCACTCCGGACACCGACCTTCCGGGCGCCCAGGCCGGACAGCTGAAGACCCTGGAGGACTTCCGCAGCCAACCGATCGAACCGGCCACGGCCGCCTTCGGCCAGGGATTCAACCTGACTCCGCTGAAACTGGTTCAGCTGCACGGGATGCTCGCCAATGGTGGTCGTCTCGTCAGCCCACACATCACTCGCGGCCTGCGCTCAGGCGACGACCTGGCCCCGCCACCGCCTGCATCGGGCGTGCAACTCCTCAAACCGGAGATCACGCAGACGGTGCTGAACTGGATGGAGACGGTGGTGGAGAAGGGCAGTGGCAAAGGCGTGGCCATCCCCGGCTACCGGATCGGCGGCAAGACCGGGACCGCGCAGAAAGCCGAAAACGGCGTCTACATCCCGGGTGCACGCATCTGCAGCTTCGTGGCCCATCTGCCGATCAACGACCCCCGCTTCGTGGTGCTGGTGGTGGTGGACGAGCCCCAGGGCAGCAACGCCTATGGCTCGACGGTGGCGGTGCCAGTGGCACGCCAGATCATCGAAGCGCTGCTGGTGATCGAGAAGATTCCGCCGGCGGGTCGGCGACCCATGACCGGTTGATGACAGACGGAGCTGACTCCGCTTGCCCTGGCTAGCTTGAAACCACCTGTGGGGCCCGCATGGCCAACCTGCTCGATCAACTGGCGGCGATGACCGTGGTGGTTGCCGATACCGGCGACATCGACGCCATCCGGCAGTTCACCCCACGCGACGCCACAACCAACCCCTCGCTGATCCTGGCGGCAGCGCAGATCCCTACCTACCAGAACCTGATCGACACCGCCCTGCGCGAATCCCGCGAGGTATGCGGCAATGACGCCCCAGCCGAGGAGGTGGTGCGCGAGGCCCTCGATGAGATCTGTGTGATCTTCGGTCGTGAGATCCTGCAGATCGTGCCTGGCCGCGTGTCCACGGAAGTGGATGCACGGCTGAGCTTCGACACCGAGGCGACGATCGTCAAGGCCCGCAAGCTGATCGGCCTGTACCGCCAGGCGGGCATCAGCCGCGATCGGGTGCTGATCAAGATCGCCTCCACCTGGGAGGGGATCAAGGCCGCCGAGGTGCTGGAGAAGGAAGGCATCCACTGCAACCTCACCCTGCTGTTCAGCTTCGCGCAGGCGGTTGCCGCCGCCGAAGCCGGTGTGACGCTGATCTCCCCCTTCGTGGGGCGCATCCTCGACTGGTACAAGAAGCACACCGGCCGCGACAGCTATCCCGGTGCCGAGGATCCCGGTGTGGTGTCGGTGACCCAGATCTTCAACTACTTCAAGACCTACGGCTACAAAACCGAGGTGATGGGAGCCAGCTTCCGCAACATTGAGGAGATCATTGAACTGGCAGGCTGCGATCTGCTGACGATCTCGCCGGCCCTGCTCGACCAGCTGCGCAACAGCGAAGGCGAGCTGGAGCGTCGCCTCAACGCGTTCAACCCTGCTCCAACGGAAGCCCAGCTGCACCTCGATCATGCGGGCTTCGCGGCGATGATGGCCCAGGATCCGATGGCCACCGAGAAGCTCGACGAGGGCATCCGCGGCTTCAGCAAGGCGATCGAGACCTTGGAAGCCCAGCTGGCCCACCGCCTCGGTGAACTGGAGGGATCAAAGGCCTTCCAGCACGCAGCCCAGGAGATCTTCCTGCTCAATGATCTCGATGGCGACGGCTGCATCACCCGCGAGGAATGGCTGGGTAGCGACGCCGTGTTCGACGCCCTGGACACCGACCATGACGGCAGGCTGCTGCCAGCGGATGTGGTGGGGGGGCTCGGCGCAACCCTGGCCCTCAGCGCGTCTTAACCAGGCTGCTGCACACTGGGGCCACAGCAACAGTGATGACGTTGAACGCCCTGGACACGATGCGGGCCCTCGCCAGCAAGGGCGAGGTGAAGGACTTCCCCCCCGGCTCCCTGATCTTCAGCTCCGGCGAGACCGGCGACTGCATGTTCGGACTGCTGGAGGGGAGCGTCGAGCTCAGTTGGAACGAGGACAGCGCCCATGAGGTGATCCGCGCCGGCGATGTGTTCGGCGCCGGTGCCCTTGTGACCCAGGAGCACCGCCGCTACGGCAATGCCCGCGCCCTCAGCGACTGCCGCGTGCTGGTGATGAACCGTGAGAAGTTCCTGTTTGCCGTGCAGGAATCGCCGATGTTCGCCATCGAGCTGCTGGCATCGATCGATCAGCGGCTGCGCGAACTCAAGGACTGCACCAAGCCCAGCTGATCACCTAGCCGCGCTGGAAGACCAACCGCTTGATCACCCGTTGAGCGATGTCGCCGTAGCCCATCTCCCCGGAGAGGATCTGGGCGATCCGGCGAGGTGCCGTGGGGCGCTTGATCCCGAGCTGATACCCCACCTTCGGCACCCGGTAGAACACCTGGGCGATGCGCCGGCCCCAGGCCATCGATTCGCCCCACTCCATGCGCATCGCTGCGGTGTAGCCAGCCAGGGCGGCCGATGCGGCCCCTTCATCGCCGGCACCGCCGGCCGCCAGGGCGGCCAGGGCCGCATCGATGGCTGCCGCAGCGCGCACGCCGCTCAGCAGGGCCGGCCGCAACCCTTCGGCCAGGAATGGATCGCAGAGGGAGGCGGCATCACCCACCACCACCACAGCGGCGCCATGCAGGGGATGATGACCGTCCCAGACCCGCAGCGGTGAGCTGCGCCGCTCGCCCGCGTCGGCCGGAAGGCCCAGGCTTGGCAGTAACCGACCCAGCACCGCATCCGCATCGGCAGCCTCCCGGCCGACGAAGGTACCCACGCCGATGCTCCACCCACCCTGGCGCGGGAAGGCCCAGCTGAAACCGTGGCGCACCAGGCCGAACTCAAACCGGGCGGTGGCGGGATCGAGCACCGTGGCCTCCACCTCCGCCGCCACGGCCGCAGCAAACCGTGGCCGTGGCGGACCGAGACCGAGCTCGGTGGCGAAGGGGGAAGCGGACCCATCCGCTACCACCAGCGTGCGGGCGCGGTAGCGGTGGCCGGGACAGACGACACACCAATGGTCGCCGTGACGCTCGATCGCCTCAACCGGGGAGCGATCCAGCAGCTCAGCTCCGGCCTGGACGGCCTGTTCAGCGATGGCCTGATCGAGGCGTGAGCGACGCACGATCCAGAACGGGGAATCACCGGGCAACTCCGCCACGACCGGATCCTCCAGGCACCAGCTGAAACGCACCCGCTCAATCACCTGATCAACCACCGGCAGCAGCGGGAACGGAAACCAGCGCTGTACGGAGGCGGCCATGCCGCCGCCGCAGGGCTTGGCCCGCGGCATCGGCTCGCGCTCAAGGATCAGAACGCTCCGCCCCCGACTGGCGAGGTGAAACGCCGCGGCGGAGCCGGCGGCACCGGCGCCGATGACGATGACATCAAGGGGATCGGCGGCGCTCAAGTGCGGATCAGACCTTGAGAATGTCCGCTTCCTTATCGGCCAGATGCTTGTCGATCACGGCGATGTACTTGTCAGTCAGTTTCTGGACCTTGTCCTGCTCATCACGGCTCTGATCCTCAGAGAGATCTCCATCCTTTTCCTGCTTCTTGACCTTATCGATCGCATCACGGCGGATGTTACGAAGGGCCACCTTGCCCTCTTCGGCGTACTTGGCAGCCAGTTTGCAGAGCTCCTTGCGCCGATCCTCGGTGAGCGGCGGGATGTTGATGCGGATCACCTTGCCATCGTTGTTGCAGGTCAGGCCGAGATCGCTCATCGAGATGGCCTTCTCGATCAGACCCAGGGAGCCGCCATCAAAGGGCTGCAGCTGAATCGTGGAGGAATCGGGCGTGGTGATCGTCGCCAGCGACTTCAGCGGCGTTTCGGCTCCGTAGTACTCAACGTTGATCTTGTCGAGCAGGGAGGCGTTGGCGCGGCCGGTGCGAATGGTGTTGAAGGTGCGCTGGGTGGCATCCACCGACTTGCGCATGCTGGCGTCGAGATCCATGACTGAAGAGGTGATGTCGCTGGGAATCGGAAGAGGGCGGGATCAGGCGGAGATCCCGGCGGACGGATCCAGGCGCTGCATCAGGCCGAGGGCAGGATGCTGGTGCCGATGGACTCCCCGCGCACGGCACGGCCGATGTTGCCGGCACCGAACAGATCAAACACCACGATCGGGATGGAATTGTCCTTGCAGAGGGCGATCGCCGTGCTGTCCATCACCTCCAGCTCACCGCTGAGCACATCCATGAACGACAGGCTGTCGTAGCGCACCGCATCCGTGTGCTTGTTGGGGTCCTTGTCATAGACACCGTCCACCTTGGTGGCCTTGAAGACAACATCGGCGCCGATCTCGGCAGCCCTCAGGGCAGCGGTGGTGTCGGTGGTGAAGAACGGGTTGCCGGTGCCGGCGGCAAAGATCACGACGCGCCCCTTCTCCATGTGACGGATCGCCTTGCGGCGGATGTAGGGCTCGGCCACCTCCTGCATCGAGATCGCGCTCTGCACCCGGGTGGGCACACCGGCGCGCTCAAGGCCGTCCTGAAGCGTGATGGCGTTCATCACGGTGGCCAGCATGCCGACGTAGTCGGCGGTGGCCCGATCCATGCCGGCGGCGCTGCCCTTGAGGCCGCGGAAGATATTGCCGCCGCCCACCACGATCGCCAGCTGAGTGCCATCGGCAACCACAGCCGCCACATCCTGGGCGATGGCGTTGACGATGGCCGGATCGATGCCGTGGCCCTGGTCACCCATCAGCGCTTCGCCGCTGAGCTTGAGCAACACGCGCTGGTACGCCATCCGTTAGCGCCTGCAGGACATCTGGCCGAACAGTAGCAAGCGTGTGTGTTCCGGCCGCATGACCGTCCCCCACCGGCAGGACGGTGGCGCCGACGGTGGCACCGCCAGCCTCAAACAGGCCATCAGAACTCAATGCCGGCCTGGGCCTTGACCCCCTGTTCCCGGAAGGGATGCCGCAGCAGCTTCATCTCGGTGACCAGGTCGGCGCGCTCCAGCAACGCCGGCGGTGCCCCGCGTCCGGTGAGGGCCACATGGGTGAGTGGTGGTCGCAGGGCCAGACCCTCCAGCACCTGCTCCACCGCCAGGTAGCCCAGCTTGAGAGCCACATTGACCTCATCGAGCACCACCAGCTTGCGGCGGCCATCGGCCAGGTAGGCGCAGGAGCGCTGCCAGGCGAGCTGGACCAGTTCACGGTCGCGCTCGCGGTCCTGGGTTTCCCAGGTGAAGCCCTCCCCCAGGGCATGCCAATGCAGGGCATCACCGAACACCTCCAGCGCCCGCGCCTCGCCCGGATGCCAGCCGCCCTTGATGAACTGCACCACCGCCACCTGCTCGCCGTGGCCGAGGGTGCGCAGCACCAGACCGAGGGCTGCGGTGGTCTTGCCCTTGCCGTCGCCGGTGAACACCAGCACCAGACCCTTCTCGAGGTTGCGTTCGCCGACGCGCTGCTGCTGCACCTCACGGCGGCGGGCCATGCGGCGGCGGTAGCCATCGGCATCCCGCTCAGGGGCCAGGCCGCCACCGGGGCCGAGCTCGGCGGCGGTGGCGTCCAGGTCTGTGCCTGCGGTGGCGAGGACATCCGAGGGGCAAGGGGCCGCGGCAGGACTGGTTTCGCTCACGGGAACACAGGGCTGTGGGGGCCACTCTGGCGGCAGATGCAGCGATCCGGGGCCTCTTGTGCCTCAGGCGGCCTCGAAACGGCTGCGGACCCGGGCCAGGGCGCTGTCCACCGCCTGCTGCTGGTCGCGCCGGGTGATCCAGTGGTGATACGTGCGCGTGTGAATCGCCACGGAGTGGCCCATCATCCGGGCCGCCACCGTGTCCGGCAGACCGATGTGAATGGTGCGCACGGCCCAGGCGTGGCGCAGGTCGTAGGGGGTGAGCGGCAGGTCGTAGCGACGGAACTGCTCGGCGACCCTGCGGCCCACCTGCTGCAGGGTGGTGCGGCGCAGATCGGTGCTCACCCTCGGCAGCAGGGCACGGGCCTCTCCGAGACGGGGCAGCTCGAACAGATCCACCCACTCCGGCTGGAATGGCCACACCTGGTGCTCGCCGGTCTTGCTGGTGGGCAGCACGCGGATCACCCGGTCGCCGCCGGGGGCCAGGGCGGAAAGATCGGTGAAGAACACCTCATGGTTGCGCAGGCCATAGGCAGCCATCAGGCCATAGGCCAGACGCCAGCCGGGATTGGGGATGCGCTCGAGCGCCTGGAGGATCTGGTGATCGCTGGGGAGCTGGCGGAACTGGGCGGCATGCAGGCCGTAGCCGGCGGCCCGCTCGGCCCAGTCCGCCGCCAGGGGCACCTGCTCCGCCCGGGCCAGAGCCGCCAGGGCGGTGCCGCACTGCTGGCGGGCCCGGGAGGCCAGCGGGTAACTCTCCAGCACCTGCTCCAGCAGGGCGGGGCCGAGAGTGCGCTCCTGCTGCTGCGACGCCAGCCGCTGCAGCCGGCGGAGGTAGGGCAGGTAGGCCGCCGTCCAGGTGGTGCGGCACCCGGCGGGGTTGCGGCGGCGACGCGGATCGGCGAAGAACTGGCGCTCAAAGCGCTCCATCACCTCCGTCAGGCGGCTCTCGGCAACGGTTGAACCGGGGGAGCGCCCAGGGTCCTTGGCGGGTGATGGCGAGGTCGTCACCTGCCACTGGCTCCAGTCGAAGGATTGCTGATGCAGCTGCTGCAGAACCCGCCGCAGGCTGGTGCGGGCCTGCTCGAACCCGGCGGGATCCGCCGCCAGCCCGAGGCTGAGGCGCTGCACCGGCTGGCCGGATCCGCCGCGCCGGCAGGGCAGCGGTCCACGCAGGCCGAGGCGACCGCCACGCCGCTCCAGGCGCAGGGCCACCCCGCTGGCGGCCAGCAGGGCGTTGTGCTCGCGGATGGTGGGATCGAGCGGGTGGGGCTCTGGGCTGGCGGACGCCATCGCGCGGCGCTGGGCGAGGCGGAAGGGGCCCGACCTTATCGAGCCGCCGCGGACACGGCCAGGGCCGGGCCTTCAGCGTTACGCTCAGCCCGATTCCTTCAGACAATCCCTCGGGCATGGCCAAGGTCGGCGTGCTGTTGCTGAACCTCGGCGGTCCTGAGCGCATCCAGGACGTCGGCCCGTTCCTCTACAACCTGTTCGCCGATCCGGAGATCATCCGGCTGCCGAACCCGGCGCTGCAGAAACCACTCGCGTGGCTGATCAGCACGTTGCGAGCGGGCAAGTCGCAGGCGGCCTACCGCTCGATCGGTGGGGGTTCACCACTGCGGCGCATCACCGAGCAGCAGGCGCGGGAGCTGCAGAGCAGCCTGCGTCAGCGCGGCATCGAGGCCACCAGCTACGTGGCGATGCGCTACTGGCACCCCTTCACCGAATCGGCGGTGGCCGACATCAAGGCCGACGGCGTCGATGAAGTCGTGGTGCTGCCGCTCTACCCGCACTTCTCGATCAGCACCAGCGGGTCGAGCTTCCGCGAGCTGCAGCGCCTGCGCCAGGCGGATCCGGCCTTCGCCCGCCTGCCGATCCGCTGCATCCGCAGCTACTACGACGATCCGGGCTACGTCGGCGCCATGGCCGAACTGATCGCCCGCGAGATCCGCGCCTGTCCCGATCCAGCCAGCGCTCACGTCTTCTTCAGCGCCCACGGGGTGCCCAAGAGCTACGTGGAGGAGGCCGGCGACCCCTACCAGACCGAGATCGAAAGCTGCGCACGCCTGATCATGGAGCGCCTGGCGACCGATCTCGGCCATGCCAATCCGTACACCCTGGCCTATCAGAGCCGGGTGGGCCCCGTGGAGTGGCTCAAGCCCTACACCGACGACGCCCTGCACGAACTCGGTGAGGCCGGTGTGAAGGACCTGGTGGTCGTGCCGATCAGTTTCGTGAGCGAGCACATCGAAACGCTCGAGGAGATCGACATCGAATACCGGGAGATCGCCACCGAAGCGGGCATCACCAACTTCCGCCGCGTGCCGGCCCTCGACACCACCCCCTCCTTCATCCGCGGGCTGGCGGATCTGGTCCAACATGCCCTGGAGGGTCCGGAAGTGAATCTGGATCAGGCGGCAGCCCTGCCGACCAAGGTGAAGCTCTACCCGCAGGACAAGTGGGCCTGGGGCTGGAACAACAGCTCGGAGGTCTGGAACGGTCGCCTGGCGATGCTGGGCTTCTCGGCCTTCCTGCTCGAACTGCTCAGCGGCCGCGGTCCCCTGCATGCGCTCGGCCTGCTCTGACGGCAGCCGGTCACGGAGGAGCGAACGGCTGGCGCTCCCGTTGATGACCCTGGCGCTTGGCCTGACGCTGCACGGTGCCGCGCTGCAGCGTGCCGCGCTGGCGGAATCCCGCTGGGCCCAGGGGGTGTTTCCCGTGAGCCGCTTTGTCGGCTACACCAGCCAGTTTGGACAACGCAACGGCAGCGGTGGCCAGCCGGAAACGCACACGGGCCTCGACATCGCCGCGCCCCTTGGCTCTGCGGTGCGCAGCTGGTGGAGCGGCAGGGTCCAGGCCGTGCTCAACAACAGCAGCTGCGGGGTAGGTCTGGTGATCCGCTCCGGTGACTACGAACACACCTACTGCCACCTGGGCGGCCGCACCGTTTCTGGGGAGTACCGCAGCGGCGCCGTGCGCCTGAGGGCCGGTAGCAGCGTGCGCGGCGGACAGACGATCGGCCATGTGGGCATCAGTGGTCGCAGCAGCGGCCCGCACCTGCACTGGGCGGTCAGCTGGCGCGGCCGCTGGCTCAATCCCGGCCAGATCCTGCGGGCGATGGTGGCAGCGCGGCAACGCTGAACGCCAACACAGCAACCCATTCCCGAGGCCAGACCTTAGGGTTGGGTCATCCGTTCATGCCATTCGCCGCTGCCGTGACCGTCACGTCCGTATCGCCCGCAGCCGCAGCCACCGAGCAGTCGTTCCCGAGGCGGGTGAATGGCGGCTACGCCCTGATGGACGCACTGCACCGCCACGGCGTGCGCCACATCTTCGGCTACCCCGGCGGCGCGATCCTGCCGATCTACGACGAACTCCACAAGGCTGAGTCGCGAGGCTGGCTCAGGCACATCCTGGTGCGGCATGAGCAGGGCGGCAGCCACGCTGCCGATGCCTATGCCCGTGCCACGGGCCAGGTGGGCGTGTGTTTCGGAACCTCGGGCCCCGGCGCCACCAACCTCGTCACGGGCATCGCCACCGCCCAGATGGATTCGGTTCCGATGGTGGTGATCACCGGCCAGGTGCCGCGGGCGGCGATCGGCACCGATGCCTTCCAGGAAACGGACATCTTCGGCATCACCCTGCCGATCGTGAAGCATTCCTGGGTGGTGCGCGACCCACGCGACATCGGCCGGATCGTGGCCGAGGCCTTCCTGATCGCCTCCAGCGGCCGCCCCGGGCCGGTGCTGATCGACGTCCCCAAGGACGTCGGGGTCGAGGAGTTCGACTACACGCCGGTGGAGCCGGGCACCGCGATCCCCGCCGGTTTCCAGCTGCCCGCGCCGGCTGATCCGGCCGCGATCGACGCAGCCCTGGAGCTGATCCGACAGGCGCGCCGTCCCCTGCTGTACGTGGGTGGCGGCGCCATCAGCAGCGGTGCGCACGATCAGGTTCATGCCCTGGCGGAACGCTTCCGCCTGCCGGTCACCACCACACTGATGGGCAAGGGCGCCTTTGATGAGCAGCACCCGCTGGCCGTGGGCATGCTCGGCATGCATGGCACGGCCTACGCCAATTTCGCCGTCACCGAATGCGATCTGCTGATCGCTGCCGGCGCCCGCTTCGATGACCGCGTTACCGGTCGCCTTGATGGTTTCGCCCCGCGGGCCCAGGTGATCCACATCGACATCGACGCCGCCGAGATGGGCAAGACGCGCCTGCCCGACGTGGCGGTGGTGGCGGATGTCAAGCAGGCGCTGGAGGCTCTGCTGAGCAGCTCCAGCGGTGAGACCTCCGGTGGTCGCACCGACGCCTGGCTGGAGCGCATCAGCACCTGGAAACAGCACTATCCGCTGGTGGTGCCGGCGCCCGAGGGACAGATCGCCCCGCAGGAAGTGGTGAGCCTGCTGCAGGAGCTGGCACCCAGGGCCTACGTCACCACCGATGTGGGACAGCACCAGATGTGGGCCGCCCAGTTCCTGCACACGGGGCCGCGCCGCTGGATCAGCTCGGCCGGCCTGGGCACGATGGGATACGGCATGCCTGCGGCCATGGGCGTCCAGACCGCCTTCCCCGACGAGCAGGTGATCTGCGTGGCCGGTGATGCCAGCATCCTGATGAACATCCAGGAGCTGGGCACCCTCAGCCAGTACCAGCTGCCGGTCAAGGTAGTGGTGCTCAACAACGGCTGGCAGGGCATGGTGCGCCAGTGGCAGGAGAGCTTCTACGACGAGCGCTATTCCGCCTCGGAGATGACCGGTGGCATGCCGGACTTCCGGGCCCTGGCGGAGTCCTTCGGTGTGCGCGGCGTGAGGATCAGCGAGCGTGCCGAGCTGCGCCAGAGTCTCAGCGAGGCCCTGGCCCACCCAGGCCCAGCCTTCATTGAGGTGCAGGTGCGCCGCAACGAGAACTGCTACCCGATGGTGCCCCCCGGTGCCAGCAACGCCCAGATGGTGGGCCTACCTTCCCATCCGGAACTGGCGATCGACACCAGCCGCGATTGCCACAGCTGCGGGCACACGACGGCCAGTTCCAGCCTGTTCTGCCCCAACTGCGGCAGCCGGCTGTGATCATCCGGTCCGCGCTTGTCGCCCTGGCACTGCTGACCGTCCTGGTGCTGAGCCTGCCTGCGGTTGCAGCGGCGGCCGAGGTGCTCCAGGTGCGCAGCGGCACGCTGCTGCAGGTGGGTGACCATAACCGCACCTACAGCGTCGAGCTGGCCTGCCTGGAACTGCCGGCTAACGGTGATGAGGCGGCAGCCGCCTGGCTGCGCCAGCAGCTGCCACGCCGCACCCGTGTCAACCTACGGCCTGTCGGCAACCAGGACGGCACGCTGCTGGCGCGGGTGCAACGCTTGGATGGCAGCGGCGCTGGAGTCAGGAACGACCTCAGCGATGGTCTGATCCAGGCGGGGCTGGCTGCAGCTCTGCCAGAGTGCGCAGCCTGACGATCCACGGCAAACGATGGGCCTGAACCGCACCGCCAAGGGCATCGTGCTGGTGCCCACCCTGTTGCTGGGGAGTGCCTTTCTTGCCGCCGCCGCCTGGGGAGAGGCGGCGGGGTCGAATCGCAACCTGGCCCTGGGGCTCGGCGCGGCGCTGCTGACGGGCGGACTGCTGACCCAGCTGTTTCCGGAGCAGCAGCCCGACGCGGGCGATCGAGAGGAGCCTTAAGGCTTGGCAGGCGGGGTGCCCTTGCCCTGCTTGGCCTGAGTCTCCTGCACCAAACGGAAGTATTCCGTGGTGGGATAAATCACGAAATTGTCGTCCTTGGCTTTGATGATCTCACGCAGGACGGCGCTGATGTCGGCCACCTGGGGCTTGAGTTTGTCGCGATCAGCGGCAGGCAGTTTGGCAATACCGGCCTGCATGTCCTGGTAGGACAGATAGAACACGCCACGGGGGCCCTGCGGTGTGGTGATCGTCAGGAACGGCTTGGTGAAGAACACCGGCACACTCAGGCCTTCATTGATCTGCTTCTCGGTCAGTCCCTGGGCCTTGAGCAGCGTCAGGGCCTGCTGGCGATCGGCTGTGCCGACGACAATGGGCGCCACGAACGGCTTGGTCTTGTCCTTGAGCTGCTTGTTCAGTTCGGTGATCTTGGTGTTCATCACATTCAGAGGAACAGCCGCCACGCTGACCTTGAGCGTGGGGTTGCTCTTCTTGAGTCCGTTGAGCTGTTGATTGGCAGCACTGCTCTCTAGATAAAGAGGCAGCAGCAGATCCTTCTCACGGGGGATCGGCAGGGGCAGGCCGTTCTCATCAACAAGCACGAAGACGGGGATGACCTCGAGCTTGCGCAGCGCCTGGTCCTCGGGAATGGCCAAGGCGGGGTTGCTGACCGCCAGGCCTGCGCTGGCGAGGCCAAGGGCTGCCACGGCGGCAGCGAAGCGGCTGCGGATCATCGGAAGCCACGCAGCTTGGCGGCGGGTCATGCGACCAATCTTGAAAGCTGAACTGTAGGCAGGAAAAACCACCTAACTTGCGGCGACAGGACGGTGTCCGTCATGACCACCGCAGAACCGCCCGCGCCAGCCAGGCCCACCGATCTGACGCGGCCGTTGCTGGCGACCATCAGCCGGAACGGTCGATGGCTCAACGCCCTGAGCCTGCTGGCCATTGTGGTGGGGATCCAGTCGCTGGTGGCCAGTGCACCCCTGGCTGCCGCCGTGCGCCTGCTGCTACCCAGTGAAGGACTGCTGGCGGGTCTGGGCGATGGTTTGCGGCGCGGTTACAGCCAGGCCATGGCCGAAGGAGCGGCCTGCGGCGTGCGGACCCCGGCGCTGGAGCTGGGCTGGCTGGAGCCCGGGGTTGATCCACAGCCAGCCCTGAGCCACGCCGCCCGCAACGCGCTGCTGATTGCCCCGCCGGCCGCGGACCTGGCCGCCTATGGCCGCCTGGCCCAGCAGCAGCGGTTGAGCGTGCTGCTCCCCCTGCAGCGGGGCCGATCCCTCGATGGTCTGGCACAACTGCCTGGATCGGACCGTCTCTGGCCCGTGCTGCCCTCCCGCAGCCTGGAAGCGGATCGCCTGGCCGAGGGGCTGCTGTCGGAAGGGCGCCGCCGCGTGATGGTGGTGCGCGATCCCAGTGCCGACAGCCTCGCCCTGGCCAAACGGTTTGAGGCCAGCTTCAGCAATGGCCGGGGCAGCCTGATCGGGGTGGATGGGGCCGTGATCAGCCTCGCTGGCGGCGACCAGGCCGGCATCGACCAACTGGTCCGCGATGTGGACTGGTACCGTCCGGACGCCCTGGTGATCCTGACGGGGAGCCACAGCACCCTGGCCAAGAGCCTGCGTCGGGCCAGCTGGCCCGAGGGTCTGCTGCTCGCCTGGACCGCGGCACCTCTGCAACCGCTGGGGCAACCGCAGCTGGGGGTGGATCCCCAGAGCCGTGGCAGCGGCTGGCAGGCCTTTAGCCAGCGTTTCAACCAGCGCTGGGGCTACCGGCCAGGTCTGGTGGAGAGCGCTGGCTACGACACCGGTCTGATTGCGCTGCTGGCCTCGCTGCCGGTGGCGGGCCGCCCCGGCTGGGACCTGCACTGGCTCAACGCCAGGGCGAAACCGCTGCCGTTGTGCGCCGCCCTGCAGCAACGGCAGCTCGGGGCGTCAGTACGGCCTCAGGCTGCAACCAGTGGGCTTGATCTGGCACCGGGTGTCAGTCCCCGCGCCGATCTGCGCCTGCATCGCCTGGCCAGCAGCACGACGGCCCCTCCACCGCCCTGACTTGCCCTCGCCATGAGCGCCAACCCGCTGCCACTGGTGCTCCCCCTGCAGGCCGTGGGGCTGGACGCACTGGCGGAGGTGGGTGGCAAGAACGCCTCCCTGGGGGAACTGATGCGGGCGCTCAGCGCTGAGGGGATCCGCGTTCCCGATGGCTTCGCGGTCACAGCCAGCGCCTACCGGCAGGTGATCAACGCTGGGGATCTACGGCAACGGCTGTCGGCACTGCTGGACGGGCTCGACAGCCAGGACATCCCGCGCCTGAAAGCGGCCGCCGCCGCCGCCCGGGCGCTGGTGAGCCATGCACCCCTGCCGGCGGATCTGCAGCAGCAGATTCTGACGGCCTACCGGCGGCTGGGCAGCCCGGCGGTGGCCGTGCGCTCCAGCGCCACCGCCGAAGACCTGCCGGAGGCCTCCTTCGCCGGGCAGCAGGAGACGTACCTCAACGTGTGCGGCGAGGCGGCGCTGCTGCAGGCCTGCCAGCGCTGCTTCGCCTCGCTGTTCACAGACCGGGCGATCGTCTATCGGCAGCTGCATGGCTACCACCACCTCGACGTGGCCCTCTCCATCGGCGTGCAGCAGATGGTGCGGGCCGATCTGGCCTGCTCCGGAGTGATGTTCACGCTCGACACCGACAGCGGCTTTCGCGATGTGGTGCTGCTGAGCGCGACCTACGGGCTGGGCGAACCGCTCGTGCAGGGGGCCGTGAATCCCGATGAGCTGCTGATCTTCAAACCCACGCTGCTGCAGGGATACGCACCGATCGTGGGCCGCCGGCTCGGCAGCAAGGCCATCCGGATGGTGCTCGATGGTGACGCGCTGGCCCCGGCCAAGGGAGGAACGCACTGCGAGCCGGTGCCGCAGGAGGAGCGCCGCCGCTTTGCCATCAGCGATGGCGAAGCCCTGCAGCTGGCCCGATGGGCCTGTCGGATCGAAGCGCACTACAGCGCCCGCCGCGGGGCACCCACACCGATGGACATCGAATGGGCGAAGGACGGCGACAGCGGGGAGCTGTTCATCCTGCAGGCAAGGCCCGAAACCGTGGAATCAAGGCGCAGCGAAGCCGTGCTGCGGCGCTGGTGGCTGGAGCCCCACCAGGCCGAGCTGCTCTGCCGAGGCCGCGCCATCGGCACCGCAGTCAGCAGCGGCCGCGCACGACTCCTGCGCGATCCCTCGCAGATCGAGGGTTTCCGCCGTGGTGATCTGCTGGTGAGCCGACGCACCGATCCGGACTGGGAGCCGATCCTGCGACTGGCAGGCGGCGTGATCACCGATGAGGGCGGCCGCACCTGTCATGCGGCGATCATCGCCCGGGAGATGGGCATCACGGCGATCGTCGGAACCGGTGATGGCAGCCGGCGGATCACCGATGGGGAGCTGATCACCGCCAGCTGCTGCGAGGGCGATGAGGGGCATGTCTACCGGGGGGCGATTCCCTTCCATCTGGACAGCCGCGATGTGGAGGAGCTGCCAACGACGCATACCCGGATCCTGATGAATGTGGGCAATCCAGAGGAAGCCTTCCGGCTGGCGGCGATCCCCTGCGACGGGGTGGGCCTGGCGCGGCTGGAGTTCATCATCGCCAACCAGATCCGCGTGCATCCACTGGCCCTGTTGAACAGGGATGGGGTGCAGGACGCGGGCGAACGTCAGGCCATTGCCGAGCTGATCAGCGGCTATGACGACCCGGCGGACTATTACGTCGACCTTCTCGCTCAGGGAATCGGGCGGATTGCCGCTGCCTTCTATCCCAGGCCGGTGACGGTGCGCTTCTCGGATTTCAAAAGCGATGAGTACGCCAACCTGCTGGGGGGACGCTGGTTCGAACCACAGGAGCGCAACCCGATGCTCGGTTGGCGCGGCGCCAGTCGTTATCACGCCGCTGGATTTCGCGCCGCCTTCGCCCTGGAATGCCGGGCCATGCAGCGGGTGCGGCAACAGATGGGGCTGAACAATGTGATCGCGATGGTGCCGTTCTGCCGAACGCTGCGGGAGGCGGATCAGGTGCTGGCGGAGATGGCTCGCCAGGGACTGGTGCGCGGTGAGGACGGTCTGGAGGTCCTGATGATGTGCGAATTGCCCGGCAATGTGATGGCGCTTGCGGCGTTCGCCGAACGCTTCGATGGGTTCTCGATCGGCTCCAACGATCTGACCCAGCTGACGCTCGGCATCGACCGCGATTCACAGCTGGTGGCCGAGCTGTTCGACGAGCGGGACCCGGCGGTGCTGGCGATGATCCGGCTGGCGATCCAGACGGCCAGGCGCTGTGGCCGGCCCATCAG
>Ga0129333_10002946_pt1 | contig 15949 bp, 11 predicted proteins | sample CPB6_08_DNA_FD_94474 | JGI IMG/M metagenome (GOLD analysis project Ga0129333, IMG submission 94474) | Freshwater to marine salinity gradient microbial communities from Chesapeake Bay, USA - CPBay_Sum_0.6_0.8_DNA | ecosystem: Environmental > Aquatic > Marine > Coastal | place: USA: Chesapeake...
AGATCGACCGCCGCTATGCCGTTTTCTTCCATAAAAGAGTCCAGTCGTTGTCCTTTGACAGTAATTTCCTTTTGCGGATTTTCTCGGTTGTAGTCGGGATCGCTCGAATCTCTTTTTGAAAAATCGATTTTGAACATCGACGATGCACCCATATTGTCGTATTTTGTCAAATCGAATGGGTAAAATGTTGTCTCCGCGTTCTCGAGCGAAACCGCAGACTCGACCAAAAATACATTTGCATTTACTGCGGTACTTTGCGATCTTAGCTTATTTTTGCACACATTGATGCAGTCGGGATTGCATTCGAATGCAAATACTTTGCACCCATAGTGGTTGAAAAGCCGGACAGCATCTTCCAGGTCTCTGGAACCGAGTTCAAAAATCGTCTTGATGTCTGTTTTGGCAATGTTGTCTGTAAAAATATTGTCCAAATAGGATCCCATTGTATTATATCAAATTTTTGAACCAAGCTTTTATGCTCCTTTATTCGGTAAAGATATAATACAAAAGTGATGTTCCCAAAACGGACCACAGAATTCCGGCATAAACTGTTGAGTCCAATTGTTGCGTCATTTCGTTTGGTACAGATTTGGACTCGATGATTCTGGCCATTTTTGCGTCTAAATCTTGACGCAAGTCGTCGATCTGTGCGGCTTTGTCCAAAAGTGATTGAGTGTTGTCTGTGTCCTGACCAAGATTACTGTACGCGGTGTTTAACTCTGCAATACTTTGTTTGAGAGTTGCTGACAGTTGCAATAAATCGGCTTTAAGGATTGCAGCCGTTTTTCCTTGTGGACATTTGCTCGAGTCTGCTTTGCAGCTCAAATATGCGTAGTATTTCGCATTAAAGTTATTGATGTCTTCAATTACTGTTTTTTCTTTAGTAAAAATGTCATCCGAAACGAGTCCTTCGATGGTGGTAAAAAACTCAGACCCAGACTCGTAGTAGCCAGTGCGCTCGTTGAATTTAAAGCCACTTCGGTACACATTGGACTGCGTGATCACGCGACCAGTCTGTTCTCCAAAAACATCATCGTAAATTTTCTTAGATTGAACTTGTGCAATTACCGCGGCATCCCTTGCAGCTTGAGCATCAGTCGTTGCAGATTCAGCTGCTGTTTTTAGAGCATTGATACTTCCATATTTACTATTATAATTCACATTGAAAGAAGCAGTTTTTGTATTAGCATTGTCATTGAAATCGGTGGTTTTTCCAGAAGCATTCTCGTTAAAAGTAATAGTTTTCCCAGAAGCATTCTCGTCAAAAGCAATAGTTTTTCCAGAAGCATTTTCGTTGAAACGTCCATATGCGGTGTCATAAGCTGTTTTTGCATCCTGAATAATACCAACTTTTTCAGAAACTTTGGAATCAACACTTGAACCGATTACTTCATTTATATTGTTCATGGTCGGAATAGATTTCATATTATTTTCGTAATCAGTTTTGTCCAATTTGTCGGACTGCAAGTTCTTAATTGTGGTGTTATTCACAAGAGTTGTTCCAAAGTCGCTCGTATTCAGTTTACCGTTTACATCGGCCCGCAAGTTCTTAAAATTGGTGTTATTCGCAAGTGTTGTTCCAAAGTCGCTCGTATTCAATTTATCGTTTACATCGGCCCGCAAGTTCTTAAAATTGGTGTTATTCGCAAGTGTTATTTCAAAGTCGCTCGTGTTCAGTTTTGACCCAAGACCTCTTGTTAAGTCGGTCGTTTTTGCATACGACGTCAAGTCCGTTTTATCGGCTTTATTGTCACGAAGATTTTTTATAACATTAGTATCTTGAATTGCCTTATTGACTGCAGTTGTATTATCATCCAATTTTCCGTTGACAATTCTTTGTTCAGAACGTGAAAACGGTTCTTTCCGACTTTTCATAAATACGATAACAAGTAAAACCGTGACACAAAACAAAAATAAGGTTGCATATTTCGGATTTACAAATTTTTTAATATTATTATACATAATTTATATACTATAACAATATTTTTTAACTTTTGTACATGATCCACATCATACCCAAGATCCCAATTCCTAAAGTTATATTATTCAAAAGCAACGCATCTTGGCTGGTGTTCAAATCTGCGTTTTGTTTTTCGGTTAATTGATAAGATTGTTTCAGCGTATTCAGTTTGTCGACCCCTTCTTTATAATCTTTCTCGGCTTGCAATGGCGATTTGCTAGTATCGGCGGCATTCACATAATAAACGTCATTTGTGCTAAATGGTTCAACCATATTATATATACTATCTTCACACACAATATCTGTAATAGGTTGACTCGGATGATGTCACACTTTTGCGGTCGATTCGGCAAACTTGTCCCGGCCGAAGTTCGATCAGCAAAGCCACGGGGTCGAATCTCGATATTTCTGGCAACTGGGTTAAATCCTTTAAGTTGTAATCCGTTTTCAAGACATCGATGTCTTCCACAACACTGTGTTTTGGCACGAGCCCATGTTTCAAAATGTTTCGCTGTAGCCGCTTAATGTTGTGCACGACAACGTAAATTCCGCGGTTGTCAAACAAATATCGCAATTTGATTATCATCGAGTCATTCGGTTCGTCATTCACCACAATTACTAGTGTGTCGGTCTTTGTCAAAACACCTTCGATTTCGTAGAGTTCCTCGACCAGATCGTCGATCGCTGGCAATCGGATCGCGCTTTTGCTCAACATGTATTTTACATAAGCAGACCTGCGCGGACTTTTTATGAGCATGTCGAGTTGATTGTTCTTTGCCATGGCTTCCACTTCGTTAATATTGAAATTATTGTAGCTTGATACATCGTATCCTTGATCGCCCATGACGTCAATTAATGTTTGTCTGGAATTGAAAATCGATACTAAATCACTGTTTGAATAATTCATTTTTTTTATATACTACAAGATATTTATTTTATGAAAGCTTTTTGATAATGATGGGTCCACTGCCACCAGTCAATATGGCGCTGTTTTTCTCTTCTCCAGCATCAGTGGATTTTTTTTTAATTAGGGGTTTACTAAAAATATTTTCGCTGCGATCTTCTGCATTACCACCATCCATTGCGTCGTTCGCAGCAGCAGACATGTTTGCAGAAGTGTTTGCTTCTACCGATGGCTTTGTGGCTTCAATTGTATTGTTATCGCCAGTGACAATGTTAAAGATCGGTTGCTGTGGCGCTGTCTGTAAATAGGGCGTTGGAATTGCATTTCCATCTCCACCGATTTGCTCAGTATTTAAAGTTACTGCTTCGAGATCGTTCAGGTGCGCAACCTTCAACTCATTGTCGAGTCCATTCAAGTCTTCTGTCTTTAAAATAGCAAATCCCTTATCAAACTCTTGAATTGTCCACACCCGTGAAGGGTTGAAATCTCCGCGGAAATGAACTTTATCGCCGACATTGTATGTCTTGAGTTCCATTGTGGAAACCGTATGTGGTGCATTTGCACTCTCGATCGCTTGTCGTTCTTCATCAGACTGTGCAACCAAATCAAACGCATTGGACACAGATCCATTATTCGTGGCAGAATACTCGGTCGGCATTGTATCATACTTGATATTGGTGTCTTCTTGTATCTTCAGCTTTGTCGGCTTATCATCGAAATCTTCGTCTTCGTCCAAGTTGTCCAAGTCGTCGTCTTCGAAGTCTTCGTCTTCTTCGCTTATCTCGGGCAACTCAATCTTCGATTCGATCTCATCCAGCATCTTTGTTTTCGAAAATTTCATATTCTCAATTTGGTCCACATTGTCGTCGGTAATCACCGACATTTTCACACCCATTGCCAACAACTCTTGCATAAATGTCTTGAAGGCATAAGGCACCCGAACAACACTAAACTTGCGTCCAAACCGCGAAATCTGTTCAATATTTTTGTGTTTGCCATCCAACGAATCGACAAATTGCACAGGACCATCTGCCAAAGGACTCAAAAACACATTTTTGTCGGCGTTGTATATCGCGACTCCTCCGGTAACATTACAAATCGCCAGATAATAATTGTCGTCCCACAGTTCTTTTAATACCGATGCCGCGCCATGGGCAACCAGCGAATTGACCTCGCAGTCACCATACTCAACCGCGCTTGCAGCAGGTTGTCGCGTTATGGCATCTTTCGCAGTCGCCCCTTGGAATTCCACAGGACGATGCTTTGTATACATGTAATAAGTTGGACCCACAAATATTTCCGACTCGATTTGTTCGCCAGTCATGCCGTCATACAAAATGTGGTTGCCCGATGTGTGCATCCCGCACTCTCCGAGCAATTTCGCAAACTCGCCAATCTGGTTTCCATTTGTATTGAAAGCGGTGCAGTCGCCGTGAAATCCAAACTGTAAACACGACTTCCCCACAATCATCTCGATCAGCTGGTTTGCTGTGGAAAAGACCGAGTGTGGATTCACAATTATGTCGGGGCGCAGTCCATCCTTGGTAAAAGGCATATTGGCTTCCGATACAATGAGACCAATACCATTGTCGACTCCTCCGCGCGCCGAAATAACGTCGCCTACGGTTGGCATCGCTTCGCCACGCACGCACACTTTTGCAGTTCGGGTTCCCTCTTTGCCCTGGGTGACAAAAGTCTTTTGTATTATACCGTCTTTGCCTGTCGATACAAGTGAGCAATTCTTTTTGGTCATTCCCACAAGCACAACCGGTTGCTCAGACCGAATTTCGGAACCCTCCCGGATAACTCCAAAACGGTCAAGCTTGCTTGTATCCACCGAAGACGCCAATTTGCATACTTCGCCCTGTTCTTGTTGTTCAAACGTTTCAAACTTGGTGGTTCGGAACAAACCGCGCTCAACAGAGCCCTCGTTTATAATAACCGAGTATTCGCCAACATAAGAAGCCACTGCCACAATCACATTCTCGCCAAACACATTCTCGTCGACCCCCAAATAATCGTTGTATCGCGACTTGACCAATGGTTTTTGGCAATTGTTCAACACGGTGGCTGATGCATCAAGACGCATAGTATAGTTTGTATGATACAAAGAGGCTGCGCGTTTTATAAACAGTCCTGACGACAAAATCTGATCAGGGTGGTTGTGGTGAGGATAGGCACTCAAGTTAGACAAAATACCCAACAAAAGCGACTCGTGAATTTCGCAGTGGGTGTATTTACTCGAAAGTTTGGCCATAGGTTCGGTGGCAATTACCGCGGAACGTTCTTCATTGCTGTCTACATATTCGAGGAGTGCTTTTTTCTCGCGGAACCGCTTAAACTTGGTAGGATCTGCGGATTGCTCGACCGACACCTCATACAAATCGCCGAGGACGTAGAATCCGTAGGCTTCGGTCTTCCTCTTATTGAATCCAGTGATCAAATCGTGCCAATTGTAATTATTTTTTGCCAACTCGTCTTCTACATGGATGTAGGACATTGATTCGTCGCGGTAGAAAAGGGGGCGACAAAGTCGCCCTGCGTCGGTATAAATATAAATGGTGTTTTGCGGAATGTTGAAATACACACTGGCAAAGGGAGGAATCAACCCATTGCGGCGATGAAACTTGAACTTGTTTACAAAGCCGAGTGGATTTTCAGTACCCCCAACCCAATATCCGTTGACAAAAATCTTGGTCAAAAATGCCAGCATTTGGAAAGTGCAATTGTCCAACAGATTTACTTGTTTTTGTTCTTTCAACCATTGTATCATCGGTTCTCTTGAAATATGGGATGCAACTATGTGCGTAGACATGGAGAGCTGTTCTCCATCCACAAAATCTACCAACCCATATGCGAAACAATCCGCATCAATCTTTCTTAGCTGTGCGAGTGTTGATAAAAACGAGCTTCGATCCAATGAGTCTGTCAACAACTCTTGAAAGTCGACATCGATTCCGCGAAACTTGGAAACCATCTCTTTGTAATTGTGTTGTATCAATAAGTCCAAACGATCTTCATACATGGTCTGTTCATTATACAAAATGGTGTGCAGTGTTTTGTATAGATAGGTCCACTGTTCATCAATATATTTGGAAAATAGGTTGCTGATACAATCGCCGATAAGACAAACACGCGACTCTTCGTCTAACTTGACCCCATACAAAAGGCATTTGGTCATGTGTCCGAGAAACAACGACTTTTGATAATAATTTGTCTCTCCAATATGGGGGAACAAATAGTCGGACAACAACATTAGCGCGTAGGGCACTGACTTTTCTTGCGTCAATTCGGCAATATAGGAGACGGCATCCGACTGCGACATGATTTTAGCGCCTTCGTATACACTTGCCATGAATTCGTCCAAAATATCGTCGTGTTTTACGAGATCAAATAAACAACTTTGTATAATCTCCTTGTCAGAAATGCAACCGAGAGCACGAAATACGATAAATAGTGGAATGGGTTTCGAAACATTCGGCATTGTCACTGAAATTGTTTTGGTTGTATCGCAGCGTTGAAGACTAATCGTAGACGCAGGCTTTGAACAATTCTCGGATACACTGTTGATTTCGATACAAGTATTATTGTCGCGCATATACAAAGCATTTTTGCAGCGCATCCGCTTGATAGGCACCGTTTTTTCCTTGCCGCCAATAATGAAGTAGCCACCAAGGTCGTTTTTGCATTCGCCCATATTGAAACGCATTTCGCTAGGCATTCCTGCCAATGCGCAAAATTCAGACTGAACCATTATGGGAAATTTGCCCAACAACATACGTTTCAATACAAACTTGTATATTTGGTCGCCGGTTTGCAAAGACTCGTTGAAACGCACATTCATGTCGCGCTTTTCGTTGACGGTGAGTTTGCGACCATGGGGTTCCTCGATGCTGCTACCGTCCGCTTCGATATGTTCTTTGCCGCCGTGAAACTGGCGAACATTTTCTAAAAAGGCTTTGTCCATCTTGGGGTTTTTGAACTTGTCGACCATGTCGTCTTCTTCATCTTCCGGCAAAGGGCGCTCGTAGTCGATGGGGACGTCGTTTTTCTCGAGAAGATTGGTAAGTTCGACTTCGACATCGCAAAATACTTGGACTTCATACGTTTTGTTGGAGACGCGTGCTTCGTTTGGATACAAATCGGGTTTTTCAAAATAAACGAGCTGTCCAGTTTTACCTCCGACAAAAATGGTGCATTTGGATTTTGTATTGTATTTAGAAACAATCGTAACCGGATTCTTTTCTCTCAAAATCTTGAAAATATCTTCCTTGAAAAAATGATTGTATGATTCGATATGGTGTCTTACTAAACTTTGTTGCTCAAAATAACAGTCGATAATATCCCACACAGATTTATCAATATCCATATTTTTTATACAATACAAGTATACATTTGTTTGTATACTTTTATTTTCTCTCTCCTTAATATAAAAAAAAGACATGTCTGACTTTATGAACACTCTGTTTGGTCCCCTTTCGGGAGAATATTGCTTGTATTTTTACTACCTTGCTATTTTGTCGTTTTTCCTTTTCGTTGTCGGTATCGGCGCCGGAGTCGTGAACGGCTTACAAAAGAACAAGGGCATGATGTTTTATGTGTATTTAGTCGGAGGATCATTGACGTATCTCGTCTCGTACTTTGTGAACCGTCTGATGTTTTCAGTTTGCTCAAAGAGCCTTTAAGGAGAACCGAAGGGTAAGGCACCCGAAGGGTGCCGATGGTGGAACGCCAAAGGCGTTCACTCCCCTTTAACCCCTCCTTTTTCTTTTTGTAACTTTGCTACACTAATATCTCCTTTTTCTTTTTGTAACTTTGCTAGATAGACTATTTAATCTCTGTTTAAAAAAAGAGGAGGGGTTATAGGGCGTAGGCCCTTTGGGCTGAATACCTACGGTTCTCCTAGATAATAGATGAGCAAGTACGACAAAATCGCTAAAACAATAGCCGCAATCCAGATTGGAATCACCGTTTTTTGCTTGTATCCAATGCCAAATTGGCGAAATCCACCTTGTTCATTATACATAAGTCTCGGTTTTGTCCAATGAATTGCAAATATAAGAACTAAAAACACGCAAATTGATATAATTAATCGATTATTTCTTAAATCAATCATATTGTCGTTGTATATACAATTCGAAATATATATTTTTTCACATACGGAGAACTAGTTCGTCAATTGTCGCAAACTGCCTCGGCCAATTCACATTCATCAAAAACGGCAGCAAATCAAACCGGTTATCATCCGTCGAATATGATTCCGCATGATAACTCGGCGTCATGGTGGTTGCCTTGTGGCGATTGATTGAATAAAACTTGAAGAAATTCTTCACTTTTGTCGCAATCTCGGTCGGCGTTTTTTTGCTCTTCCATTTCGTCGACACTTTCAAAAACATCGAGACGGGTCCGCATCGCTCCGACTTTCTTAAAAACCCAATGGGGTTTTTTATGACGTGACTTTGTATCCATGAGCTAGAAAAACACAAACGCTGTCAAAGACCATTTTTGAAGGAATACGGCCAAAAATTTTTTCGATAAGAACTGGAATTAAAATGCCGTCATTTGTTCTTGGATATCTTATCCAAGGTAAAACGTGGTTCTCTTCTTTGTTTTCAAGTGTTTTTATCAGGACATCTTCATTTTGGTGTCTGTATACAATGTGGTCTTTGTATTGATTAAATATGTCTTCGGTTGTCATAGTTATCCGAAATCGATCGATTTTACAGAAAACTTCGTCAGTTTCCGGGAAATAGTCGAATGCGATTTTGTCCTTTTCATATTCGGCGTCAAACCCGGCTTCGCCGATTACATGAATAACTTTCTTGTTAAACTCGTTTGGAACAAAGTATGCCCAATACAATAAATTGTATTCATCTGAACATATGTTTTCAAGTGAACATTGTATAACACCTGACGAGAAATGGATTGTTTTTGTTGTTTCCATTGTATCGATTTATTTTTGATAAGTTACAGCCAATATGGCGAATCGATTTCCTCGTCTTCATCGTCAAACTCGATAACATCCTTATCGAAACTCTTGTCGGATTTCTTATCGAAATCATTATCAAATGGTTGCCGAACATACGGCACCTGATTCATAAACTCGACTTCTTGTATATCCTTCTCCAAAATTGTACGAATGGTTGAGCAAACTGCGCTGTAAAAATCGTAGCGATCGTCGACAATATCAACTTCATTCCCATCGAACAAATCCTCGACTTTGTATCGCGCGTACTTGTCGTCTTTGCTTTCGCTCACGATTTGCGAAAACATGGATAAATAACAATATTTGTATATATTGCCGCAACTCAAGTCTGTAATAGTTGGCAGTTGGCTTGTCAAGAAAACAATGTCCTTTATAATCGGATCGTTACGGATGTCTTCAAACAATGTCGATACATTCTCATCGACTGGTTTTGTCGACATCATTTTGTATATCGAGTTTTTAATAAAGATTTCGTGGCCTTTTGTATCATTGATCTTCTCGAGATGAGTCGACAACTTGGTTTTCAAACTCTTGGAAATATCTCGTCCATACAAATTCAAGTATTCCTTTACATTTTCCAACATCTTTTTGTTCAAAAGTTTCATATAGTTTTCGAGTTCATCCACTTTGTCTTTATTTAAGAGCGCATTCAAAATGTGGGAAATAATCAAGTCTTGGTTATTTGAAGGCTCAATGTCCACAAAGGATAGCGGCTGCTCATCCTCGTACAAGTGCACAATATTTCGATTCGCGACAATGCTCATAAGTTGTGCCAAGGTAATGGCGGTCTGCTTCTTGCCATTGTCTTCCAAGACATTAATAGACTGTTCAAGATTCATTGTATCGATACCCATCAACTTCTCTTGGCAAATGGTTTGCAAATCGTCTGGAACAGGTTTGTCGCGTTTTAAATTGCAATAATGAATGTAGGCCGAATAAATATTGTTCTCGCTTATCTCCGAACTCGATACAATCTCGAGCGAACGCGCCGACGAATTCAGGAACGGGGGCACCGCCAATTGCTTGATTTCTTTGTATATTTGGCCATACTCTTTCACAAAGTCGAGATTGTTTTCAGCTTTGTCTTGTATATACAAATAAGAATTCTCGATAATCTTTTTATACAAAATTCCCAAATATTTGTGTTGCGCCTTATTTGCACTGGTGATCGATTCCAAGATTTCGGATTTCAGCACAGGTGGTAAAGCTCCTCCACTGGCCGCAACAATCTTTTCTCGCGGTGGTTGGAAAAGCTGCCAACTCTTTTTCTCTACATAGGTGGATACAATGTTCGCGACAATCCGTTTATTTTCCAGCATTTTTTGTATCTTCATGCTTGGCAAAAGATGTTTCTTGACAACGACAAGCAATTCTTTAAGAAACCGCTCTACGCTGTGTTTGCGAATATTAACCCACGGTTCGCCAAAATTGGATTTCAACTCGTTCAATAAACAACTCATAAACTTGAGACCCGATTGGTTGTCCGACTCTTCTAGGGGGAAACCTTCCAAACTGAATTTGCATTCATTCTCTGGATAAATATCCATCGTTATATTTGTCTGCAAGTACACAAAGGTTACTGCCGCCGTAAACAAAATAATGTTGCGCATTTTCCACACTTGTATTGGCGTCGTGTGGTTCAACTTGTTTGCATGGTACTTAATGTCAGTGACATTATCCATTACAAGCCGCAAAGTGTGTGCAATAATTTTTTCACAAAGGGGGTAGAATTGCACATTCAATTTGTCGCACAATGCTTTGGCAACTACAAAAATTGTATACTGATCGGTTCCGCGAGTAGGGATTTTGAACGAAGAAATCTTAGCGGTGCTTTGAGTCGAAATGGCAGGCGAAGGAGTGGCCAATAATTCTTGTGCGATTTTGTATCCACTGTATTTATCCACAATCCATCCATCGCAGCGCACCCCGCGCGAAGCAACCACTTCGTCAATATTGTGTTCAAAGTTTTGCGCGAGTTTGTATACAAAAGTCGGCAATAACTTTACATTTGTCTTTTTGCAATAATACCAGTGAATCGATTCTTCCAAAACACCGTTGATGACAGCTTCTCTACAATATAACTGTTTAAACTTGAGGATATAGTGACGTCGCATATCCAAGTCTTCGCAAATCAGAATAGTATCTCGCAGTTTTTCGTAAGGCGATGATACAATTTCCTTTTCCACGAGTTTTGCGCCGATTTTGTATGCGCGCACGGAATACAGTTCCTTCTTGTATTTCTGGAGTTTGTATATTTTCGAGATTTTCTTTTCATTTGTTTGAAAGATTTTTGCGAGATCTTCCTCAAAATCCTGCATATTCATGTCGATAATGGTGGTTTCATAGAGACTTTTCTTAGCGATTTTCTTCATCCGATCGCTGGCGCTGTCCATGATTTCACAAAATTCGTTATCTTTTTCGAAAAAGTCCGCGTCTTCGTCAGATACTGTTGTATCTCTAACCCAATTGTCGTTCTTTCGCACAAAGTAGGAGACACGCTTCTTTACATCGGCCTCAATTTCGACACTCTTTTTCTCGTCATTGGTGAGTTCAGATTCGTCAAATGTAGATTTGAGTTTGGGGTAAATGACCAACTTTGCGTAGTTGCCATCCTCGACTGGTTTCTTTTTCATAATGACAGTCTTCGCGGTCGCCTGGGCGAGTTCGTCGTCTTTCATTTTGTATTCATTTTTAAAAACAAGAGTGAGATAATCCAAGAACTCGTCGTTTGGCATATTCTTTTGCGCCTCTGCGTGTTTTTTCAAGACATCGTAGGGCGTTTCATCGTACTCTTTGTCAAAGTAAACCTCGGCCCTGCCGTTGTCTTTTTGAAGTGCATCGATGGATGTATATTTCTTGGCAATGATGCGCTTCGCGCACGACTTGGATGAATTCATAAACGGTTCGTCATCCACTTTGACTATACTCGCGAGCTCGGGGGTATACAAATAGGCCGTCAAATAGGACATAACGCTCATATAAAATCGACCCCCATCGATTGATCGTATTTTGGCAAGCTGTTCGCTGCTGGTCATATACAAAGCGTCTTTGGCTTGGCTGTCTTCTTTGAGGAATTTGTATTCCGCCTTGAGACGTTTAAGTAACTCGGGCTTAATATTTTCAAAGACAATGCTGTTCACAAGTTCGAGAGAGGAAACATCGGCTAACAACATGTCGCGCTTGCCCTGTTTATATTCGTCCACATAGGTTTTGATGTTTTCTTGGATCTGTTTGCGCAATTCTTTGTAAAAGGGGCTGTCACAAGTAACGGTATCCATGTAGATGAAAAAGGGCTCGTAACGGGCAATCATGTCATGTAGATTGTATCGATTCGTGTGTTCGATGTCGTCGTCGTCGGTGCCACCGACAGGAATGACTGCTTGTAGTAAGGATTTGTAGTCGGCTTTCAGAGTTGGCGAAATCTCAAATGTGGTAACACCTTTTTGGAAAGCACCGTTTTCATACTTGAAATCCTCATTGATATTTTCTAACCGGTGTCGAGTGATGATAGTGTCGTCATTGAACCCTTTGATTTTAAACATCCATTGTTGGCTCAGTTTTGACTTGGTCAGAATGCTTGTCGCTGGGAGATTAACACGAGAAAACTCAATAAATAGTTTGGGCATAATAAGGACGGTTTGGATAGCAATGCTATCACCTTTCGCGAATCGGGTGAATTCATGATCTGTTGCGGCGACGGCTTCGAGATCAACCTTCACATCCGCATGCTTCAGTGCTGACGATTTATCGTGAGTAACCACTGGAAAGATCCATTGAACTGAGGTCTCTAAATTATCTAGGCGTTCGACAAGCGGTTTGTATGTTTCGTTAAAGTCACGAAATCCAACAATGTTTCCATTTTTGTCAAATGTGGAGAATCTAGTGCGGAGCTCTTTAAATCTAGATATGAGGCGGTTGACTGACTGCGTTTTGTTCTGTAACATTTTGTCCAACATATCTTGTATCGGATCTGCAGTTATTGTTGTTGTATCCTCGGGGAGTTCTTCGATAAATTCAGATAAATTGATCACTTGGTTGTCGTCGATGGCAGGGTTATCGGGCATTGTTATGATTACGAGGCTGTCTTCCGTAAATTTCATCGAGGCATCTTTTGATTTTGTATCTTCTTCTTTGTCTTTTTCTTCCTCCTTCTCTTCTTCCTTTTCTTCGTTCTCTGCTTTCAACTCAACACTTTTTTGTACAGTTAGTTCGTCGATAACCGAAATTTCCTTGAATGCGTATGGTGCACCTTTGTATCCAAAGTCAATATAAATAGTCTTATCGTCGGTGGTTTTCACCTCAATCATATCTTCTTCTAAATTCGTAATTTTCCCCAAAACCACACCACCGCCCTCATTTAAATCCAACTTGATGTCTGTGTTTGGCAACAGCTTGTGTTGTTTGGCGTATCCCTCCTCTTTCGTTCTCGATAACAGTACAATTTCGGCGATGGTTGTATCGATAAATTTCGATTCATGCAGTTCGAGCATTTCGCGATCACCCTTATCAATATCGATTAGTTTTATAGTTTCTTCATTAATATATTCAATCAGGTAGTACTTCAAATTGTATTTTGCATTGGTGGGTGATTTGATTTGAATTATATCTCCTAATTTTAATTTTATTTCCGTTTCTACCATATATATTGTATAATCTATATTGTTATTTTCTTTTGTTTCAAAATAGCTTAAAGTTTTTCCAACACGGTGTATAACGACAAAAAAAATGATAACCCCAGATGCACTGCCAGATTTTGTCAATGTTAGTGAATTAAACCACGAGAAACAGAACTACACCATCTACACTTTGAAAAGTATTCCGGACGACGACTTGGAGAACCGCATTTATCGAAGCGCCATCTTGTCGGCGGATAAACGACTCTTGTGTGTGGCTCCGGCAAAGTCGTTGCCCGAGATTCGCAAAACGGGCGGCACCTTCTTTTTAACCGAGATTGTCGAGGGAACCATGATCAATCTATTTTGGGATGGCAATAAGTGGGAAATCGCGACAAAAAAGAAGCTCGGTGGTCGCAATTATTTTTTCAAAAATAAGTATCAGGGTGTCGACCAAGACGGAGTTGAAAAAACTTTCCGCGAAATGTTTGAAGACGCGCTCAATATTGCGTCGATCGAGTTTGATAAATCGTACTGCTACTCGTTCGTACTTCAACATTCTTACAACCATATAGTAACTAGAGTGGAGAAACCGCAACTCTACTTGGTTTCGACTTACAAAATCGCCGGACTCTCGTATGAATACTTGAACCCATTGTCGCACCCTGACTACGAAAACTTTGTCAAGCAGGGAATTTTGTTTCCAAGAACATTCGACGTAAGTCGTGTGAAAATCACGGAAGAACCGATTGAGGCAAAGTTTGCATTAAGTTTGGGGCGATTAACCTTCGAAGAAGTTAAGGGATTGGAGACACATATTCGAGACGTGGTGTCGAGCCGATTGAACTCGCCTGCAAGTCCTGGTGTCATGGTTACCGACTTGGAGACTGGTTTGCGAACCACATTTTACAATCCCAAGTATTTGGAGCTGAAGTTGCTACGTGGCAATAATCCCAACTTGCATTTCCACTACCTGATGTTGCGCAAAACCGGCAAGGTAGCCGAGTTTCTTCAGTACTTTCCCATGTATGCGAAGCACTTTAACCATTTCCACGAGCACTTTAAGTTTGTCAAGAAGCGAATCCGCAAATTGTATTGGCAAGTACATGTGAAGAAGACGGCCACATTGACAGAGCAGTCGCGCGACAAATATTTTGTTGAAAAGTTGCACTACGAGGTGTTTTTACCCCAGAAAAAATTGAATAAGAATTTTTTCATTACAGACGGCGAGGTGGAAAAGTTTTTGGACAGCGAAAATGTTATAATCCCACTTGGACCACAATAAACAAAATAATTTTTGCGTTTTATTAATATTTAATAAATAATTCTATATTTTATTTATCCGATGTCAGGCAAACAAAATATATTTTATTACAGCAATTTCTGCCCACATAGTCAAAAGGTTTTGCAGTTCCTGGTTAGGGCTAATTTAACAAACGAGCTGACTTTCGTTTGTATCGACAAACGAGGCCGCGACCCCAATACAAACCAAATGTTTATCATTATGGAAAACGGCGACAAAATCTTGATGCCACCAAATATCCATAGTGTTCCGGCGGTGCTCATGACGGCCAACAATTACAAAGTCATTTACGGCGAAGAGATCATCAAACACTATGAACCAAGCATTGTGAACGACAAAATGATGGCGACCAACTTCAACGGCGAACCGTCGGGATTTAGTTTAGGCGGTTCCTTCTTGGACAACAAGTCGTCGATGGGCATCTCTTTGAACTCTACATACAATGGCAGACAAATGATCAACACGCCGCCCCCTGAAAACGGAAACAATAAAATCAAAGATGGCGACACGGCGATGACAAATCAAATGGAAGAAATCCGGAAAGCACAAGATGCGCAATTGGGCATAGGTGCGCCGTCGAAAAACCCCTTTTTGCGCCCCCTGTAAACTTCGATAAAATTTCTGGTAATATAATATAATATAATGGATCCAAAGACACAGAAACGAAAGAATCGGAAGAAGTATTTGAAAGGTCCTCATTCTGACGCGGCACAAACACTTGTCGAATTGAAAAATAGTGAAGTCGATAATAACGCACTTCAAGGATCTGCATTTGAAGCGGCACATACACTTTCGGATATGGAAAGAATACACAACGAAGCCGAGATTATTGAGTCCAACAAAAAATCTAGAGTAGGAGGTTCCAAAAAGAAACAAAGAAAAACAAAGAGACGTGTAAACAAAAATAAAAAATAATTGATTGATTATTCAAACCGTCGAAAGAATCATCAATCCTAAAATATAATTAAAAAAAGGTGTAAATCCTAAAAATATAATTAAAAAGGGAGGGATTTAAAGGGAACCGTAGGTTCTCTTTATTATGTCGGAATTTGAAAATACACCATCAGAAGTGGTGGCGGTTGCAGAGACGCCTCGCGACGAGCCTCGCGACGAGCCTCGCGACAAACACACTTGGTACTCATTAGACCGCAATATTGGCAGATACATGGGAGAATGGAGAAAC
>Ga0129333_10002947_pt1 | contig 15949 bp, 13 predicted proteins | sample CPB6_08_DNA_FD_94474 | JGI IMG/M metagenome (GOLD analysis project Ga0129333, IMG submission 94474) | Freshwater to marine salinity gradient microbial communities from Chesapeake Bay, USA - CPBay_Sum_0.6_0.8_DNA | ecosystem: Environmental > Aquatic > Marine > Coastal | place: USA: Chesapeake...
ATCATTCCCAAGGGCACAGCGCCGTGCTTGAAAATTGCAAAGCGCCAAAAATTTTGACGCTTGTCATTGGCGAAGGTCGCAGCGCAGATCGAAAACTCCATACACTTTGCCGCGAGCCATGCTCCGCAACGGGATCGAAAACTCCATAGCGTTTGACGGTCTGTACACGTTAGCGCGCGCAGCGGATGTGCTCAAAAATCAGGCACCGTAAAAACTTTTTACGGTGCTACTTTTTTAAGCGACTTCGGCACCATACTACTTCTGTACTACTCGGGGGCAGAGCAGGGCGCGTAAGTTGTTGATTTGCTTAGGGAAAGTGACGTTTTCTCTACGTCTTCACACGGCAGGGGTCACATGTTCGATCCATGTATCACCCACCAAGCATTTCTAAAGCGCCAGCGACCCCCTGGCGCTTTTTTCATGCGAATTTGCGATGGCTGCGTCGGATGCGGTGAAGCGACGCTGCGTCTTGTTCGCGGGACACGCAAGCCGCCAACCGCAGACCGGGGCTGGCCTAAGGCGTAGACTTGTGCCATGGAATCTGAGGCCCTTCGGTCGAAAGCTCCGGGCCAACCGGATGCCGTTGCTGCACCTTCCCAGGTGCGGCCTGCGGCGCGCAGGCCGCTGAATGCCCTTGCGCTCGATCCCCCAGATGCGATCGCGCTGACCCGAAGCTACCTCGACCTTGTTCTGGGCGTGCATCTTCTGGTGCTGGCGCTTACGGTGTCGCCTGCCTGACGATGCTCAGGCGGCGTTGCACACACAATCTGCACGCCCACTCCAGCGCCTGCCCCGCGTGGGCAGGCGCTTTTCTGTTTGAGGGAACCGAATGACCGCCACCTATCTGGCCCAGTCGCTCAGCCACCGCGTGGGCGAATTCATCGCCCTGCGCCGCGACATCCACGCGCACCCCGAAATCGCCTTTGAAGAACACCGCACCTCGGCGCTGGTGGCCGGCAAGCTCGAGAGCTGGGGCTATGAAGTGACCAGCGGCCTGGGCGGCACCGGCGTGGTGGGCACGCTGCGCAAGGGCAGCGGCAAACGCGCCATCGGCCTGCGCGCCGACATGGATGCGCTGCCGATCACCGAGGCCACCGGCCACGCCTGGGCCAGCCGCACCGCCGGCCTGATGCACGCCTGCGGCCACGACGGCCACACCGCCACGCTGCTGAGCGCGGCGCGCCACATCGCAGAGGATGTGGACTTTGACGGCACGCTTCACCTGATCTTCCAGCCGGCCGAAGAGGGCGGCGGCGGGGCGCTGCGCATGATGGCCGACGGGCTGTTCGAGCGCTTCCCGTGCGATGCGGTCTTTGCGCTGCACAACTCGCCGGGCCTGCCCACCGGGCACTTCGCATTTCGCAGCGGGCCTGCGATGGCCTCGAGCGACTACGTCACCATCCGCCTGCACGGCATCGGCGGGCATGGCGCACTGCCGCACACCACGGCCGACCCGCTGGTGGCCGCGGCTTCGGTGGTGATGGCGCTGCAGACCATCGTGGCGCGCAATGTCGACCCGCTGCAGTCTGCGGTGGTGACGGTGGGCGCACTGCACGCCGGGCAGGCCAACAACGTGATTCCGCAGGTGGCGCAGCTGGAGCTGTCGGTGCGTGCGCTGGCCCCGCAGGTACGTGCGCTGCTGCGCGAGCGCCTGCACGAACTGGTGCAACAGCAGGCGGCCAGCTTTCGCGTGCGTGCCGAAATCGACTGGCGCGAGGGCTACGCGGTGCTGGTCAACAGCGAGCGCGAAACCGCGCTGGCTAGCAGCGTGGCGCGCCGCCTGTTCGGCGACGCCAAGGTGGTGGACCCGGCCCCCGCGCTGATGGCCAGCGAAGACTTCGCCTTCATGCTCGAGAAGGTACCGGGCTGCTATCTGTTCGTGGGCAACGGCGCCGAGGGCACGCCCGGTGGCTGCATGGTGCACAACCCGTCGTACGACTTCAACGACGAGATCATCGAGCCCGCCACCCGCTTCTGGGCGGCACTGGTGCAAGAGTGCCTGCGCTGACGCGCTGAGGCACACAAAAAAAGGGCCGCACCATGTGCGGCCCTTCTTGTTTGCGGCAGCGCCGTTGCCGGCTGGGTCAGGCCGCCTGCTGTGCCAGGCCTGCGGGCAGCGCCACGCTGGCGCCACCGCGTGCATCGCTCCACGCGTCCACATGGCCGCTCAGCAGGTGCGCGGTAACGGCCGACAGCGTCCAGCCCAGGTGGCCGTGGCCGGTGTTGTAGAACACGTTGGCACGGCGGCCGGCACCCACGCGCGGCATCATGTCCGGCATCATCGGGCGCAGGCCGGCCCACGGCACCACCTGGCGGGTGCTCACGCCCGGGAAGCACTGGTTCACCCATTCCACCAACGGGCGGATGCGGTCGCTGCGGATGTCGAGGTTGAAGCCGTTGAACTCGGCGGTGCCGGCCACGCGGAAGCGGTCTGCACCGAGGCGGCTGGTGACCAGCTTGGTGGCGTCGTCGAGCAGGCTCACCTGCGGCGCGGCTTGCTGGCTTTGCTCGTCGTTGAGCTGCACCGTGATCGAGTAGCCCTTGACCGGGTACACGTTCAGGCGGTCGCCCAGTTGTGCGGCCAGGCGGCGGCTGTGCACGCCGGCGCACACCACCAGCGCATCGCCCTCGACCACGTCGCCGCCCTTGAGCGTGACGCGGGCGCGCTCGCCGTCGCTGTGCACGCTGTCGACTTCGCAGCCGGTGCGCAGCGCCACACCCAGGCGTTCGCACGCGCGGGCCAGGCCCACGGTGAACTTGTGGATGTCGCCGGTGCTGTCGCTCTCGGTGTAGAAGCCGCCGTAGTAGTTGCCGGCCAGCGTGGGCTCGATGGCGCGCATCTCTTCGGGCGTGACCGCGCGGCGCGGCAGGCCGCCCTGGCCCAGCAGCTCGGACACCTTGGCCGCATGGTCAAAGCCGGCCTTGTCGCGGTAGATGTGCAGGATGCCGCGCTTCTTCAGGTCAAAGTCCACGCCCTCGGCTTCGGCCCAGGCAAACAGGTGCTCGCGCGCCTGCACCGCCAGGCGGGCGGTGGCGATGGTGTTGTCGCGGTAGCGCGGAATCGAGGCCACGAATTCGGCGAACCAGCTCAGCTTGTGCCAGCTGGGCTTGGGGTTCACCAGCAGCGGCGCGTCGGGCTTGAGCATCCACTTCAGGCCCTTGAGCAGGGTGCTGGGATGCATCCAGACCTCGGCGTTGGAAGCAGACAGCTGGCCGCCGTTGGCAAAGCTGGTGTCCATGGCAGGGTAGCGGTTGCGCTCGAGCAGCGTGACGCGATGGCCCGCGCGCGCGAGTGCGTAGGCGCTGGTGACGCCGGTGATGCCGCCGCCGACGACGACGATATGGGATGGCGTGCGCATGATGCGAATCTCCGTGCAAACGTCATGAAGAAGGCCCGCATGCGCACCATGCGCTGGCGAGGCCCCCTCTGTTTGCAACCTGAGAGATTCGCGTGCCCTGGGGGCCTGCTTGCTCCTGCGGTGGACCGGCTGACGAAGCCGGGCACTCTTCAGAGTTCGAAATGCGTCGACCGGTCCTTTTGCCTGAGAGTTTCCGGGGCGGTTGCTCCTTCGGCGCAGCTTGCGGGCAAGCTGTCTCTCCCGATCGATGCGCGTATTGTAAGCGTTGCACTGCGCTGCAGCAAGATGGCGCAAGGTTGCGGTGTGCAGATCCGACACAAGGGCGGCGCAGGGGCGTATTCTGTTTACATGACTGCCGGGTGCGTACGCGTTTTGAAAGTCTGCATCGCCGCAGCAGCGGTGGTGATGGCCCCGGCGGCGGATGCGGCTGAGCCCCTGTTCTCGGCCTCGCACCCGGAAAAGTTTGAGGGCGCGCTGGGGCTGCTGACGACCTATTCGCCGTCGTACCCGGGGGCGTCGGACTACCGGCTGAGCTGGCGGCCTGCCGGCTTTCTGCGCTACGGCCGCTGGACGGTCAGCGGCGCGGGTGGTTTCACCACGCACCGCAACGACGATGTGGAGCGTGGCCTGGAGGCCGAACTGGTGCGCCGACCCGGTCTGCGCGTCGGGCTTGCGCTTCGGCTGGACAACGGCCGCAGCGAAAGCCGCAGCCCGCAGCTCTCAGGCATGGGTGACATCCGGCGGACCTTGCGCCCGCGGCTGGCAGTGCGCTGGCAGGCCGATGGCGACACGCAGTTCAGCGCGGCGCTCAGTGGCGACTTGCTCGGCCGCGTGGGCGGCATCACCGCCGACATCGGCGCCACCCACCAATGGGACTTCGGCCACGGCCGCCAGCTGATCGCGGGTGTGGGCCTGTCGCTGGCCGACCAGCGCTACATGCAGGCCTGGCACGGCGTGAGTGCAGGGCAGTCGCTCAGCTCCGGGCTGCAGGCCTACAGCCCCGGCGCGGGGCTGCGTTCGTGGGGCGGCGCCATCACCTACCGCCATGAGTTCGGCGAGTCGTGGGCAAGCTTCGTGTCGCTGAACTACGCGCGACTGGCGGGCCCGGCGCTGGACAGCCCGCTGACCCTCAAGCCGGGCAGCGCATGGATCAGTGGCGGGCTGGCGTGGCGCTTTTGACGCGCGGGGCCCTGATGCGCGCGGCTCGGTGCAGCGGCCCGGTCAGCGCATCAGCCGCGCTGGGTGTCGAGGTACTCGCGCGCCTGCGTGCACAGCCGGTCGAGCTTGTCGCGCACCGCAGGAAACTTGTCGTTGAAGGCGCTCGGGTCCGCTTCCTTGCACAGCTTGGTGATCGCCTGCAGCTCCTTGCCAAAGGCGTCGGTGCAGAACATCGGCAAAAAGCCCTTGAGCTGATGCAGCACGCGGTGCGCCGACTCGCGCTCGCCCGCGGCCAGCAGCCGGTCCACCTCGGCCACGTCTTGCGGCACGGTGGTCAGCAGCAGCTTGAGCATGTGCTGCACATGCTCGGGCTTTTCCAGCAGGCTGTAGGCGTGGTCCACATCCAGCAGCTTGCCGGCCGAGGCGCGGCCTCGGGACTTGGGGGCAGACGATGCGGTTGCTTTCACGGTGGACGGGCCCATCAGCAGGATCGGGCTTACATACTGCCACAGCCGCTGGCATGGTTCGCAACCTAATGTAAGCGGCTCGGATAAGCGACACAGATATGGGCATCCTGATCGAACTGGGCGTGTTTGTGCTGGTGCTGGCATTTGCGCTGTGGCAGTGGCGCGACCTGCGGCAGGCGCGCGAGCAGCGCGAGGCACGCCAGCGTGCCAGCGCCAAGGCAGATTCAGCACAAGGCAACGCAGCGCAGGCGCCGGGTGAGGGCGCGCCGCCGTCGCCAACCCCATCGCCGCCGCCCCCGAGCTGAAGTACAATTGTTGCACTGCAGCATGATGCGGATCGGGCCATGCTGCACACCGTATCCGAGACCTCGGCCCGACCCCAAGGAAGTACCGCCATGCTGACCCCAGACCAGATCGCCGCCGCACAGAAGGCCAACCTCGAAACCCTGTTCGGCCTGATGCGCAAGACCATTGAAGGCGTCGAGAAGCTTGCCGAACTCAACATGTCCACGATGAAGCTCGCACTGAGCGACTCGGCCCGCCAGGCCGATGCCGCCATGAGCGTGAAGGACGCACAGCAACTGCTGGCGCTGCAGGCTTCGATGCTGCAGCCGCTGATGGAGAAGACCACCGCCTACACGCAGCAGCTGTATCACCTGACCAGCGAGTCGCGCGCAGAAGCCTCGCGCGCCATCGAAGAGCGCGCTGCCGAGATGCAGCGCGCCGTGCAGACGCTGATGCAGACCACGCTGGGCAACGCACCCGCCGGCTCCGAGGCCGCGGTGGCTGCGCTGCGCAACGCGATGGGCACCGCCAACGAGGCGCTGGAGTCGATGCACAAGGCCTTCCGTCAGGCCGGCGCGATGGCCGAGCAGAACTTCAAGGCGGCGGCGAAGCCTGCAGCCAAGCCTGCTGCGAAGGCGGCCCCCAAGGCCCCGGTCAAGACCGCTGCGCGCAAGCGCTGAGGCCTTCGGCACGCAGGGCCAGCGCACACCCCGCGTGGCACGCACTGCAAGGCATGGCGTGAACAGCCAAAGCGGTCACCCCGAAGCCGCGGCGCCGGGTCCGCGCCAGCCGGTGGACCTGGCCCACGCCAGCCGCCTCGTCAACCACGGCCCCACCGTGCTGGTCAGCGCGGCCCACGGCGGGCGGCGCAACCTGATGGCCGCTGCGTGGTCGATGCCGGTGGAGTTCACGCCGCCACGCATTGCGGTGGTCATCGACAAAAGCACCTACACCCGCGAGCTGATCGAGGCCAGCGGCACGCTTGCGCTGTGCATTCCGTGCCGCGCGCAGGCCGACCTGACCTTCACCGTGGGCAGCGTCTCGGGGCGCGAACTCTCCAGCGCCGGTGCCGACAAGTGGGCGCAGTACGGCGTGCGCTGGTTCGACGGCCCTGCGCTGGGCCTGCCGCTGGTGGACGGCTGCATCGCGTGGATGGAATGCCGCGTGCTGCCCGAGCCGCATGCACAGGCGGCCTACGACACCTTCTTTGTCGAGGTGGTGTCGGCGCAGGCCGATCCGCGCGTGTTCACCGGCGGCCGCTGGTCGCTGCGCGACGACAACCGCGAACTGCACACGGTGCATCACCTGGGCGCCGGCGTGTTCGCCGTGGCTGCTGAGACGGTGCGCGGCCAGCTGCTGAAGCCGCTTTAGGCGCGGCGCCGCCTGCAGCAGCCCTGCGCGTTGTGAGGCATACGTCAGCGCAGCGCGGGGGCATTCGGGGGCACGGCCCCGGGGGGCAGCCCAACGTGTCAAAGTGTTTCCTGATGCGCGAACGCGCGGGTATCCGCTTGAGGCAAGGCCTCGGGTTATTTCGGAGCCGCACGCCATCCAGGGAGCACCACCATGACATCGATGGCCTCACCTGCAGCAGTTCCGCAGGCTTCTTCTGACACCTCGCGTGCGCCGCACGCGCAGCCCACGCTGGCGCCGCTGTGCGTGGGCGCCGTCGGCTACCTGCTGCTGGCGTGGACATCCATCGAGCTGTCCCGCATGCAGGGCAGCCTGGCCACGCTGTGGTTTGCCAACGCCTTTGCCGCGATGGCCATGCACTGGCTGCCGCAGCGGCGCTGGCCCGTGATGCTGGTGCTGGTGGCGCTGGCCAACGGCAGTGCCAACCTGCTGGCCGGCAACCCGCTGTCGACCTCGCTGGCCTTTGTGCCGGGCAACGTGCTTGAAACCGGTTTGTTCGCGTGGCTGCTGCATCGCCTGGCGCCGCTGGGTTTGCCGTTGCAGGGCGATGGCATCGCGCGCTTCGCCGGCTTGCTGGTGGCCATCGCGGTGGCCTGCGGGGTGGGCGGGGCGGTGGGCGCCGGCGTGCTGTGGACGCGCGGCATCGGCCCGTTCTGGAGCATCTGGTCCACCTGGTCGCTGGGTGGTGCCATCGGTGCACTGGCGGTGGTGCCGCTGGCGCGGCTGGTGCGACAGGTGGGTTGGGCCGCGTACGCGAACGATGTGCTGCGCTGGCGCGTCGCGCTGTGGATGGTGGCAGCCGCGGTGGCCGCGTTCATCGCGCTGAAGCTGTCGTACTTTCCTCTGGGTGTGGTGGGTGCTGCCCTCGCCATTCTGGCGATGCAGGCGCGCACTGTGGCACTGGCTACCGCCTTGCCGCTGATGGTGCTGGGCGTGGTGGCCTTCAGCCTGGCCGGCCCCGACAGCACCACCGCGCTGGCGCAAGCCAACGTCCGCCCGCAAGACTTTCTGTTCGCGCTCGCTGTCACGCTGGCCGTGCCTTTGCTGGTGGCTCATGCGCTGGACGAACTTCAGCAGCGCGGCGACCGCATTGCGCAAGACGATGCCTTGCTGGCACAGCAGGCGCGCGACGCGCAGGCGCTGCAGGTCGCGCTGGAGGACGCGCAGGCGGTGGCTACCACCGGCAGCTGGACCTTTGACGCACAGAACAATGCGATCACCTGGTCGAAGGAAACCTACCGCCTGTTCGGTTTGCCGCAGGGCACGCCGGTGGACTACGGCTCGCTGCTCGAGCGCGTGCACCCGGAGGACGCACCTGCACTACAAGCCGCGTGGCAGCGCGCCATGCGCGGCGAGCCCTACGACCTGACGCACCGCATCGTGGTGCACGGCCAGACGCTGTGGGTGCGCGAACGTGCTCGGCTGTCGTTCGATGCAGCAGGGCGGTTTGTGGGAGCGGTGGGTACGGTGCAAGACGTGACCCGGCTGCAGGAGCTGCAGCACGAACGCGCGGCGCGGCTGGCAGCCGAGCAGGCCAGCCGGGCCAAGGGCGAATTTCTGGCGGTGATGAGCCACGAGGTGCGCACACCGCTCAACGGCATCCTGGGTCTGGCGCAGCTGGCACGCTCGTCGCACGGCGACGAAGCATCGCGCATGCAGTACCTCGCTGCGCTCGAGGACGCCTCGCGCGCGCTGTCGCAGGTGGTGTCCGATGTGCTTGACCTCTCCAAGATCGAAGCCGGGCGGCTGGAGCTGCACCTGGCGCCCTTCGACGTGTCGCGCTGGCTCGATTCGCTGTGGCTCACCCACGAGCCGCTGGCGCAGGCGCGCGGCCTGACCTTTGGCGTGCACTGTGCATCCGGCGTGCCCGCGGTGTTGCTGGGCGATGCGTCGCGGCTGCGCCAGATTGCCGCGAACTACCTGAACAATGCGCTGAAGTTCACCCGCACCGGCGGCATCTCGCTGCGCCTGAGTGCGCCGGCTGCCGGCCGCCTGCGGCTGGAGGTGCGTGACAGCGGGCCGGGCATTGCACCGCACGACCGCGCGAGACTGTTCCGCAGCTTCAGCCAGGTGGCGCAGGCCGCCGAGCGCACCACCGGCGGCACCGGGCTGGGCCTGGCGATCTGTGCCGAGCTTGCGGCGCTGATGGGTGGCCGGGTGGGTGTGGACAGCGAGCCGGGCGCTGGCAGCTGCTTCTGGGCCGAAGTGCAGTGCGAGGCACACGCTGCCGACCGCACCGAAGGCAGTGCAGACGCCGTCCAGCAGTTGCCTGCGGCGCCCGGGATGGATGCCGCCAAGCCGCTGGCCGGGCGGCGGGTGCTGGTGGCCGATGACAACGACATGAACCTGTTTGTCGCGCAGCGACTGCTGGCGCAGCAAGGCGCCGATGTCGAGGCGGTATGCAACGGACAGCAGGCGCTGCATGCGGTGCTGGACGCTGCGCGCCGCGGCCAGCCCTTTGATGTGGCGCTGCTGGACTTGCACATGCCGGTGATGGACGGGCTGCAGGCGGTGCGCGAATTACGCGATCGGCCCGAGGGCGCCACGCTGGCGCTGGTGGCGGTGAGCGCGGGCGTGCTGTCGCACGAAGGGGACGACGCGCAGGCGGCGGGCTTCGATGCCTTCGTGAGCAAGCCGATGGAGCGCGACGCCCTGGTGCGGGTGATGCAGGGTCTGTGGTCCGCCCGGGTGGCCGACCGGGCGACAGAAACCGCGTCAGGCTGAGCGGCGCGGCACCTCAGCTTGCCGTGCTGAAAGCAGGCTCGGGCGGCAGCTCGGGCAGCGGCGGTCGCATGCGGCTGAGCGCTGGCACCACCATCACCGGCACCGGCGCTTCGCGCACGATCTGCTCGGCGCCGCTGCCCATCAGCACCCGCTGCAGTCCGCGGCGGCCGTGCGAGCCCAGCACGATCAGGTCGGCATCCCAGCTGCGCGCCTCGTTGGCCACCACTTCGCCGATGCGCTGCCCGGGGGCATCGCGCAGTGCGGTGTCGCACGGCACGCCGGCGCTGGCGGCCACCGCGGTGGCCTCGGCCAGCACGCGCGCTGCATGGTCACGCGCCTGCTGCAGCACCAGCGCCGAATATTCGTAGCCGCTCAGGTAGGACAGTTCATCCAGGCTGTGCAGCAGCCGCACCCGCCCGCCGCCGTCGCGCGCGATCTGCAGTGCGGCCACCAGGGCCTTGTTGGATGACTCGCTGCCGTCGACCGGCACAAGAATGCGCTGAGAACTGAACATGGAAACCTCCGGATCGGTGCGCCCCAGGGCAGGCGCGCCGCCAGTGTCGGCGCGCACTGCAGCGCCGCGTGTTGATGCGGCTCAGGTTGGGCGCACGACGGGGCGCACGCGCAAGCGCGTGCCGCGCGGGCGCTGACCGCAGTCAATCACGCAGCGTGCGGGCGGCGGCAAGGTCGCACCCATGAACACCGACTGGATTCTTGTGGCCAATGCCGCACGGGCGCGACTGTTGCAGCAGCGCCCCGGCCTTCCGCTGTTGCTGCTGCAGCATTTCGAGCATCCGCAAAGCCGGCTGCATGCCGGTGCGCTGGCCGACGACCAGCAGGGCCGGCGCGCCAGCGACCAGGGTTTTGGTGCGGTGGCACTCACGGCGCGCAGCGACCCGCACCGCAAGCAGGCCGAGCAGTTCGCGCAAGAGCTCAGCCACTTCATCGAGCAGGCGGCGCAGCGCGGCGAATTCCGCAGCCTCAAGGTGTTTGCCGCGCCGCGCTTCCTGAGCCTGCTGCGCCGCCACTGCGGCCGCAACGCCAGTCGCCGCATCAGCGGCATGTTCAACGTGGACCTCAGCGGCGTGGACACCGAGGTGCTGGCGCAGCGCGTCGCCCGCGAGGTGGCGCAGCGCCGACCGGTGTACCGGATGGCTTTGTCCCCCGACCTGCCGTGGCCGCAGCCGCAGCGCAGTGCGACGGCGGGCGGTGGAAGGCGCTGAGCCATGGTTTTGCCGCACCGCACCCTGGGCAACCGCGACATCGCAGCGGTGCTGGAACACATCGCCGATTTGCTGGAAGTGCAGGGCGCCAATGTGTTCCGGGTGCGAGCGTACCGCAATGCCGCGCGCACCCTGGCCATGCAGGCCCGCAGCGTCGGTGAGCTGGTGGCGCAGGGCGAGCCGGCGCAGGCGCTGCAGGCCCTGCCCGGCGTGGGGCCGGACCTGGACAGCGCCATCATCGAGATCCACGACCACGGCCGCTGCGCGCAGCTCGATGCGCTGGAGCACGAGCTGCCCGAGGGCCTGACGCAGTTGCTGGCCTTCCCCGGCATCGGCCCCAAGCGGGTGCAGCAGTTGCGCGAGGCGCTGCAGGTCGACAGCCTGGAGGATGTGCTGCGAGCTGCGCAACAGGGCCGCATCCGCAGCCTGCGCGGCTTTGGCGCAGCGACCGAGAGGCGCATCCGCGACGGCATCCTGGCGCGGATGCAGCCGGCGCTGCGCTTTGCACCGCACCGGGTGCAGGCAATGGCGCAGGCGCTGCTGCCGCGCCTGCGTTCGGCGCCCGGTGTCGAGCAGGCGGTGGTGGCGGGCAGCCTGCGCCGCATGCGCGACACCATCGGCGACCTGGATCTGCTGGTGGGCGCAACGCAGGCCACCGCGGTGATGGACCGCTTCGTCACCGGCCCGGAGGTGATGTCGGTGCTGTCGCGCGGCACCACGCGCGCCAGCGTGATGCTGCACGACGGCCTGCAGGTGGACTTGCGGGTGGTCGATCCGTCGAGCTTTGGCGCGGCGTGGCTGTACTTCACCGGCTCGAAGGCGCACAACATCGCGCTGCGCCGCCGGGCGATGGCGCAGGGGCTCAAGCTCAACGAATACGGGCTGTACCGCGGCACCGACACCGTGGCCTCGCGCACCGAAGAAGAGGTGTACCGCGCGCTCGGGCTGCCGTGGCTGGCGCCCGAGCTGCGCGAGGACAACGGCGAGATCGAAGCCGCGCTGGCTGGCCGGCTGCCGCAGCTGCTGATGCGCAGCCAGCTGCGCGGCGACCTGCATGTGCAGATGCCGCCCGAGGGCCCGGCGATCAGCGGCCGCGACCGGCTGCAGGCGCTGGCCGATGCGGCGCGGGCGCAGGGCATGGACTATCTCGGCATCACGCTGGTGCCGCAGCGGCGCGCACGCGGTGGCGTGGACCTGGCGCGTCTGGCGGCAGATCTGGAGCGCATCGAGCGCTTCAATGCGCGGGGCGGCCCGGTGCGGCTGCTGGCCGGGCTGGCGCTGGCCATCCGGGATGACGGCCTGCTGGACTGGCCCGCCGGCATGGACGAGGCCCTGCATGCACGCATCGACTTTGTGAGTGCCGCGCTGCGCGATCACCTCGACTTGCCGAGCGAGCAGCAAACGCGCCGCGTGCTCACTGCGCTTGCGCAGCCGCAGCTGGCCATCCTGTCGCACCCGCTGGCCTCGCGCAGCAGCCTGTCGCCGGTGATGGTGGACCTGCAGGCGGTGATGCGCGCCGCGCACGCACACGGCTGTGTGCTGGAGGTGCATGGCGACCCGCTGGAGCTGGATCTGGACGACAGCGGCTGCCGCCTGGCGCGTGACGAGGGGGTGATGCTCAGCATCAGCAGCGGAGCGCACGAGCCCGGCGAGCTCGACCGCATCGGATGGGGCGTGGGCCAGGCCCGGCGCGGCTGGGTGAGCTCGTCGCAGGTACTCAATACGCTGCCGCTGGCCGAACTGCGCAAGCACCTGGCGCAGCGCGCAGGCTGCAGCCGCCACACGGAGTCCGCACCTCAGCCCGTACCGCAGCCCGTACCTCAGCCCGTACCTCAGCCCGCACCTCAACCCACGCCGCGTGCTGCCATGACAGCCGCCCCGGGCGCCACCTTCGATGTGGCCGATGCCATGCCGTCCCGCGCCGCTGTTGCGGCGTCTATCCCTCGCCACCCAAGGAGCTTTCATGACCTCTGATTCCCGTTCGTTGTCCCGTTCGTCGTCCCGCTCGTTGCTTGCGCAGCGCCGTGCACGGCATCTGCGTCGTCCGCTGCTGCCGCTGGTGGCTGCGCTTCTGTACGCATCGCTGCTGTGGGGCTGCGCCAGTGACCGGCCCGTCACGCAAGAGCAGACCGGCCTGATGGTGGGGGCGGTGGTGGGTGGGCTGCTGGGCTCACAGGTGGGCGAGGGCAGCGGGCGCACCGCGGCCACCATCGTCGGCACCATGCTCGGCGCGGCGGTGGGCGGCAACGTGGGCCGCTCGATGGATGACAGCGACCGCCGCAAGACGGCGCATTCGCTGGAGACGCTGCGCAGCGGCGTGCAGTCGCGCTGGCGCAACCCGGACAGCGGCAACGAATACACGGTGGTGCCGATGCGCACCTGGGAGACGGCGCAAGGCCCGTGCCGCGAATACGAGGTTCAGGCGGTGGTGGCGCGGCGCATGGAGTCGGTCACGGGCACCGCGTGCCGCGATCCGAATGGTGCCTGGCGGGTGCAGGACTGAGCGCCGCTCCGAGCGCGGGCCCGAGCGTCGGCATTTGCGCTGCCGCCTCGCGCAGCAAGGCCAGCACCTCCTCGTCGCTGACCTGATCGAACTGCTGGTAGTGGCTGCCCACCGCACCGAAGGGGTCGGGGGTGTGCAGGCAGATCCAGTCGTCGGCCAGTGGCGCCACTTGCGCAGCCGCTTCGGCCGAGGCCACCGGCACCGCGCAGATCAGCCTCTTCAGGGGCTGATTGCGCAGCATGTGCAAGGCGGCTTGCATCGTTGCGCCGGTGGCCAGCCCGTCATCGACCACCACCACGCAGCGATGGGCGAGAAGCGGGCGGCTGCGCACCGCGTCGTACTGCGCGCGCCTGCGCGCAAGCGTTTGCATCTGCTCTGCGCGCTCACGCTCGATCCACTGTGCATCGGCGCCCGCTGACGCAGCCCACGGCGCGATGTGCAGCCGGCCGTCTTCGCTGACGGCACCGATCGCCGTTTCCGGGCTGAACGGCGCGCGCAGCTTGCGCACCAGCACCACATCCCAGTCGGCATCGAGCCGCTGGGCGACCAGGCGCGCCATCGGCACCGCGCCGCGCGGAATGCCCAGCACCAGCGGGCGGGTGCACTGCAGGCTCGCAAGCACAGGCACCAGGCGTTCGGCCAGCTGTGCGGCGGCATCCAGCCGGTCGCGGAACATGTTCAGGCATCGGCGCCGCTGACCCGCGGTGCGCCCAAGGGTGACGTTGGCATCCGCGCAGTCTGTGCTGAAGCGTGCGCGCTGGAGATGACCGCACGCAAGTGGCGTGGCTGTGCCGCCTGTGCCGCGTGCGTCGCTTGATGCCGCGTAGATGTATCCGACACCGACCCGACGCAAGCCGCAGCGCCACGCGCGATGCGGTGCCTGCACAGGGTGCGTGAGGTCAAGGCCACGCAGGTGAGCGCGCTTCACATTCAGCCCACGCGTGACAGCGCGCTGCCTTGCGGTGGAGTGACTGTCAGGCGAAACCCGATCCTTTTTCACAGCGTCACACCGTCACACCCGTAGGAGGACATCTCATGGCCTTGGTCAACACCGGCACCCAAACGACTCTGGACGAGTCGACCAGCCTGCAGAACAGCTTTACCAGCGCGAGCACCGCAGGCGACGCCAACGACAACGACATTGCCGTCGGCTTGCTTCCGTCGGATTTCAGCGCGCGCCTGTCGGCGCTGTCGGCCGGCACGCCGCTGCGCGCTGCGCTGAGCGGCTACACCGGCGTGGCCGGCAACACCGGCAGCAATATCCTGACCTTCACGCCCACCGGCAGTGCGGTGGATGTGTGGTTCACCGACAGCAGCAGCCAGGCCCTCAACGGGCTGGACAGCGGCTTGGACACCGCATCGGGCGAGTCGATCTTTCTGTACACCGATGGCGTGAACAACAACGTGCTGCTGGGCAAGACCTCGGGCGGCACCATCGTGATGGCGGCCTACCTGCAGGAGACCGGCACGCCCATCAGCGGCGCCAAGCTGTGGACGGTGCAGTTCGAGGCGATGTACCACCCTGACGGCACCCAGGCTGATGAGTCGCTGGACCTCGCCGGCCTGGTGTACGCCACGGTGGACCAGGAGCGCAACTTCTCGCTGGCGAACGCCCCTTCGGGCCAGAACCTGTTCCTGATGTATGGCGATGCCGAGGTGGCGCTGATTGCCACGGGCAAGCTGCCGGCCAACCAGTCCACCGGGCAGGCGATCAACACCGGCGACACGCTCAACAGCAGCCAGGCCGGCGGCACCATCACCCTGGGTGTGAACAACCAGATGGTGGACCCGGACGAGGGCCTGTGGTTCACCTTCGTGTCGGGCGCCAACACCAACTACACCGTGCCCAACCTGAGCGAGGGCGAGGCGGACGTCGAGGCCAACATCGCCTTCACCGGGCTGGTGAATTCGCAGGCGGCCAGCTTTCGCGTAGTACAGCTACAGAAGGACAAGTCCGCGACGGTGCGTGTGACGGCCTATAGCACCGACGTGGAAAGCGGCGCTGCCTATGTGGACGGGCTGGGCGATGCCGACGATGTGAAGGTCAACATCACGCTGGTGCAGGTGTTTGATCCGAACGGCGTCGATGTGACAGCAGCGCGAAACGTCGTCATCTCGGGTGGCGTGGTCACCTTGAGCAACGTGCTGGCTACCGATGAGGTTCACTACCACACCGCATCGAACCACCAGCGGGTGTTGATCGAGAACGGCGGTGACGGCACCGACGGCAGAGCGAGCTTTGACGTCGGCGGCTTCCGGCTGCTGGAGCCGCAGCGTGAGGCCACCTCCATTGGCGCGCAGATCCGCTTTGAAGACAGCGCGCCGGCGGTGACGCTGGCAACGCCCACCGACACTGTCATCCTGAACACGCAGGACGTCGACACCGAAGGCAGCGCCAGCGACACCGATGCGCAATCGTTTGCTGCAGCGTTTACGGTCGGCAGTTCCGACTACGGCGCCGATGGCGCGGGCAGCACGGTGTGGAGCTACGCCTTCAGCGTGGCGTCCCAAGGTGTGGACAGCGGCCTGAACGCCGCGGCAGGCAACATCTACCTGTACCTGATCGGCGGAAAGATCGTCGGCTCCACCTCGGCCACGCTGGGCGGGGTGACGGCAGGCAACACGGTGTTCGACCTGACGGTGAATAGCAGCACCGGCAACGTGACGCTGAGCCAATACAGCGCCATCGAGCACGACGGCCCCGGAACAACCAGCAACTTCGACACCCAAGAGGCGGTGCTGGGCACCGGCCTGGCGTACCTGAACGCGACGGCCACCATCACCGACCAGGACGGCGACAGCACAACCGACAGCAAGTCG
>Ga0129333_10002948_pt1 | contig 15948 bp, 16 predicted proteins | sample CPB6_08_DNA_FD_94474 | JGI IMG/M metagenome (GOLD analysis project Ga0129333, IMG submission 94474) | Freshwater to marine salinity gradient microbial communities from Chesapeake Bay, USA - CPBay_Sum_0.6_0.8_DNA | ecosystem: Environmental > Aquatic > Marine > Coastal | place: USA: Chesapeake...
GGTTATCGGCCTTGAGCGCGACCAGCAGAGCGAGGATCTGAAAGACATCACCAAGGTGCGCGTGCTCAAGTCCCGCTTCACTGGCGACACTGGGCTGGCAACGTACCTGCTGTACTCCAAGAAGACCGGGCGACTGACAGAAACCACCGATCCCGCAATCAACGGCTCAGGATCGGAACAGACTGAGGAGAAGGATTTCTAACATGACGAACTTCCGCAAGCCTTCCAACTTCAATGGAGATGTGGAATCCCGAGTTGATAATCTTGAGCGTACGCAGCGCACTCAGGATGTCGAACTTAATCGACTTAACTCTGCCATTAATGAAGTTAAGCCGTCCAATGTTTTTACAGAATGGGACGGGGTCAGTCTGACAGGAACGTCGCTACTCAGCGCAATCGGAGCTGGGGTCGGAGATGTGCTACAGGCGTACAACGTGGACATTACTAGTTGTCCGGCTGGTAAGCTGATTGGCCGTGCAGCCGGTGGTGCGGCTGGCCCGGCTCAGGACATTACTGTTGGGTCCGGTCTAACTATGACCACGGATACCCTATCTGTCCCGGCGGCTGGTCTCACCCTCGATAGGATTCAAGACATCAACGAGGCCAGACTGCTTGGCCGAACCAACGATGTCGGAGCCGGTCCGGTTGAGGAGCTGTCCTTCGGTGTTGGCATCGCCGTTGATGCTGGCGTGGTCCAGCAGGACATGCTGTTTAGGATGCTCGATAAGGATGAAAACGGGCAGAATAGCGCCACCGCTCAGCCTTGGTTCCCGGCAAACGGAACGGTCGGTGTGCAGGTGGCGACCTACTTTTTTGACGGAGTCCTGTACCTCACTACGGGTACGACCTCTCACAGCTTGCTGCTGAAGTTCGACTCCGGCAGTGCTACCATCTACTCTTTCGCTTACTACGCAATCGCGCAGTCTACTCTTGAATCGACCAACGCTGTGGCTCAAAGTTCTACATGGACAACCGGTGCAGGAGCGAACACGGTTCTTGCGGCATCCACAACGGCCGCGCGTTGGGTTCGAGTTGTCGGCGTTGTTAGATTCTCGGTATCCGGTACGTTTGTCCCGGAGTTTCGGTTCTCTACCGCACCCGGTGGTACTAACGTGGTTAAGGTGAACACCTACTTCCGCATGCAGCGGGTCGGCAATGACGCTGTGACATCTATGGGTAACTGGACTTGAAACTACTCTTTGACATGGAGACCAACGGTCTCCTCGATGTTCTCGACTGCATCCACTGCATCGTCACGGTGGACATCGAGACAGGTCAGGTTCAGCGATACGGCCCCGACAGTTCCAGCATCGACGCTGGGCTGTCGGCGCTGGCGTCCGCAGAGATGCTGATCGGTCACAACATCGATGGGTTTGATATCCCCGCGATCAAGAAGGTGCGACCGGGATGGGCATTCTCCGGTACGGTTCGGGATACCCTTGTCATCTCTCGGCTCGTCTGGCCCAGCCTGTCCGAGTACGATGCCGAGATCTCGTCCAAGATCTCCGGCTGGCCTAAGGAGCTTACCGGTCGCCATTCGCTGAAGGCGTGGGGCTGGCGGCTCGGCACACACAAGGGTGACTACGCCGAGCACTCAGACTTCAAGGTGTTCACCCCGGAGATGCTCGACTACTGCGAGCAGGATACCAAGGTGACGCTGGCGCTTTGGAAGAAGCTGCTTGATATCGGACTTCCCGCTCAGAGCGCGATTGATCTGGAGCAGAAGTTCTCCCGCTGCATCGGCGCCATGATGCAGGCTGGATTCATGTTCGACCGCGACGGGGCTGACAAGCTCTCCGCGGTCCTTCAGGTCGAGCGGGCTAAGGTGTCGGCTGAGATCATGGAAAGCTGCCCATCGTTTGTAGATGTGTACCTGACTCCGAAGAAGCTGATCCGCAGGGAGAAGGTTGTACCGTTCAACCCGAACTCTCGGCAGCATATTGCGCGGCACCTGATCGAGCGTAGGGGCTGGAAGCCTACGGTGTTCACCGACGGTGGTCAGCCTCAGATTGATGAGTCCATCCTGTCCAAGCTGGAGTGGCCTGAGTGCCGCCTGTTCGAGCGTGCGCTTCTTATCGGCAAGCGGCTGGGTCAGCTCTGCGAGGGCGGCCAGAACCTTGTGGGATGCGTCAAGGCTGACGGCCGTATCCACGGCTACGTCAACCACAATGGGACCGTGACTTCGCGCTGCACCCACAGCCACCCTAACATGGGTCAGGTTCCGGGAGTCCAGTCTGAATACGGATCTCAGTTCCGCGCACTGTTCCGGGCTGGTACAGGCAAGCGGCTTGTTGGCGTGGATGCTGCCAGCCTAGAGCTTCGCTGCCTCGCCCATTACCTTACCCGTTATGATGGCGGTAAGTTTCAGCAGGAGCTGTTGACGGGCGATATCCACAGCGCCAACCAAAAGGCTTGTGGACTTGAGACCCGGGCGCAGGCCAAGACGTTCATCTATGCGCTGCTCTATGGCGCTGGCGACGCCAAGATCGGGGCCATCGTTGGCGGTGGCGAGGCGCAGGGTAAGAAGATGAAGCAGCGATACTTTGCAGCCATGCCCGCCTTCGGCGCACTGAGGGCTGACATCGAAGCCGCAGTCAAGTCTTCGCGCAGGCTGCGTGGTATTGATGGGCGCTACCACTCGGTACGCTCCGCGCACTCGGCCCTAAACATGCTTCTACAGTCGGCCGGTGCGGTGCTGATGAAGCAGGCTACGGTGCTGGCATGCGAGCGGATTGCGTCCGAGTTTCCGCCCACGGCGTGGGCTATGGTGGCCCACGTTCACGACGAGATGCAGTTTGAAGTTGACGAGTCGATTTCCGATAGGGTTGCGACCATCGCAGCTCAGGCGGTCGAGGATGCTGGTAGTGTTCTTAACTTCCGATGCCCCATGAAGGGCGAAGCCAAGATCGGTAACAACTGGTATGAAACTCACTAAGCCTGATCTGATAAGGACCGCGGCATACGCTGCGGGATACATCGACGGCGAGGGCTGCATTACCGTGTCCGGCAGGCGATGCAGGATCATGGTAAGCAACACCTACCCACACACTCTGTATTGGCTGCGGTCGGTGTTCGGCGGTACGGTATCCATGAAGAACGATAAAAGCCGACCGGAGCATCACAGGCCAGCGTACTCATGGAGCATTAGTGGAAAGGCTGCCTCAGATATGCTTGAGATCTGCATGCCCTATCTACAAGAAAAGCGCAAACAGGCCCGACTGGCTCTTGAGTATGTCGGCACTGATGGGCTAGATGCCCGCAAGAAGATTGGTAAACTGATCAGTGCGTTGAAGCACAAGACCCACGGAGCCTAGCATGGCAACTGTTGCAATCATCGATGGGGACGAGTTTGCCTATAAGGCTGCCGCATCTAGCGAGCTTGAGGTTGACTGGGGTGGTGGGTTCTTTACCCTGTCTGCCGACATGCAGTTTGCGGCGGGGCTAATGGAGTCCCATGTGCGTGAGGCGGCGGCCGCGGTCAAGGCTGATTCAATCGTTCTCGCCTTTACCGACCCGCTGGGCGGTAACTGGAGGCGGATGATCTACAACCAGTACAAGATGAACCGCAATGGTAAGAGGAAGCCTACGGGCTATCCCAGCCTTGTTCGTGCGGTTGGTCAGAAGTTTGCCATCATGCACCGCCCCGGACTTGAGGGGGACGATATCATTGGCATGCTGGGCACGCATGATCCTGAGATGTCGAAGGAGCTTGGGATTTCCAAGTCGGACACGACCGTGATGATCAGCTCGGACAAAGACATGCGCGGTGTCCCCGGATACCTGTATAATCCGAGCAAGCCAGAGGAGGGTCAGTATCTGATCTCCGAGGATATGGCCGACCACTTCCATCTGTTGCAGGCCTTGATGGGGGATGTGTCCGACGGATATCCGGGATGCCCCGGCATTGGGCCCAAGACCGCGGCTAAGCTGCTTAGCGGTAAGGGCCCCGAGGAGTACTGGCCCATCGTCGTTGATACCTACAACAAGGCTGGCTTCAGTGAGGAGTACGCCTTGGTTCAAGCCCGTGTCGCTCACATTCTCAGGGCTGGCGAGTACATCGGTACTGGCCGTGTCCGCTACTGGAACCCCAAGGAGAACCATGCTTCCTGAAACATCCCGGTTTGATCGCACCCGCCTTCTTTCGTACCACAAGGCCATGTGCCAAGCGGCATGGGACCTCATGGACAAGAAGAACCAAGACTATGCTGGTTCCAACGGACGGTCCCCGTTCGCGAACTTTGAACGTGTTGAGGCTATGGGCATCACCACTGTTGAGCGGGGGTTCTTGGTCCGGATGACGGACAAGATGTCCCGCCTGTCCAGCTTCATGGAGAGCGGCGAGTTCAAGGTTAAGGACGAGTCCTTTGAGGACACCCTTGTTGACCTGATTAACTACTCAGTCCTTCTGGCGGCGTATCGTTCGGCAAAGCGTGAGTGCACGCTCGACGGAGTCATCTCTGGCGAAAATCAGTCTCAAAAGCTGACATCTCTGTAGGTATTCTATGGGAACCGTGATTAGTAAGGAACTGATTGAGGAACTTAACAAGTTGTTCCCCAATAAATGTCCGTCGCTGACGCTACCTGATCGCGAGATTTGGTACAAGGCTGGCGCCCGTAGTGTGGTAGACTATCTTGAGTCACAGTACGCACTTCAGCAATCTGCCACGCCTAAGGTATTGAATGTGCAGCGGACCTAGTATTCCGAAACCCCCGGAGCCTCCCCCGCCTCCCCCTCCGCCGGTCCCCACACGCCTTGGCCGAATCCAGCCGGGAATGTCGAGGGACTTTATGGGGATGCGTGAGCTGACTATTGGTGGTACATCTCAGGGCGAGACGGGAACCACTGCTGATATTGGCTCGCTTGATCTTGCAAACATCGGTGAGGATATCCCGGATCGTCCGGCGCTTTCACCGCAAGACACCAATCTGGTAGTCTATGGTTCTAGGACCGAAGATGTACCTAAACGCCAAGAACTGCGGAGAGACAGCTCTGGTAAACTCTACTGGGCAGAAGTTCCGTGGTACGCTCCGAATCAATCTGCCGAGTTCTCCGAGCTAAAGTAGCATGGAACAGACGGCAACTGAGCTATACCGAAAGCTGGAGCCGGACCGTGATCTATTTCTAGATCGCGCCCGTAAGTGTGCGGCACTGACTATTCCCACACTTATTCCGTGGGATGATCATCAGATCAGCTCTGATATTGAGACTCCGTATCAAGCATTTGGAGCCAGGGCCGTCAACAATCTTGCGTCCAAGCTGCTTCTGTCCCTGCTTCCGCCCAACGGTAGCTTCTTCCGTCTTCGTATTGATGACTACGCCCTTGAGCAGCTTGCCGGTGCTCCGGAAGCCAAGAGCGAGATTGAGGCCGCGCTGGCTAAGGTCGAGGGCGCGGTGATGACGGAGATCGAGACGCAGGCGATCCGCATCAATATGTTTGAGGCGCTTAAGCACCTGCTGGTCGCCGGTAATGTGCTGATCTGGATGAAGCCGGATGGGGGTATTCGCGTCTTCCATCTCAGCCAGTATGTGATTGACCGTGATCCGGATGGCGCCCCGACCTGCATCATCACGATTGAGAACACCTCGGAAGAGCTGCTTACGGAAGAGCAGCATGCCTTATGTTACACTGAAGGTAAAGAAGACGAGTCTGGCTCCCGTGAGAAGTCCATTCAAGTCTATACGGCATCAGTGCTTGAGGATGGAAAGTGGCGCGTTTGGCAGGAGATCAAGGGTCAGGTAGTTCCGGGATCTGAGGGATTCTACGCGCCTGATCTTCTCCCGTATATTCCCCTCCGCATGAGCGCCATCGCCAATGAGAGCTATGGGCGCAGCATGGTTGAGGAGTACCTTGGTGATCTGATATCCCTTGAGGGTCTGAGCCAAGCCATCGTCGAGACCGCGGCCTGCGCCGCCAAGCTGCTTGTGCTGGTGAACCCGGCTGGTGTGACCCGCAAAGAAGACGTAGCGACCGCCCCGAATGGCGCGGTCCGCGATGGTGTCGCGCAAGATGTCTCGGTCGTTCAGGCCGAGAAGTACGCCGACATGAGGATCGCTCAGGAAGCCCGGGCTCAGATCATGGAAGATCTGTCCAAGGCGTTCCTGATGGCCAGCTCAATCCAGCGCAACGCTGAGCGCGTCACTGCCGAAGAGATCCGCTATCTTGCTCAGGAGCTGGAAGACGCGCTTGGCGGCGTGTACTCAGTCCTGTCGCTGGAGATGCAGCTCCCGCTGGTTACCCGCATTCTTTCGCGACTCCAGAAGAGTGGCCGTGTTCCTCGGCTACCTGAGTCGGTCCGACCGGCCATCGTCACCGGACTTGAGGCCCTTGGTCGTGGCCATGATCTACAGAAGCTCGACACCTTTGTGGCCGGTGCGCTAAGCACGTTTGGCCCGGAGATCGTCGGTAAGTACATCGATATCCGAGACTTCCTCACCCGCCGCGCCGTTGCGGTCGGCCTGAATGTTGAGGGTCTTGTGAAGTCTGCCGAGGTCATCGCTCAAGAGGATGCCCAGCAGCAACAGTCCGCCATGGTTTCGACGCTGGGAGGTCCTGCGATCTCGGCCATGGCTAAGGTAGCGCCACAAATGATGGCACCGGGTCAGGAGGCCCAGTAAGATGACTAACGAAACTACCGGGTTTAACTCAATTGTAATTAAGCCTGAGCCCACTGGTCCGGATGCTCCCGGATCTGGTTCGCCTGATGCGGCGAATGAGACGAAGACTCAGCCCGATCAGATCCAGCAGATCCCCACGGATCAAGAGGCTCCGCCTGCTGAGACTGGTAAGACAGAACGCCCGGCATGGCTTCCCGAGAAGTTTAAGAGTGCTGAGGATCTCGCGGCGGCTTACGGAGAATTGGAAAAGAAACTGAGCGGCAAGCAAGACGCCTCCGCCACGGAAACTTCGGCCAACATGGAGTCGGCGCTGAACAGCTATGCCGATGAGTACAGCCGGTCTGGCGCTCTTTCTGAGAAGAGCTATGGAGAGCTGGCCAAACTTGGTATGCCTAAGAAGGTTGTTGATGCCTACATTGCAGGCCAACAGGCCATTGGTGCTAAACTCCAGAATGATGTGTATGGAGCTGCTGGCGGAAAAGATGCCTACATTGAGATGATTCAATGGGCGTCCTCTAGCCTTAGTAAGGGAGAAATCGCCGCTTATAATGAAGCCATTAGTAGTGGCGACACGGCCAAGATGACCCTTGCCGTGCGGGGGTTGTCCGCCAGCTTTGCGGCGTCCGGTGGTGTAGTGTCACCCAAGGTTCGCATTGAAGGTAAGGCTGGAGCCCAATCTGTTCAGCCATTCCGCAGTCGAGCTGAGCTTACTGAGGCCATGAGCAGCCCTAAGTACAAGCGAGATCCCGCATATCGAGCTGACGTTGAAGCCCGACTGGCCAAGTCCAACATCTTTTAATCATGTCTAATCTCAAGCGAAACTATACTGTTCTAATGGATACAATTTTTGAGCAACTAAATAAGACTCAAGAAGATGTTCAATCCATTGCGGACCTGCGTAACCCCATCATTCAAAAGATGGACGAGCTTGGAATCAAAAACCAGTGGCCGGTTGAGGAGGAGCTTCCGTGAGCAACTCTAAGCGCATTCACGATGATTTTGTAAAAGAACTTACCGCTGTTCTTATGATCAGCCCGTCGCTTTGGGAATCTCCGAGCCAGTTCCGGCTTGTCATTCTCGGCATGTTTAAGAAGTACTACGGTATTTCTCCAACACACCGCGCACAATTGCCGCTTCCTGATTGGCAATAGCACAACCATCCATAGCCTATGAATAACGCTCCGGGTCCGTTACGGCGGGCAACCTGTGTAGATAATTCTTAGGTGGATGTTCGTTATCCATACACACCCTCATCTAGTAGGTAACTACTGTGTCTAACACCTCCCTTTCTCGTCCGGGCCTTAACCAGAACAACACTGGTGCGGGCAACTTCAACCTGTTCCTCAAGAAGTTCTCTGGGGAAGTCCTTTCTACGTTTGAGACCGAATCTAAGCTCAAGGATCTGTGCCGAGTCCGCACGATCACCTCGGGCGAGTCGGCTCAGTTCCCGATCCTTGGAACTGCCGCGGCGCGCTACCACGTTCCCGGCGAAAGCATCACGCTTAGCACCAACCCGTATGCACAGAGCATCGGCCACGCTGAAAAGACGATTGCCCTCGACAACCTGATGGTGTCGGCAGTTACTATCGGCAAGATCGATGAAATCATGAATCACTATGATCTCCGCTCGGCGTACACGACGGAACTTGGCCGAGCCCTTGCCAAGAAGTTCGATACGACGCTTGCTCAGGTTCTTACGCTTGGTGCCCGCGCTGTGCCTAACTTCCCGTTTACCCACGCCGCATGCCGATACGGCTTTACGCTTGCTGATGCCGGTTTTGATACTACGGCGGCCACGCTGATCTCGGGTATCTTCAAGGTTGCCGAGCGCATGGATATGCAGGATGTCCCGAAGGAAGACCGCTATGTCGTTCTTCGCCCGAAGCAGTACTACCTGCTTCTGAATGCGGCTGGTGCGGCTGGTAGCCTTCTTGACAAGGACTACAGCACTGGTAACGGTGACTTTGCCGAAGGCACGGTCTACAAGGTTGCAGGTATGAAGGTTATTGTCTCGAACAATATTCCTTCTAGCAACGTGGCCGCGGACAGCGGCGGCCGTAACTCGGTTACGGTGCGCGGTACTACGCTTAACCACGACAACACTAACGCTGTTGGCCTCGCTGTTCCGACTTTGGCCAACATCGGAACCGGAACTACGGCAACGACTTCGTGGTTTACCCGCGGCGGCGCTGATGCTGCTAGCAACCTCGGCGATGTCAAGGCGGGCTACGGTACGGACATGACCAACACGGTCGCCCTTTGCTTCCAAAAGGAAGCTGTCGGCACGGTTAAGGCCATGGACATCTCGATTGAAAGCGAGTACCGCATGGACCTTCAGGCGCACCTCTTTGTTGCGAAGTACGCCATGGGCCACAACGTGCTCCGTCCCGAGTGCGCCTACGAGCTTCGCAAGGCGTAGTAACTAGTGCCGCGCTCCGGTCCCCAGCCAGCCTCCTCCTTCTGGCTGGGGACCGTTTCTCTATCACCTGACTGGGGTTGATCTATGGCCGAAACAATTGCTACATCAAAGCTCGAAGCGATCAACTCCATGCTCACTGCTATTGGTGAGCAACATGTGACTACTCTTACAGGGACGTTGGCTCCGGATACCTCCCTCGCGGTTCACATCTTTGATGAGACTCATAAGGAGATTCTTGCCGAAGGATGGAGATTTAATACTGAACGTGACGTAGTTCTCACGCGGAGCCTGCTAGACAATACAATCTCCGTAACATCGGATGTCATTTGGGTTGACATCGATCCGGAGGATAACGCAGGTACAGATGTAACTTTGCGCGGTACGCAGCTATTTAACCTTACAACGAATAGTACCACGTTCTCCTCAGATTTGACCGTAAGTAAGCTGGTACGCCTGATCTCCTTCACTTCCCTCCCTCAGCATGCTCGGGTGTATATCATTGCAAAGGCTTCTCGTAAGTTCTATGATATGATCACTGAGGGGTCTTCGCAAAACCAGAGTCTTATCCGTAATGAGATGGAGGCCCGCAGGGTAATGAAGGCGATGGAGTCCGATGAGGAAGATCTGAATCTTTTTGATGGGTTTGCTGCTGGGCGCATCATTAATCGTTACTCTCCGCTCTGGAGGTTCTAATGACGAACCTGTCGGTATCCGTCCCCAACATGCTAGGGGGCGTTAGCCAGCAGCCCGCCAATCTCCGATTCACTAACCAGTTTGAGGTCGGAGACAACATCCTACCGTCCGTTGCTGTCGGGGCTACCCGCCGTCCACCGGCGATTTACCAAGGTAACTTGATTACATCGTCTAACAATAGCTCTCGATTCCAATCTATCGAGATGGACCGTGGCGACGGTGGTCAGTACGCAATCTTTGTTGGCAACGACCCCTCTAACGTGGCAAATGTTCAGGTCTATGACCTGACCACGCAGCAGCCGTGCCTTGTGTTTGGGACAACCGGTAACAACGCTCCTAGCTACACATACCTTACTTATAACGGCCAGCCTGTAACTCCTGAAGATATCGGATTGCTTCAGGTCGCCGATACTGTGCTTGTGTACAACCGTAAGAAGACCGTGGCGCAATCCATCAGCACCACGACTAGCGGCAGTACATGGATTAAGACGCTTAGCGGAGTTCCGTACATGAAGGCCGCCGCCCTGTGGATCAGGGCCGGTAACCAGAAAACAACCTATCAGGCTGACATTAAGTGGGGATCTAACCCAGCATCGCCCACGACCTCCACGGCTGTGGTTAAGTCCGGAGTTGGAACAGGAAGCCCTGTTCAGCCCGAGATCGTGAGCTACAAGGCTGACGATATTGCTGAGGAGTTCCGTAGCGATATTGAGGCTATCAGCGGCCTCACCGCTGTCCGTGGCGGCACCCTCGTTCGCATTGGTCTGGAGAATGCGGCCAACGCCATCATCGGCCTCAACGCTTGGGACGGCCAAGGCGATACCGCCATGGTGGCTGTCAACGGGGCCATCCAGAACTTCGACGATCTGCCCAGCTTCTTTCTGCACGACTACCCGGTACAGATCCGAGGGGAGCTGGAGTCGGGCGTAGATGATATTTACGTCAAGTTTGTTGCCCAATCGCCTGATGCTAACCTCATGGGTCAGGGATCGTGGAAGGAGACGGTAGCCTACGGGATATCGACCGGATTTGATTACAACACCATGCCGCACCGGATTACTCGGCATGTAGACACGGACGGATCGGTTACCGGATTTACCAACACAGTCTACTTCCGATTCCAGCCCACTACATGGACTGATCGTCTGGTCGGCTCGACCGTCACAAACCCCATGCCCTCGCTTGTGGGCGGCCGTGTCCGTGCAATGACCCTGTTCCGCGACCGTCTTGTGATGGTGACCGATGGCACCATCGTGATGTCGCAGGTAAACAACTACTTCAACTTCTTCCGGACCACGGTTACCCAGCTTCTTGATGGCGACCCCATCGATATGACGGTGGTGGCCCAAGAGTCTCCGCGGCTGTTTGCGGCCGTGCCTATGAACGAGCAGCTACTGTTGCTCGGCGCTAGCCAGCAGTGGCTGGTGGACGGGCAGCCGCTCCTCACCCCTCAGAGCGCGTCGATCCGGCCCAAGCTGTCACTCCAACTTCAGGACTCCATCCCGGATATCCGCGTTGACTCGGCCTTGGTGGCCGGTACGGTCGGCGGCTACACGCGCATCTATGACCTTACCCCGGTCAAGTCCGCTGACGAGCAGATCCTCAGTGTCGAGCTTACCGAGACCTGCCCCAAGTACATCTCCGGAACTCCCCGCCAGATTCTGGTCGCCGCCAACCAATCTGCCGCGGTCGTGCTTACGAGCACCGCTGACGTTGGTGAGGCGTATCTGTATAAGTGGTACAGCGAGCCGGGATCAAATGAGCGGCTACAGTCGGCATGGACACGGATCAAGCTCGCAGCCGATACCGCCATCCGCGGCGCGATCATGGCCGATGAGGGCCTGTATATCCTTACAGCCGGAGGAGCTGGATCTGTAAGCGGTTATAACCCCCCGGGGTACTGCATTTCCCGCATCTCGTTTGCGGATGGGCAGGTAGACGATTCGATCAGCAACATGCAGGTGCATCTGGACTTCCGGATCACGGAGCTTCAGTGCTCGGCTACACCGACGTACAACGCTGGAACTAACCGCACGGTGTACACCCTACCCTTTGCGGTCAATGTTACTGGATCTCCGATCACTGTCTGCACCAGAGCTGTTGCCAACCCAGCCCAGTCGGCTGGCACGGAGATCGTTCCGGTCGCACAGACCTCCAACACGGTCAGTCTTACCGGCGACACGACTGCCAGTAAGATCTACATCGGTGTCAAGTACAAGAGCCTCCTTGAGTTTAGTGCCCCAGCGGTCCGTGAGCCACAGGAAGTGGCCGCTGCAACCCGTGGTGCGGTTCTTGGGGGTCGATGGCAGATCTTGTACATGGCCCTTTCGTATCTTAAGTCATCCCGGTTTACCATGCGTACTACGTCCGCAGGCCGGTCACCGATTGAGACCCAGTTCCTGTCAGGATCTTCAGGTCTTGCACTTGAAACTGGTACGCTTACGGTGCCCGTCTTTGGTAGAAACACCGATGTCCGGGTGGAGCTTGAGAACTTCACTCATATGCCCTGTAGCTGGGTGGAGGCAGAATGGCAAGGAAGGTACACATCTCGCAACGTCCGCAGGAGCCGCTACTCGTAGAACCGAGTAACTACAGCGATGCAGAACGTCTTGCTCGTCGTGGCCTTAGGCTGGCCGACATGGTTGAGCTGCGTGCTATGCGCGGAGGGGACTCACCGTGCAGTGACCTCGACCTATCGGTCGATGCGCTCCGCGACGGCTTCTATCATGGCTGCTGGACGATCTGGTTTCGCGGGGAGCCATGCGCGATGTTTGGTTCAGTACCCCTTCCTCAGACTAGCCAAGTTCGCGAGGGGGCGATCTGGCTTCTCGGCCACGATGACCTTGTGTCCAAGGAAGCCGCGCCGACCTTTGTCCGACATAGTCGAGAATGGTTCCGCGTCGCATGCGAGCCGTTCGACCTCGTCACAAACTTTGTCCATGAAGAAAACCATGTCCACATCCGATGGCTCCAATGGCTCGGGTGCCGGTTCCTTCTTCGGCTAAGCATCAATAACCACTGGTTCATAGAGTTCATCCATGTGCAACCCGGTTCTAGCCTTAATGGCCATCGCTCAGGTGGCGGCGGTGGCCCAGCAGACGGCCAATGCCAAAGCGCAGGCCAAGTGGCAGCAGCAGCAGTACGAGATGAATCAGAAGATCATCTCGCAGAGTACGGCCAACACCCTATCGGCTCTTAACCGCAGGCGCGTTGAAGAGGATGCGCGGGCATCGCAGGCTATCCAGCAGAATGCTCAGGCGGCGGACGCTGCGGCATCTACCGCCACCGTGGCCGCCTCGGAAGCTGGTGCGGCGGGCGGATCGGTAGCCGCGCTTCTCCAAGATTACCAACGTAAAGAGCTGGCGTTTACTCAGGCGGTCAACCGAAACAAGCTATTCCGTGATTCACAGATTGCCGCCGAGCAGCGCACCGCCGTACTCACCGGATACTCGAACCTAGTTAACGCCGCTCCGACTCCTGTTCCCATGCCTAACTGGTTTGTCGAGTCGCTTCGTATTGCTGGCAACACGGCCGCCGCGTACTACGACATGGGTCTGAATAAGCAATAATAAGGGGCTTCATGGCACAACAGCGCATCCAGATCGATCCGCAGATTCAGCAGGCGGAGCTACAGCCCTACGCCACGCCCACCGGCAACCAGCCGCTTATCAACCGAGAAGCACTCAAGCTGGTCAATGACTTTTCCGGGCTTAGCGAGACTATCGCAAACTTCGGCCGCGCCTACTACCGGGCCACCGAGGAAGAGTCTGCACTCCGGGCGCAGGCTGCCGCGTTGGGGGCCGCCGCCAACATTGGGAACCTGCCCGTAGGTGAGGGTACTGAGACCATCGCCGAGGCGGACGCCCGCGTCCGTAAGGAGGAGGATATCCTTATCAAGGAGGGCAAGCTGGAACGACGGGATGCCCCTAGCTTCCGCAAGTTCTACTGGCAGCTTCGTGGGCGGTCTGTGGCAAACAAGTTCCAGAACGCTGTTCAGTCCCGACTGCATGAGGCTACCACGGTCGTGGACGGAAACGGTAACAGTGTTAACCCGGTGTCCGTCGATACGATTATCGAGGAGGAGTGGAATAAGGTCGTTAAGGACCCCGCGTTCCAGAACTACTACTCCACGATTGAGGCGGGTATCGTAAAACTGGAAGTCCAGACTAAGTTCAGAGCGCAGGCCGCCACTGAGCTTGGCAAAGCTCGCGAGTCCCAAGCTCTGGCGGACGCCGCGGACAACTGGTCTCGTATGCTGCGCGAGCTTTCCGAGGCATCGCCTGATGCCGATACTTCTGAGATGGTCGGACGGATCGAGCAGTCCATCGCCAACAGCTACTTCGGTAAGATTACCGAATCGCGTGCGATGGTGGTCGATATCGCCACCACGCTGGCCGCGAACCTGAGCAACGATGACAAGGTTGATGCCTCGGGTAAGATCATTCCGGGCTCCGGGGCTAACGAGGCTCTGGACCTCCTTGAGAAGGTCCGCGGCATAAAGGTCAACGGCAAGGCGCTAGAAGACGATGGGGCTGTCAACGAGAAGCTGACCGCGGCCATTAACACTATGCGTGATCGTCGCGATACGGCTATCGCTAAGTACAACGAGGATGTCGTTGGCCGCCGCGCCGCTGACCTCACGAAGGCCTCCACAGAGTACATGCCTAGGATTCAGGAGGCATTTAAGTCCAACGCCGGTGAGGCGGAGATGTTTGCCATTGTGGACGAGATCGCCGCCAAGTACACCGAGTTTGGCGCCGCGGTCCGTGATGCTGGCATGGACTATGTCCGCGGCTACCGCGCCAACGTCATCGCGAACTCTAAGACCGTTGAAGATTTCCGAATCAAAGAGGCGCTTGGAACCCTGACTACTGGGGAGCTTAACGCTGCCCTTGCTGCCCAGCTCATCGACTCGCACACCTACGCTGCATTCATGGGTCAGGTGGACGAGAGACAGCAGCGGATGGATGCCAACAAAGCAACCAACATTCAGGGTCTGTCTAAGGATCTTGTCTCGTTCCGCGAGTCCTACGGGCTTGGTGGAACTAATCACTCCAAGTTCTTCAACGAGATTACGAACAGCCTCCCCGCTCAGATGTCCGATCTGGCTGCGCGGAAACTTAGCCCAGAAGAGACCTCCGCAGCCATCAGCTCCATCAGGAAGGACATGGAGAAAAAGGTTGAGGCCTATAAGGCGGACTTCGCACAGAAGTCCATGTCATACCAGCAGCGCATCAATGAGCGGCTTATCCGCGGTCAGGATGGCCGGGATCTAATCACTGAGGGCCTTCGGAATAACCTGATAACTGTTGAAGAGGCCGCCGAGTACAGCGACCGGTTCACCAAGTCTAAGGACATCACTAAGTACACTGGGTCTAGAGAGGTCATTGGTGCATATAATGCGCTTCAGGATCAGTTCCGTGGATATACTCCTGACCCGGATACGCAGCAGATCCAGATGTTCCAGCGGTATATGGACGAGTTCACGGCCGGGCTGGCCCCGCTTGCTCGTAAGGTCCTGAACGAAACTCCGTCCCCTGACCAGATTCCCGCAGCATGGGCTGATGCTGTTGGTAAGTATCGTGCCAGCTTTGGAGCAACAATGATGGCCGATATTGAGGCGGCCGATGCCGCTCTAGGCGGTACTACGCCTCAGGCTGGCGAATCTGAGGAAGCCGGTGTAATCCCCGGGCCTGCCGAGATTCGGCTACCCGAGTACCGTGGGGTCGAATCCGCACGCATTTGGGGAGACATTCTTGAAAACGGCCGGAAGCCGGAAGCTGTTGCAGCCGCGGTCCCTCGATCTGAGTTCATTGACTCCGACTTCTTTGACGATGTCGCCGATGCGGTATCGGAAGGTAAGTCCCACTGGTACGTCCGTACCAAAGCTAAAGTAAGTGGTAGCTTTTCATACTTTGCATCGCTACCAATCGTGGCTATGCTCCCCACCCCGTCGCCCGAAGATATCCGAAGCTATGGGCACTTAGAGGCCTACTCGATTCTTAAAGGAAACGGTGAAGCCAGTAAACTGCAAACCAAGGAACGAGAAGAGCTTGTATCGGCTTACATACTCCCTTGGGTCGGTGTAACGGTTGATGAGGTTGTTTTGGGTAAGGCTATCATACACGGAGTTATCCCGGTAGAAAATGAAGAGTTTGGAATGACGGATATAATCGCACTTGATATCAGTAAATCGGCTGCATCTAAACTTGACCCCTAC
>Ga0129333_10002949_pt1 | contig 15943 bp, 23 predicted proteins | sample CPB6_08_DNA_FD_94474 | JGI IMG/M metagenome (GOLD analysis project Ga0129333, IMG submission 94474) | Freshwater to marine salinity gradient microbial communities from Chesapeake Bay, USA - CPBay_Sum_0.6_0.8_DNA | ecosystem: Environmental > Aquatic > Marine > Coastal | place: USA: Chesapeake...
AAAATTAATGTTGCAAGATATTGCAGTTTTAACGGGTGGAACGGTAATTACTCAAGATGCTGGGTTAAGTTTAGAAAATTTTCAATTAAATTTACTAGGCCAAGCAAGACGAATTATTGTAAACAAAGATAATACAACAATTGTAGGAGATGGATTAGAAATTGAAAATATTAAAGCTAGATGTGAACAATTACGTAAACAAGTTAATCTTGCTGAAACTGGGTATGAAAAAGAAAAATTACAAGATCGTATAGCTAAACTTTCTGGTGGGATTGCAGTTATTCGAGTTGGCGCTATAACTGAAACAGAAATGAAAGATAAAAAATTACGTTTAGAAGATGCAATTAATGCAACACGTGCAGCTGTTGAAGAAGGAATTGTTCCTGGGGGTGGAACAACATTAAGTCATTTGTCAGAAAATTTAGTAACGTGGTCAAAAACTAATTTAAAAGAAGACGAATTAATTGGAGCAATGATAATTTCTCGGGCTATTCTTGCACCTTTAAAAAGAATTGCTGAAAATGCTGGAATTAATGGTCCCGTTGTCATTGAAAAGGTACAAGAACAGAAATTTGAAATTGGTTATAATGCAGCAAAAAATAAATTTGCCAATATGTATACAGAAGGCGTTGTTGATCCAGCAAAAGTAACACGTTCAGCTTTACAGAATGCTACATCAATAGCAAGTATGATTTTAACAACCGAATGTATTATCGTTGATGATATAAAAGGATAACTTCAGAAAATAAATATATGTTTAAATAGTTTTATTATGAAACCTTAATTTCTAATATTAAAACTAGAATTCAAATACATTTCATAATAAAAATTATTTAAACACTTTAACTATCAATAAGTTCTAAAAGTCAAACAAATTACTTATTAAATCGTCTATTTAAATAAATACTGTTTTTAATTTTTTTCCACGTAATTATATTTAAATATAATTATTTTTTTAAGTTTGAGTTTCTTTAGACTGAGCTTTTGAAATTAAACTCTGTGCTTGGGGGATCGACTCTTTCATTGAATCATAGTTGTCTGACATTATAGCTTCATTAAGAGTTTCAAGTAATTTATTTGCTTCTTCTTGAAGTGTGTCCTCATCGAATTTTGCTTCTTTTAAGTTCAGTACCAACCGCTCAGCCTCGATCTTTACCTCCGCCTTTTCTTTTTGATCTTTATCAACTGCAGCATATTTTTCTGCCTCTTCTAACATTTTATTAATTTCTGTTTCTGATAAATTAGCAGCTCCTTCAATCGTTATACTTTGCTCATTTCCTGACTCAGTTTCTTTAGCTGTTACTGATAAAATTCCATCTACATTAATATCAAATGTTACTTCAATTCGTGGGACCTGAGCTCGAGCTGGTGGTATATTTCTTAATCTAAAGTTTCCTAAAGTTTTATTTTTGTCAGCAAGTTCTCGTTCGCCTTGTACAACGTGAATTTCAACTTCTGGTTGATTATCTTTAAAAGTTGTGAACATTTCGGATTTTTTAATTGGAATAGTCGTATTTCGTGCAATAAGTTTTGTCATAAGCCCATTAACTGTTTCTACTCCAAGTGATAATGGTGTTACGTCTAATAATAAAATATCTGTTACTTCCCCTGCTAAAATTCCTGCTTGAATAGCCGCTCCAATTGCAACAACTTCATCTGGGTTAACTGATTTATTTGGATTTTGTCCAGTTAACGTTTCAACTAGCTGTTGAATAGCGGGGATTCGTGTTGATCCACCTACTAAAACAACTTCGCTAATGGCCGATTTATCTAATTTTGCATCTTTTAATGCTTTTTCAACAGGAATACGGCAACGATCAATTAAATCTTTACATAAAATTTCAAATTTTTCTCTGCTTAATTCTTGCTTAATATGTTTAGGTCCACTTTGATCTGCTGTAATGAATGGAAGATCAATTGTTATTGTATCTTTAAGTGATAAGACTTTTTTTGCATTTTCTGCTGCTTCTGTTAACCTTTGTAATGCTTGAATATCTTTTCTTAAATCTATACCTTCTTTTGCTTGAAACTCATTAACTAGCCAATCAACCAAAGCATTATCAAAATCGTTACCCCCTAAATTTGTATCACCAGCAGTTGATAATACTTCAAAAATACCATCACCGACTTCTAGAATTGAAACATCAAATGTTCCACCCCCTAAGTCAAAAACTAAAACGTTTTCATTTTGCTTTTTATCTAAACCATAAGCTAAAGACGCTGCGGTTGGCTCATTAATAATACGTAAAACTTCAATACCAGCAATTTTTCCCGCATCAACTGTTGCTTGACGTTGTGCGTCATTAAAATAAGCAGGTACTGTAATAACAGCTTTTGTTACATCTTGTCCTAAATATTCTTTAGCATCTTTAATTAATTTTCGTATAACTTGAGCAGAAATTTCTTCTGGACTAAAATCTTTATTTAAAGCTGAACATTTAATTTTTATATTTCCATTATTATCTTTAATTATTGCATATGGTAAATCTTTATCGTCTTCAGAAATTTCATCAGCTTTAGAGCCTATAAAACGTTTAACGGAAAAAAAGGTATTTTCTGAATTAACAACTGATTGACGTTTTGCAACTTGTCCAACTAATACTTCTTGTTTTTTTGTATAAGCTACAATTGAAGGGGTTGTTCGAACACCATCTGAGTTTGTAATTACAATAGGTTGTCCACCTTCAATTGCTGCAATGACTGAATTCGTTGTTCCTAAATCAATTCCAACTACTTTATTCATAATAATTCTCTAATTTTGTATAATTGTATAAGTATAGATATATTTATTAATACTATTTATATTACATTATATTATATATATATAATACACATATATCGATATTTAATCAATCCATGTATATTATATATAATATAATATACATATAGTATTATATTATAACATTGTATATATTTCTTATATAGACAAAATCTTTTCATTTTCTTAGAGTTAGTGATGGTTTGATAATTAAAATTATTAGACTCTTTATTTAAAAATTTTGTAAGAATTAGTTTTTGTCATTTTTAATATATATATATAAATATTTTTTGGAGAAAAATATTGTGCCTTTAGGTCTATTAGGAAATAAAATTGGAATGACCCAAATTTTTGATAAATCGGGAAATATAATTCCAGTTACGATATTAAAAGTTGGACCTTGTGTAATTACACAAGTTAAAACGACATTAAAAGATGGGTATAATGCAATTCAAGTTGGATACGGAAATGTTGGATCTAAAATGTTAACTCAGCCACAATTAGGACATTTACAAAAATCAAATATTCAACCATTACGATACTTAAAAGAATTTCATGTAAATAATCCTAGTAATTTTAAAGTTGGACAGATTCTGAACGTTGAATCATTTGTTCAAGAACAATTAATTAATGTTACTGGTAAAAGCATTGGGAAAGGATTTTCAGGTCTTCAAAAACGTCATAATTTTGCAAGAGGACCTATGACTCATGGTTCAAAAAATCATAGAGCTCCTGGTTCAATTGGTATGGGAACAAGCCCCGGCCGTGTTTTACCTGGAAAAAAAATGGCTGGTCAACTTGGCAATAAAACAGTTAATATTAAAAAATTAAAAATTGTTCAAGTAAATCGTGATGAAAATATTCTAGTTGTTAAAGGTGCTGTTCCTGGAAAACCTGGAAATTTACTCAGTATAGTTCCTGTGGAAAGTTCTATCTAGTTGTGGAGTGACGTTTCGTTACAGAAAGATAATACCAGTTTGTTAAAATTGTTAAGCAAGCAAAGCGAACGGGTAAGAAAGTTTTTGGGGAAAAATATTTACGATACAATACTACTTATTTAAATAATATTTTGTCACCTTTAGAAAAAATGATTTTTCAAATAATGATGAACAAAAAACTAGTAAAAAAATGAATATTAGGAAAAATATTATATGGCTACTAAAGCAAGAGTGATCTTATCGTCGTTGGATGGTGAACCAATTAAAATAACGTTTAATATTCTTGACGGCTCAAGAAGTAAATATCTCATTCATCGTGATATTTTACGACATCAACTTTCTCAAAGACAAGGAACAGTTTCAACAAAAACAAGAAGTGAAGTCCGAGGAGGTGGTAAGAAACCGTGGCGCCAAAAAGGAACAGGTCGTGCTCGAGCAGGGTCAAGTCGTTCTCCTTTATGGAAAGGAGGAGGTGTTATTTTTGGCCCAAAACCTAAAACGGTTAATTTGAAATTGAATAAAAAAGAACGTCAGTTAGCAGTACAAACTTTATTTTTCAATAAAGTAAAAAGTAATTGTGTTAGATATGCTGACATGTGCGGAGGTTTAGAGCAGAACGTGCTGCCAAAAACAAAAGCTTTTTGTAAATTTATTAAAAACATAAAAAATCCTATAAATTACAATGAAAAAGTATTAGTCATTGTTTCTGAAAAAAGTTTATCTCTAAAATTAGCAACTCAAAATTTAAAAAATGTTGAATTAATTTCAGCATCCAACTTGAATACATTAAGTTTATTAAAAGCAAAAAAAATTATAATAACAAAAGCAGCAGTAAATGATCTAAAGGAGATTTATGAAGCAAGATAATAATCTTTATACTTATTCACATGTAAATATTATAAAGCATCCTATTATTACAGATAAAGCTACTCGATTATTAATAAATAATCAATATAGTTTTGCAGTTAATCCTAAAGCTGATAAGTTATCAATTAAAGCAGCAGTTGAATTTTTCTTTGATGTTAAAGTAATAAAAATTACTACTTCTCATTTACCAAAAAAGAAAAAAAGAGTGGGAAAATATCTAGGTTGGAAATCACACTATAAAAAAGCAATTGTAACGTTATCAGAAGGCGATACAATAAACTTATTTGCAGAGGAAAACTAATTTTAATTATTATATAAATTATTACAGTTTATGAGTATTCGTCTTTATAAACCTTATACACCAGGGACCAGAAATAGAGCCCTTTCAGCATTCTCAGAAATAACAACTAATAAGCCTGAAAAAAGGTTAGTTAAAAAAAATCATCGTGATAAAGGTCGAAATAACAGAGGAATTATTACGATTAGACATCGTGGCGGAGGCCATAAAAAACAATATAGAATAATTGATTTTAAAAGAAATAAACATAATATACCCGCAATTGTAAAATCAATTCAATATGATCCAAATAGAAATGCTCGGATTGCATTACTTCATTTTATAGATGGTGAAAAACGTTATATTTTGCATCCAAATACTTTACAGGTTGGTGACACTATCTTATCAGGAAAAGGAATTTCATTAGATATCGGTAACACGTTACCATTAGAAGAAATACCTTTAGGTACCTCAGTGCATAATATTGAATTAATTCCTAATCGTGGAGGACAAATTGTTCGTTCAGCTGGAACATCTGCAAAAATTTTAGCAAAAGAAGGTAATTATATAACATTACGCTTACCTTCAAAGGAAATTCGATTAATTCGTAAAGAATGTTTTGCAACCATCGGAGAATTAAGTAATAATGATGCTTTTTTAATACAAAGTGGAAAAGCCGGTAGGACAAGGTGGTTAGGAAAACGTCCCACTGTTCGTGGTTCAGTAATGAATCCATGTGATCATCCACACGGGGGTGGAGAAGGTCGGACTCCAATAGGTCGTACTAAACCTTTAACACCTTGGGGTAAAGCAGCTTTAGGTAAAAAAACTCGACGGACAAAGAAACTTAGTAATGCATATATTCTACGTCGTCGTTCTTAATTAATTTATAAATTTTATTACTCAGGTTTTACATAAATGTCAAGATCATCAAAAAAAGGACCTTTTGTTGCATATCATTTAGACAAGAAAATTGAGAAAATGAATGCTCTTGGGAAAAAAGAGGTAATTACTACTTGGGCTCGTAGTTCAACAATTGTACCCACAATGGTTGGATTTACAATAGCTGTTTATAATGGAAAGCAACACATTCCAGTTTTTATTTCAGATCAATTTGTAGGTCATAAACTTGGAGAATTTGTTTCAACACGAACATTTAAATCACATATTAAAGCTGATAAAAAAACAAAACGTTAAAGGTTAAATATGGCTTCTAAGAAACGAAAAGAATTAACATTAAAATTTCCAGAATGTTTTCATATCAAAACATTTAATGTTAAATCTGAAAATATACTATCTCCATTTGCAAAATCAATTCTACAAAGCCTTCAGTTCAAACATTTTTATTATGTGCGTGATGATCTATATTATCGTTTAAATCGTTATCCAAATGAAAGAGAGTTTCTTTTACAGGCTTTATTTTCAATTGCAATATGTTTACAAAATAATTTATCAGTAAACTTTTTTGATATGTGGATTTATGAAATTTATATTACTAAAATTTCAACTCCTAATAAATTTTTAAAAAAAAGTTCTCAAAATAAAGAATTTGATGAATATATAACAATTAAACTAGCATATAATATTCTTTAAGAAAAAAAAATAATATTTCAATATTCATTTTTATAAATTTTAAATATATAAAATATTAAGGAAACTATAATATGGGTACTCCAGGTACAGGCGGAAAAGCAGTTGCAAAATATGTGCGGATATCACCGCATAAAGTAAGACGAGTTTTAGACCAAATTCGTGGTCTTTCATATAAAGAAGCATTAATGATATTAGAATTTTTACCGTATGATGCTGGTTCACTAGTTTGGCAACTACTTCATTCAGCCGCAGCAAATACAACAGTGGAGAAAAAATCTTTAATTGTTGCAGAGGTTTTTGCCGATGAAGGTCCAAAATTAAAACGTATTCGACCGCGTGCTCAAGGACGAGCTTATAAAATTTTAAAACCAACTTGCCATATTACAGTTATTGTAAGATCACTATAATATTTTTATTATAAAAAAAATTAAAATTAAGGATTCTTTTATGGGACAAAAAACACATCCGTTGGGGTTTCGATTAGGAATTACACAGGAACATAGATCCACTTGGTATGCAGATTTTAAACAATATGCAACCTTATTAGAAGAAGATGATAAAATTCGAACTTACATTAGTAAGTTAGCAAAATTAGCTAGTATTTCTAATATCCATATTAATCGCAATGGACTAGGTGATCAAATTGAATTAAATATTGAAACAGGTCGACCAGGGATCTTAGTAGGCGATAATGGTTCTAGTATAAAAACATTAGTATTTAATATTAAAAAACTAATTCCAACTAAGCGTCAAATTACTATTAATGTTATAGAAGTTAACAATATAAATTCAAATGCTTCTCTTATTGCTGACCTTGTAGTTCAACAACTTGAAGATCGGGTAGCCTTTCGTCGAGCAATTCGTGAAGGACTACAATGTATACAGGATAAAGAAGTACAGGGCATTAAAATTGAAGTATCGGGTAGGTTAAATGGAGCTGAAATGGCGAGAAGTGAATGGATTAGAGAAGGTCGAGTTCCATTACAAACATTAAGAGCTGATATTGATTATGCTACGAAAGAAGCCAATACTATTTATGGAGTTCTTGGTGTTAAAGTATGGTTATTTAAAAATGAAATATTAAAAACAGGTTTAACTCGTAACTCGTGTCCTTTAGACTCCTCTAATGGAATGCCTGTAAGTTTTGGTTGTGACTAGAAAGCTAACAGGTAATAAAGTTTCTAGGAAAAAATATTTACAATACTGCTTATTTTAAAAAAATAATTGAAAACTATTATTAATAATTAATCTCCTTTTATTATGTTAAGTCCCAAAAGAACAAAATATAGAAAATATCATAGAGGAAGAATGCGTGGTAAAGCAACTCGCGGGAATGAAATTTCATTTGGAAAATATGCATTACAAGCATTAGAACCCTCATGGATTACATCACGCCAAATTGAAGCAACAAGACGAACTATTACTCGCTACACCAAACGTGGTGCATCTTTATGGATTCGTATTTTTCCTGATAAAACTGTTACAGCTCGTGCTGCTGAATCACGTATGGGTTCAGGTAAAGGTGCGGTTGATTATTGGGTCGCAACTGTTAAACCAGGAACAATTTTATTTGAAATTGGTTCTGTTCCAGAAGAAGTTGCTCGTGCCGCTTTTAATTTAGCGTCGTACAAATTACCAATTAAAACTAAATTTATAAGTAAACCAGACAATTAACAAAATATGAATAAATTGAGTAAAAAAATTAAAGGGAATAAATACTTTAGTAAATATTATAAACAAAATCTAAACAATGACAGTAAAACTTTTTTTCCCGATAAAAACGAATTGAATGAAAGACAACGTAAAATTAAAGAAATAAATTTAGTTCTATTAGATTTTCAATTTAAGAAAGCAACTCGGCAACCAATAAAGCCTCATGAAGCTAAAAAGGCTAAAAAAGAAAAAGCTCGATTAATCACACAATATTGGCAATTATATCATTGCGACTAATATGGAGGACACAAAATTCCTTTACACTTAAAATAACCGAACGTGATAAATATTTAAATTAAAAAAATAGAATAGTAATTACCAAACTAGTTTTAGTATGAAATTAAATAGAAATTTTAAGGAACTTTAAAATGCCTGTAAAAGAAAAAATTGGAATTGTTATTAGTAATAAAATGCAGAAAACTGTTGTTGTCAAAGTTGAAAGTCGATACTCTCACCCAATTTATTCAAAGACAATGATTAAAACAAAAAAATATTTAGCGCATGATGAAATGAGTCAATGCAATATTGGTGATACAGTTTTAGTGACAGAATGTAGACCTCTTAGTAAAAAAAAGCGTTGGTCTATTAGTAAAATTGTTTCAAGATCATCTTTAATTACTTCAAATTAACTTTTTATGATATACCCACAAACAATATTAACTATAGCCGATAATACAGGTGCAAAGAAAATTATGTGCATTCGTGTTTTAGGTGGAAACCGAAAATATGGAAAAATTGGTGACACCATTATTGGTGTTGTTAAAGATGCTATTCCTAATATGCCAATTAAAAAATCTGATGTTGTTCGTGCAATTATTGTTAGAACATCGAAAACAATTCGTCGAACTGATGGTATGTATATTCGATTTGATGATAATGCAGCTGTAATCGTTAATACAGAAAACAACCCAAGGGGAACGCGTGTTTTTGGTCCTGTTGCCCGTGAAATTAGAGATAAGAATTTTTCTAAAATTGTTTCATTAGCTCCGGAGGTTTTATAAATGTTAAAAAATAAAAATTTACATGTTAAAATTGGAGACACTGTGAAAGTTATTTCTGGTTTTAATAAAAATAAAACAGGTGAAATAATTAAAATTTATAAAAATACTGGCAAAGTTTTGGTAAAAGGTATTAATTTTAAATTTAAACACATCAAACCAAGTACTGAAAATGATGTTGGAGAAATAAAACAATTTGAAGCTCCAATTCATCATTCCAATGTTAAATTAATTTAAATAAAGAAAAATTATAAAGAATAAAAATTAGAGAAAATAATATGGGACTTCAATTTTTAAGAAATGAAACAAAAATATATGAAGTATATCTTCTACTAGAAGATATAAAAAAAGAATATGAATGTGGGATTCATGCTGTTTTAAGAAAAAGTAATCCTGAATTATTTTCAAATCCTCATACTATTCCAAAACTTAAAAAAATTAGTATCAATCGTGGTTTAGGGTTAGCTGCGCAAAATACTAATATTTTGAAAAAAAGTGTAAATGAATTTACAAAAATTACCGGGCAAAAACCTATACTTACAAAAGCAAAAAAAGCTGTTGCTGGATTTAAAATTCGAGAAGATATGGAGTTAGGATTAGCAAGTACTTTACGTGGTGAAAAAATGTATAGTTTTCTTACAAAATTAATTTTTTTTACTTTTGCACAAATTCGTGACTTTCGTGGATTATCAGTTAGAAGTTTTGATAAAGCAGGTAATTATACTTTTGCAGTCAAAGAGCAATTAATTTTTCCAGAAATTGAGTATGATGAAGTAGATCAAACACAAGGTTTAAGTATAACACTTGTTATTGATTCTTCAAACCCAAAGTCTCGTTCAAAAACTATTGATAGAGTTTTAAATGGAATGGTCTTATTAAAATTTTTAAGATTTCCATTAAATGATTGTGGATATTATGATAAATATTCTTCTTTCGCAGAAATTAATCAAATATGGGATAAAAAAAAACATTTACGTCGTAAACGTTGGTCACAAGAGTAAATAAAATGAAAATAATGAGATTAAGGAGTTACTAGTGGTTACAGATAATATTGCAGATATGTTAACTCGTATTAGAAATGCAAATATGTTAAAACATGAAATTGTTGAAATACCAAAAACAAAAATGTCAACGGCAATTGCTACAATTCTTAAAACAGAAGGATATATTCAAAATTTTGAAACATACACTGAAAATTTAAATCAATATTTACTACTTTCATTAAAATATCATGGTCAGTATAGAGAACCAGTGATTACTAAACTTGAAAGAGTTAGTAAACCTGGTTTGCGTGTTTATAGTAATTCTAAAACTATACCTATCGTGTTAGGCGGATTAGGAATTTCCATTCTTTCTACTTCTAAAGGTGTAATGACAGGTAGGCAGGCGATGTCTAATGGAATTGGTGGTGAAATTTTATGTTATATTTGGTAATAGGAGTAAATATATAATATGTCAAGAATCGGAAAATTACCAATTAAAATACCAACAAGTGTACAAGTTTTATTTAAAAATAATGGATCATTATTAAATTTAACAGGAAAATTTGGAACTTTAGAAATAGAAATTCCAAAAGAACTTACAATTGTTGCATGGAGAGGACAATCAGTCGATCCGAAAACTAAAAAAAGTGTTTACGATAGATTTTTAAGTGTTCGTTTTAAAGAACATGAAGGCAATCGTCTAAGAATTAATAAATCTTTACAAGGTTTATATAGAACATTAATTGCGAATATGGTCGAGGGTATTACAGAGCAATTTACTATTACGCTAATCTTACAAGGTGTGGGATATAGAGCAAACGTAGAGGGAAATTGTTTAAAATTAAACTTAGGATACAGTCATCCGGTAGAAATAACAATTCCTACAGGTATAAGTGTTGAAGTTACACAAAATACAACTATTAATATAAAAGCTTGCGATAAAAAACAGTTGGGATTATTTGCAGCAAAAGTTCGATCATGGCGCCCACCAGAACCTTATAAAGGTAAAGGAATACTTTATAAAGATGAAAAAGTCTTACGTAAAGCAGGAAAATCGGGTAAGAAATAAAAATTATTACATTGAAAAAAGACTATTATGAAATTTTCAAAAAGAGTTTTATTAAGACTTAAAAATAAAAATAAAAAATTAAAACCTGCTAAATACAAAAAATTAAAACGAGAGAGTGTAAGAGGATTAATAAAAGGTACAGTCGAAAGACCACGCTTATCAGTTTTCCGTTCGAATGAAAATATCTATGCTCAAATTATCAACGATATGACATCAGAAACGATTGTTTCATGCTCAACATTAGATCGTGATGTAAAACGTTCTAGTAAAAATGGTCGAACATCTTACGCATCTCGATTAATAGGTCTAAAATTAGCACTTTTAAGTGAAAAAAAGAAGATTAAAAAAATTGTTTTTGATCGAGGTCCGTATTTATATCATGGCCGTATAAAAGCTTTAGCTGATGGAGCTAGGGACGGTGGTCTACAATTTTAATTACGAATCGAGAAATAATTATTGTGTACACAGTGTATGACATTCGCGGGGAGTCCTATAACTCCGCACTAATACCTTTTTGACATACTCCAAGTTCATGGGAGTTATGTCACGGACCACTGAGAAAAATGAGAAATAAGGAAAAATTTATGGAGCGTTCAAATCCGCAAGTTAAGAATGATGAAAAATTTATAGAGCGTTTAATTAAAATAAGCCGTGTAACAAAAGTAACAAAAGGTGGAAAAAAATTAAGTTTTCGTGCAGTAGTAGTTATTGGGAATGAAAATGGAAAAGTTGGTGTTGGCGTAGGAAAGGCTGAAGATGTTGTAAATGCTTTCAAAAAAGCTAAAACAAATGGAAGAAAAAATTTAATACAAATTCCACTAACAAAATCTTTAACTATTCCGCACCCTATTATAGGTGATGTAGCCGCATGTAAAATTATTTTGAAACCTGGAGTTGAAGGTTCAGGGGTTATGGCTGGAGGTGCTGTTCGAACTGTCTTAGAAGTTGCAGGAATTAAAAATATAATAGCCAAACAACTAGGATCTGATAATTTATTAAATAATGCTCGTGCAACCATTGTGGCTTTAGAAAATTTAACAACACGAGCAGAAGTTGAGCGAAAAACAGGTATTGCACTTTAGACTTTTCTAATGGAATGCCTGTAAGTTTTGGTTGTGACTAGAAAACTAACGAGTAATAAAGTTTCTAGGGAAAAATATTTACAATACTACTTATTTAAATACTATTTTGTTATCTTTAGAAAAAATTATTTAAATAACCTATCTACTTACAGCTAAGTAGAACAGGCATTATTTATTGAAAAGATACAAATATATAAAGCAAACAATTAATATAATTTATTATCTGAAAAAGCTATACTTTTTTGACAGTTATACAATCGAATATACTCTATTCACAAATTTATTAATTGTTCAACGATAAAGATTAAAATTTAAGATTATTAAAAATGAAAATAAAGAAGACAGACGATATTTTATTAAAACGTCTTTTATTAAGTGTAGCAATACTTCTATTTATTAGAATGGGTACATTTCTTCCAATCCCTGGACTGAACCACACTCACTTAGCTTTTTATATTCAACAACATCCCCTTACAAAAAATTTAGTAAGTACTTTTTCTGGTGAAGAGACATTCGTAATTGGGCTATTTACATTAAATATATTTCCATATATAAATGCTTCAATTATGGTTCAATTAATAACAGGATTAATTCCTAGTGTTTCGAAATTACAAAAAGAAGGTGGTGGCGAAGGACGACGAGCAATTACAAGATTAACACGTTTAATTACTTTTGCATGGGCCTTACTCCAAAGTTCAACAATTGCTTTTTATTTAAAACGAGCACTATTTGATTGGAGCCCTTTTTTAGCAATTGAAATAATTCTTTGGCTTACTACAGGTAGCATGATAATATTATGGCTAAGTGAATTAATTACGGAATATGGGTTAGGAAATGGAGCTTCATTACTAATTTATACAAATATAATTTCAAGTTTACCAAATTTAGGTAAAAAATTATTGACCGAAAATACCGACAATTTGACTTTGGTTTCTGGGATAATTATTATAATTTTATTTTTCATTGCAATATCTGGTATTATTACGTTACAAGAAAGTGCAAGAATTATTCCTTTAATATCTTCAAAACAACTTAGTCAAAATCAATTAATGATATCAAAGGTAAGAGGAAACAATTATATCCCGTTACGTTTTAATCAAGCAGGTGTTATGCCTATAATTTTAACAACTGCTCTTTTGGTTCTACCCAATTATATAACTAATTTAGGGATATTTCCATTTTTAACAATTCCTTTTTTTATTAAATCATCAAAAATTTTATATTGGATTAGTTATTTTCTTTTAATTTTAATATTTAGTTCATTCTATTCAACGATTGTTTTAAATCCAAAAGATATTGCTCAAGAATTACAAAAAATGGCTGTTAGTATACCAGGAGTTCGACCTGGTTTAGCAACAACATTCTATTTAAAACAGGTCATGAAACGAGTGACCTTTTTTGGAGCAGTCTTTTTAGCATTATTAGCAACTTTACCTAATATTATTGAAGGAATTTTAAATATTTCAAGTTTCAATGGATTAGGGACGACGTCGTTATTAATTTTAGTTGGTGTTGTTCTGGATATTTCACGTGAAATGAAAAGTATAATTATTTCTAATATTTATAATGATAGATTTGATTAAATCAGGAAAAAATTTGTTTATTAATTTAATATTTATAATTTATAATGAAAGTTCGTCCTTCAGTAAAAAAAATGTGTGAAAAGTGTCGCGTAATTAAAAGACATGGAAAAATTATGGTAATTTGTCAAAACCCAAAACATAAACAGAGACAAGGTTAATATTTAAAAGGAGTGAATCAAATGGTCAGATTATTAGGTATAGATTTGCCAAAAAATAAACGGATTGAATATGGACTTACATATATTCATGGAATTGGGATTTCATCAGCCCGAAAAATCATTCATTTAGCAAAAATTAGTCCAGAAACTCGAACAGATCAGATTACTACTGAACAGTCAGTTTTATTAAGAGATATATTAGAAAATTTTGAGTTACCGTTAGAGGGAGATTTACGGCGATTCAACGGCCTAAATATTAAACGATTAAATGAAATAAATTGTCATCGAGGAAAAAGACATAGAAATAGTTTGCCTGTTCGTGGACAAAGAACTCGAACAAATGCACGTTCACGTCGAGGAGCAAAAAAAACTGTTACTGGTAAAAAAAAATAACATTATTTTATTAGTAGTTTTATTAATTAAAAATATTACTTTAATATGGCACAAAAAATCCGAAAACCAATAATAAAAAAAAATAGAACTAATCTTGGAACAGGTGTTGTTCATATTCAATCAACATTTAATAATACGATTGTTACAATAACAACTATGATAGGCGACACAATTTCTTGGGCATCTTCTGGTAGTTCAGGGTTTAAAGGAGCGCGGAAGGGCACTCCTTTTGCAGCGCAAACGGCTGCTGAAAAAGCCGCCTTAGAAGCATTAAGTAGAGGAATAAAAACAGTTGAAATTTTAGTTAAAGGTCAAGGATCAGGAAGAGAAACAGCAATTAGATCGATAGAAGGTGCAGGTTTAGAAATTCTTTCAATACAAGATATAACTCCAGTACCTCACAATGGGTGTCGCCCAAGAAAACGCCGACGTGTATAACTTTATTTAAATATAAAATAAAGAAATCGAAACTATGAATTACACAAAAGAGTTTATCAATAATTCTAATTTGTTAATGGAATGTGTAAAATCAAATAAAATTGAATCAGGCCAAATGTATGGACAATTTTTAATTGATTCACTTAATTTAGGTCAAGGAATAACAATTGGAAATTTATTACGACGTGTTTTATTAGGAGATTTAAAAGGGACAGCCATTACTGGTGTTCGTATTGCAGGTGTGAAAGATGAATTTTCTTTAATTCCAGGTATTCGTGAAGATATCCTTGAAATTTTATTAAATTTAAAAGGAATTATTCTTAAATCTGAAATATGTACTCGACAATTTGGACGCTTGCGAGTTCATGGGCCAGCTGTTATTACTGCTAGTTCTATCGAACTCCCACCAGAAATACAAATTATTAACCCGAATCATTATATTGCAACAATTTCAAATTCACATATAGTAGAAATAGAATTTAAAATTGAATCTGGTACAAAGTATCAGTTAGCGAATGAACTTTTTTCTGATAAATTTGAAGATTTTATAGAAACAGATGCAATTTTTATGCCTGTTCAAAAAGTGGATTTTAAAGTTGAAAATGTTTATGACAAGTCCAATATTATAAAAGAGCGATTAATTATTGACATTTGGACAAATGGAAGTATATCACCTGAACAAGCAATTTTTTCTGGGTCTAATTTAATTAGAAACTTGTTTAAGTCGATTACTGATCAAAAGATCAATAACGAGAAAGAAAATTTCTTGGAAAAAACTGCTATAAAACCTATCGATCCATACAGTCATATTGCAATTGAAGAATTACAATTATCAGTACGACCTTATAATTGTCTGAAGAGAGCTCAAATTAATACAATCGGAGATTTATTAGACTATTCTCCAGAAAAGCTTTTAGAATTAAAAAACTTTGGTCGTAAATCGGCAGATGAAGTTTTTACTACTCTTAAAAATAAATTAGGAATAGTTTTAAAATAATTATTAAATTTAATTTTATGAAGACATTAACATCCTTTATTTTACCTTCAGCTTATAGAAAAAAATGGTACATTCTTGATTGTAAGATGTATCAAT
>Ga0129333_10002950_pt1 | contig 15942 bp, 13 predicted proteins | sample CPB6_08_DNA_FD_94474 | JGI IMG/M metagenome (GOLD analysis project Ga0129333, IMG submission 94474) | Freshwater to marine salinity gradient microbial communities from Chesapeake Bay, USA - CPBay_Sum_0.6_0.8_DNA | ecosystem: Environmental > Aquatic > Marine > Coastal | place: USA: Chesapeake...
CTTCGCCACGCTCACCACCAGGCGCAGGTTCGCCGACACCATCCGCTCCTTCGCCCGCTGACCCGCACGCAACCGCTTGCGCAGCACGGGCACCGTCAGGCCGGCGGCCTGGGCCAGCTGGTCGTCATCAGGATCCTGGCCTCCGGCGCGCAACCGCAGTTCTTCGCGCAGCTCCTCCAGGGCCATCAGCTCCTGCACCTGGCGGCCGAGGGTGATCTCCTGTTCATGGCTGAGCAGAGGCACGCGGCCGATGTCGCGCAGATAGGAGCGCACCAGGTCGGTGCCGCCCACCAGGGCTGCGGCATCGCGGTCGGAGCGGATCACGGGCAGCGAAGGCATGGCGCCGACGGTTTACGAAACCTTTGTGTTTCGCAAACCTACCACCTTTCTTCAGGATTTCCCGGCTCAGCGACTCGCCAGAATCCAGGGGCACGGAAGCGGCGAGCGAATGGCGGCAGAGCGCCTGCAGAAGCTGATGGCGGCCGCGGGACTCTGCTCACGCCGCCGCGCCGAGGAGTTGCTGCGGGCCGGTCGCGTGGAATGCAATGGCCGCGTGGCCCGACTGGGAGACAAGGCCGATCCAGAGAGGGATGCCATCGCGATCGATGGCCAGCCGCTGCGCGCCGCAGCCGAACCGCTGCTGGTGCTGCTCAACAAACCGATCGGCGTGCTGAGCAGCTGCCACGACCCGGAGGGCCGGCCGATCGTGCTCGATCTGCTGCCGGCGGAGCTGGCCCGCGGCCGCGGCCTGCATCCGGTGGGCCGCCTTGATGCAAACAGCCGCGGCGCCCTGCTGCTCAGCAACGACGGCGCCCTGACCCTGCGGCTCACCCACCCACGCCATGAACACCGCAAGACCTACCGGGTCTGGGTGAGCGGCCACCCCGAGGCGACCACCCTGAAGCACTGGGCCCGGGGCGTGTCGCTGGACGGCCGCCCTGGCCTGCCGGTGCAACTCCGGCGTCTGGGGCAGCGGCATGACGCCACGCTGCTGGAGCTGGTGATGCGGGAGGGACGCAACCGTCAGATCCGTCGCACGGCCGAGCTGCTGGGCCATCCGGTGCGCGATCTGCAGCGGGTGGCGATCGGCCCGATCCAGCTGGGTGACCTGCCCGAGGGGCGCTGGCGCCGACTCGATCGCCGAGAATGGCCCGACCAGGACCCCAGGCCTTGATCGCACGGCTCGCCCCGACAGTCTCCAACCTGGCGCGCTGGCGACCCTGGCGCAGCAGAACGGGCGGAGGCGACCATGCCAGCGCTGAATCCCCGCAGGATCCCCTGCTGGAGTGCGGGCAACTCCTCCGCGACAGCCGGGAGCAGCAGAACCTCAGCCTGCGCCAGCTCGCCCTCGAGACCCGCATCAGCACCCCCGTGATCGAGGCTCTGGAGCGGGGCTGGCGCGATCGTCTGCCGGAGGCCACCTACCTGCGCACGATGCTGCCCTTGCTGGAGCAGCGGCTGCAACTGCCGATCGGCAGCCTGAACGCAGCCCTGCCGCCTGATCAGAGCGGAGCCAGCAACGGATCCAGCCAGAACCGCTCGCGCACGTTGCTGCGGTTCACACCGGGCTCGATCGATGTGTTCAGCAGCTGGCAGGGGACGCTGCTCTATGGCGGGCTGGTCCTGGGCCTGATCTATGCGATCAACCTGCAGCAGCAGCACCTGGCCGCCGCCAATCTGTTGACCCTGCGTCCAATCGCCCCGACGAGGCCGGCGCAGCAGAACCGTCCCGCCAGCCCCGGGCAGACACTGTTGCGGCTGCATCCGGACCTGCGACCGCTGCAGCTGGCCGGACGCGGTATCGCGATGGCAGCCCTGCAGCGCAACCGCGCCGAGACGGGCAACCGCGGCGCCTCCTCAGGCTTGCTGCAGCTGAACCTGAGCCAGCCAAGCCGCATCAGCCTCAGCAGCCCAGGGGGGACGCGCACCGATCTGCGGGGAACCCAGGGCACCCTGGCGCTGGAACTGCGTCCACCACTGCAGCTGACGATCACCCCGGCGCCAGCCCCAGCAGGGGATCAGGCCCCTGCGGCGGTGCTGTGGAATGGCCTGCCGCTGACGCCACTGCCGCGGCAGCCCGGTCGTTACCGCCTGCCGTAACGGCGCGCCATCTCCCCCAGTCCCTGCAGTGGTCCGGTGATGGTCGCGATGCCGCCGCTCAGGCGCCAGCTCCAGTTGCCCGCGGTGGTGCCGGGACTGTTGAAGCGGGCCTCATCACCCAGACACAGCAGATCCTGGAGCGGCACCACCGCCAGCTCAGCCCTGGAGGCCAGGGCCAGCTCCAGCAACTGCCAGCCCGGGGCCTGCACAGGTCCAGCCAGGTGGGCCTCGACGCGGCCGCGCTCCTCGGCGCTGAGGCTGTTCCACCAGCCGATGCAGGTGGCGTTGTCGTGGGTGCCGGTGTACACGACCCAATCGTCGCCCCGGAAGTTCTCCGGCAGGTAGGGATTGTCCGGGTTGCCATCGAAGGCGAACTGGAGGATCTTCATCCCCGGCAGGCGATAGCTGTCGCGCAGGGCCTCCACCGCGGGCGTGATCACGCCGAGGTCCTCGGCGATCAGGGGCAGGTGATCGCCACCATGCGTCGCCTGCAGGCGGCGCAACAGAGCCGAGCCGGGGGAACGACGCCAGGTGCCCGTCTCGGCGGTGCTGTCGCCGCCTGGCACGCACCAGGCGGCCTCCAGGGCGCGGAAGTGATCCAGGCGCAGCAGATCGACGAACTCGAGCTGGCGCTCCAGGCGACGCATCCACCAGTGGAAGCGGCTGAGGCGATGCAGGGGCCAGCGATAGACCGGCGTGCCCCAGAGCTGGCCGGTGGCCGAGAAGTAATCGGGTGGCACACCGCTCTGCAGGGTCAGCCGACCATCCCTGCGCACCGAGAACAGACGGCGGCGGCTCCAGACATCGGCACTGTCGTGGGCGACATAGAAGGGCAGATCGCCGATCACCTCGACGCCGCGGCTGCGGGCTCGCTGCAGCAGGCTCTGCCACTGGCGCTGCAGCTGCCACTGCAGCAGCACCTCCCGCTCCAGCGCCGCGGCATGGTCACGCTCGAGACCGGCCAGAGCCGCGCGCTCGCGGCGGGCGAACGGCGTCGGCCAGCACCACCAGGGCTGCTGCCCATGCAGACGGCGCAGCACCATGAAACGGCAGTGATCGGGAAGCCAGAAGCTCTGCCGATCGCGCCACTGCTCGAGATCGCGCCGCAGCAGCTCCGGCCACTGGGGTGCACGGCGCAGCAGCGCGTCGGCGAGGGCCTCGGCGCGGCGCTCGGCCAGGGCTGGATCGAACCGGGTTGCATCGCCGGCGGTCGGCAGGGTCGCAAGATCGGCGACCTCCAGCAGGCCGTCTGCCACCAGCTGCTCAGCATCGAGCAGCCAGGGATTGAGAGCGAAGCCGCTGGGGGAGCTGTAGGGCGAACCGGTGCCATCGGTGGGGGCCAGCGGCAACAATTGCCAGGCCCCGATGCCGTGATCGGCCAGGGCATCCACCCAGGCATGGGCAGCCTGGCCGAGGCTGCCGCAGGCGGGGGTACCCGGCAGGGCCGTGGGGTGCAGCAGAACGCCGGAACGTCTCATCGCTGCGGCAGCCGGTAGCGGCTGATGATCCGCTGGGCGAAGGCAGGGATGTGAGCCTCCACCTTCTGCGGATGGTTGCGCCGCAGCCAGAGGGCGTTGCGGGTGAAGTGCGAATCGATCGAGAAGCGGCCGTACTCCAGGCCCTTCGGCCCGAAGCGCTGCACGAAGAAACCGATCAGATCGGCAAGCCACATCGGCAGTTTCACGGCCTTGTCGTAGGCCTCGATGCCCTGCTGCACGGCAGCCTGGCGCTGTCCGGAGCTGGTCACCGGCGCGATGTCGAGCTCGTGTTCCACCAGATCGAGCAGCTGCTGGCCCTTCGGGTTGCGCACGGTGAGCCATTGCCGGCCGAACGTGGCCCCCATATAGCCGACCACAAGATCGGCACCAGCATTGGTGTAATCGAAACAGCTCAGACAGCTCGGTGCGAACACATCCTTGAGCTTCGGTGTATCGAGGCCGAAGAAGGGCACCGTTTCCTCTCTGCCATCGCTGTGGCGGAAGTGGATGCGGAAGTCCTGCATGAACTCGTAGTGCACCACGGTCTCCGGTGAGCTCACCGTGCTTTCGAGAAATGTCTGCAGCCCCTGGCGCGAGACGTTGTCGACACAGGGCAGGCCGAGCACGAACAGCTGCTCGAGCGGCAGGGTGGGCTGGACGGCGCGCAGGGCCTGGATCTGGCAGCCCACACCGATCGCCAACAGCCGCTTGATCCCACTGCCCGGCAGCTGCTCCAGCACCTCCAGATTGGGCGAGAGGGTCGGTTTGTTGACGCGGGCGCCGATCACCTCCTCCGGCGTGCGGGCCAGCAGGGGCACCGGCGTGAAGCGGTCCGCCTCGCTCTGACCCACGCAGAGCACCGCATCCACCAGGCCGGTCTCCAGGGCGCGGACGCCGATGCGGCTGACGATCCCGGTCCACTGCGCTCCGGCGAGCGGCTGCTGCAGCCGGGCCGTGAACATGCGCTGCTGCACGCCGAAATAGAGCTCGTCCTCGTTGTCGAGGTCGCGGCTGCGGCCATGGGCTGCGGTTTCCATCGCCTCGAAGCGCTGATGGAGGAAGGCGCAGCTGTCCTTCACATAGGCAACCCAGCGGCTGTCACAGAGGCCGCACTGGCTACAGAGGTCCTTGGCCGGGTAGACGCTCCCCTTGACCAGGGGGCGAGCCCGCTCATGGGGAGCCGGAGCGCCTGTGGGCGATCCAGCGGCGGCGGAAGCGGGAGTGGCGGAAGTCAATGCGGCGGGCTGAACAACAGGCAGGACTGCGGCCGAGGCGGAGCGGCAAGACGCACCGACGATGGCTGAAGCAACAACCTATCGACCATTGCCGCTCCGGAGCCGGGATCGGTGGCTGCTTGCGCCAGAGTGTGCCGAAGGTTCACCGTCAGGCCGGCCATGGCGCCCAGACGCGGGAGTGGGATCCCGGCTCAGCGCCGGCGGCGCAGGCTGCTGGTGATGCGCCTGCTGGCGGCAGGTGGCGGCGTGGTCGCCGGCCTCAGCCTGCTGGGACTGATCTGGCCCGAAGGCGATCGGGCCGTGAAGCCGGAGGCAGAACCGACGGCGGCAGGGCTGGCCGATGTGCCGGGCCGGCCGATCAGCCTGTTGCTGATCGGCACGGACGCGGACCGGCGCGGGGCGTTGCGAAATGGTGCCGCACCCTCGGGCCCTGCCAACAGCGACGCCCTTGTGCTGGTGCGGGTGGATCCGCGGGGGCCCCTCCAGGTGCTGAGCCTGCCGGTGGAAACGGCGGTGCGGCTGCCCGGCGACCGCACGGCCGTGGCGCTGGGCAGCCTCTATCGCCGCGGTGGCCCGGCCCTGGTGGCAGGAGCCAGCGCCGCCCTGCTCAACCTGCCCAAGGGCCAACCGGATCGCTACCTGGTGCTGCCCCGCGGGGCTTTGCGGCAACTGGTGGACGACCTGGGCCGGATCGAGGTTGCCCCCGAGCGAAGCATGCGTTACCAGGACAGGTCGCAGAAATACCGGATCGCCCTCGATGGCGGCCTGCAGCAGCTCAACGGCAACCAGGTGGAGCAGCTGCTGCGCTTCCGCGACCGCGAACGGGGAGAAGAGGGGCGCCGCGACCGCCAGCAGCTGGTGATCGACAGCGTCCTGCGTCAGATGGGGCAGCAGCGCCAGCTGCTGCAACTGCCCGATCTGCTGCGCCAGCTCCAGGATCAGGTGGACACCAACCTCACCCAGAGCGAGGCCCTGAGCCTGCTGGCGGCGGCCCTGCAGCAGAGCGAGCCGGTGCGCTACCGCAGCCTGGCGCTGCGACCGCCGCTCAAGCCGGGGGATCGGTTGCGTCAGCTCGATCCAGCGTCGGTGGATCAGGCCTGGCCGCGCTGAGGGCGCGCCAGCGCAGCAGGATCCGCAGCCGCAGGGCCAGGGCCAGCTCCTGGATCGTCTCCCCATCAGCGGCCGCAGGGTCGAGCCACCCCAACCAGGTGAGGCCATCGCGGCCGGGCTGGGGCGCGCTCAGGCCACCCACCTGCACCAGGCCCAGGCAGGCAACGCCGCCCTGCTGCAGCAGGGCGCTGTAGGCGCGGGCGCAACCCGAGGGCAGGGAGCCATCGCCAGGGAGGAGCAGCAGCACCGGCTGCTGCCAGGCCGCCAGGGCCTCCGCCCAGCAACCGCAGCCATCCAGCTGCTGGCCCGGATCCAGACCCAGGGGCAGCAGCCATCCAGGGGGCTCCGCCGCCAGGGCGGTGAGCAGGGCGGTGGGATCGTCAGCGACCGCGACGGGTCGCTCGATCGACCGCAGGCCAAGGAGCCCAGCAAGCCTGTTGCCTGCGGGGGAGGGCATTGGCAGGCCACCGGGGCCCGCCAGCACGAGGCCATCACCAGGCCAGGGGGCTGCTCTGTTGCTCATGGGGGCTGCCTCAAAACCGGGCGGCTTCTACGATCGGGTCTCAGCGCTCACGCCCTCGGCCGCCGTGACCAGTTTCCTGACCGCAGAACGGGTCGTGCAGGCCAGCGTCGGCCATGACACCCGGCGTCTGCGCCTGTTCAGCGGCACAGCCAATCCGGCCCTGGCCCGCGAGATCGGCGCCTACCTGGGGGTGCCGGACGGTCCACGCGTGATCAAGCGCTTCGCCGATGGCGAGCTCTATATCCAGATCCAGGAATCGATCCGCGGCTGCGATGTCTTCCTGATCCAGCCCACCTGCGCTCCGGTGAACGATCACCTGATGGAGCTGCTGATCATGGTGGATGCCTGCAAGCGGGCCTCCGCGCGGCAGATCACCGCCGTGATCCCCTACTACGGCTACGCCCGTGCCGACCGCAAGACGGCGGGCCGCGAATCGATCACGGCCAAGCTGGTGGCCAACCTGCTGGCCAAGAGCGGTGTCGACCGCGTGCTGGCGATGGACCTGCACTCGGCCCAGATCCAGGGCTACTTCGACATCCCCTGCGATCACATCTACGGCTCACCGGTGCTGGTGGACTACCTGGCCGGCCGCGACTTCGGCGACGTGGTGGTGGTATCCCCGGATGTGGGCGGCGTGGCACGGGCCCGGGCCTTCGCCAAGCAGATGAACGACGCGCCTCTGGCGATCATCGACAAGCGCCGCTCCGGACACAACGTGGCCGAGAGCCTCACGGTGATCGGTGATGTGGCCGGCAAGACCGCGATCCTGATCGACGACATGATCGACACCGGCGGCACGATCTGCGCCGGTGCCAGGCTGCTGCGGGAACGAGGAGCCACCCGGGTGCTGGCCTGCGCCACCCATGCCGTGTTCTCGCCATCGGCGGTGGAGCGCCTCTCGGCACCGGGGCTGTTCGAGGAGGTGATCGTGACGAACTCGATTCCGCTCGGCGAGGAGCGCCGCTTCCCCCAGCTGCAGGTGCTGTCGGTCGCCAACATGCTCGGCGAGGCGATCTGGCGCATCCACGAGGAGAGCTCGGTGAGCTCGATGTTCCGCTGAAGGGTTCCGATGAACCACAACGCGGCCGGCGACAGCGATGAGCTGGAGATGCGTTGAACCTGTGGCCCTCGCTGCCCCTCTCGCAACGTCACCCATCGCCACCTCCATCGCGGCCAGAGCTCTGACTCGCTCCCCAGCCCGGCGCACACGGCTCAGGCGCACCCTGCCGCTGCTGATCGCGGCCGGCCTCGCCCTGCTCGCCACTCCAGGAGCCATCAGGGCCGCGCAGCCGGTGCCGGCCCCTCGGCGCCTCGGCGTCTGGCTGACCAACAGTCCCAGCCCGCTTTACTACGCCCCCAGTCGCATCGACCGGGCCGTGGCCGAACTGGCGGCAGCCGGATTCAACACGCTGTATCCCAACGTCTGGAGCCGCGGCAGCACCTTTCACCACAGCCGCTGGGCACCAATCGAACCAGCCCTGGCCCAGGTCGGTGGTGGCCACGACCCGATCTGCCGCATGAGCGAGCAGGCCCACCGCCGCGGCCTGCAGGTGATCCCCTGGTTTGAATACGGCCTGATGGAGCCGGCCACGGCGGCGGTGGTGCAGCAGAACCTGGAGTGGGTGCTGCAGAAACGGGACGGCAGCAGCACGGTCGAGCTGCACGGCAAGCCGATGGTGTTCCTGAATCCAGCGCACCCAGGCGTGCGCCAGCGCTTTCTCGGCCTGATCAGTGAGATCGTGCAGCGCTGCAAGGTGGATGGCATCCAGCTCGACGACCATTTCGCCTGGCCGGTGGAACTGGGCTACGACCCCTACACCCGCGCCCTCTACCAGCGGGAGACCGGCCGCGAGCCCCCCTCCGACCACACGGATCGGGTCTGGATGACCTGGCGGCGCCACCAGCTCACGGGGCTGCTGCGGGAATTGCGGCGAGTGCTGAAGAGCAACGGCAGAGGCAGTGTGTACGTGAGCCTCTCGCCAGGCCCGTTCCGCTTCGCCTACAACCACTGGCTGCAGGACTGGGAGCTCTGGGCCCTGGGCAGCCTGATCGATGAGCTGGTGGTGCAGAACTATGCCTACTCCCTGCAGGGCTTCGCCCGGGACCTGCAGCAACCGGCCCTGGTCAAGGCCAGCGGCTGGGGCATCCCGGTGGAGATCGGCATCCTCTCCGGCTTCGGCGGCCGGACCACGGCGATGCCGACCCTGGCCGAGAAGGTGCGGCTGGCAAGCCAGCGCGGCCACGGGGTGATCTACTTCTACTGGGAGGGCCTCTGGGGGCTGCACGCCGGGCCGGAGGGCGCCCAGGCCCGGCGGGACGGCTTCAGCCAGCTGCACCGCAGCCTCCCCCCGCTGAACCCACCGCCGCTGAACCCGGAGCGCTGATGGCTCAGTCCTTCCCCAGACACTGGCTCACCACTTCACGGCTGTTGGTGGAGAGCGACGCGGCGGCGAGCTGCTCAAGCGCCTCACGCATGCGCTGGCTGCGCTCGGGGCCATAGCTCTGCCAGCGGCTGAACAGCTTGGCCATCCGCGAGGCCGTGATCGGATTGCGTTGGTCGAGTTCGGCGATCTGGGCTGCAAGAAAGCGGTAGCCACTGCCGTCTTCGGCGTGGAACTGGGGCGTGCTGGCGGCGAAACCACCAAGCACGGCGCGCAGGGTGTTGGGGGCGGCGGGATCGAAGCGGGGGTGACGCATCAACCGCTCCACCCGGGCGATGCCGTCGCCGAAGGGGGTGGAGGCCTCCAGACCGAACCAGGCATCGAGGATCACGGGCCGATCCTGCCAGCGGTCATGGAACGCCGCCAACGCCGCTGTGCGCTCGGGGCTGTCGTGACCCTGCAGGGCCCGCAGGCCAGCGCGCGCCAGGGTCATCGAGGGGCCGTGCACGGCGGCGGCGGCCTCTGCACAGGCGCCCACATCGCCGGCGGCGACGCGCAGGGCCCAGGCGGTGGCGGTGAGCAGCCGATCACCGACCCCGGCCGGCCAGTCCAGCAGCCAGCCGGGGCGACAGCGCTCCAGGCTCCGCTCCAGAGGATGCTCCAGGGCCGTGCCGAAACGCACCTGAAGATCGCGCAGCGCCTGATACAGGGCCGGCGGATCGCAACTGCCGTTCTCGGCCAGGGCGGCCTCCTCCAGTTCGGGCAGACCCGGCAGGGCCAGAAGGACGCTGCGGTTGGCGTCGCAGAGATCCCCCTCGGCCAGGATTCGTTCGAATGCCGCCACCAGGCCTTCCTCCAGCTCGTCGTCGGCACGACCGGAAGCGCGCTGCAGCACGGCGCGGCGCAGCAGCGTCTGCCCGGCATCCCAGCGGGCGAAGGGATCGCTGTCGCAGGCGAGCAGGTGCAGCAGCTCGCCGAAGGACCGTTCGATCTCCAGGCGCACCGGCGCCGAGAACCCGCGCAGCAGCGACAGGGCCGGCGGATGGCTGTGGGGCTCCAGCCCCTCGAAGCGGAACGTCTGCTGCGGGCGATCGATCACCAGCAGGCGACTCTCCTGCCCCCAGTGGCGATCGAGGCGAAGACTGGCGGCCTCGGCCGCGGCGGCGCTCTCGCCGGCGAAACGCAGCTGGAGGGGATCACCGGCCTGACCCACCAGCCCGACCAGCAGGGGAATCACCAGGGGCTGCTTGTCCGGCTGGCCCGGGGTTGGGGGCGTCTGCTGACGCACGTTCAGCGTAAGGGTGCCGGCCTCGCCATCCCAGTGCGGCACCACGCTGAGGACCGGAGTGCCGGCCTGGTGATACCAACGGCGGAACTGGACAAAATCAAAGCGGGGAATCGGACTCCCCTCGGCCCAGGCCCGTTCTGCCGCATCCTGCATGGCCTGCACGAAGTCGTGACAGGTGGCGGCGGTGCCGTCATGGCGCTCCACATACAGGGCCATGCCGCGCATGAACACCTCCTCTCCGAGCAGGGTGTGCAGAGCACGGATCACCTCCGAACCCTTCTCGTAGATAGTCGTCGTATAAAAATTATCGATCGCCTGATAGTGATCGGGCTGAATCGGATGCGCCGTCGGGCCGGCATCCTCACGAAACTGCGTATTGCGTAGCAGCGACACATCCTCAATGCGCTTCACCGCCGGCGAGTGCAGATCAGCCGTGAAACAGGCATCTCGAAAGACCGTCAAGCCCTCCTTGAGCGAAAGCTGAAACCAGTCGCGACAGGTGATGCGGTTGCCAGTCCAGTTATGAAAATATTCATGACCGATCACGCTTTCGATCCGCTCCAACTCAGCGTCTGTGGCGGTCTCAGCGTCGGCCAGCACCAACTTGGAATTGAAGATATTCAGGCTCTTGTTTTCCATTGCGCCCATGTTGAAGTGACGCACGGCAACAATATTGAATTCATCGAGGTCGTACTCCAGGCCATAGCGCTGCTCATCCCAGAGCATCGAGCGCTTCAACGACGCCATGGCATGGGCGGTATAGGGGCGATCACCGGGCTCGACATGCAGGCGCAAGGACACGTCGCGGCCGCTGGCGGTGGTGAAGCGATCGCGCACCTCGTCCAGGCGACCGGCCACCAGGGCGAACAGATAGGAGGGTTTGGGGAAGGGGTCATCCCAGATCGCGTAATGGCGCGCCGTGGGCTCAGCCCCCTCATGGTGCGGGGCGGCGGGCAGCGGGCCGGTTTCACGGCAGTTGCCGTTGCTGAGCAGCACCGGACAGCTGGCGGCATCGGCTTCGATGCGGACGCGGAAGCGGCTGAGCAGATCGGGACGATCCGGGTGGAAGGTGATGCGCCGAAAGCCCTCGGCCTCGCACTGAGTGGTGAACAGCCCGCCGCTGACGTAGAGCCCCTCCAGGCTGGTATTGACCTCGGGATGGATGCGCACCAGGGTGCGCAGCTGGAAGGGCCGGGCCGGCGGCTGCAACAGCGTGAGCCCCCCTTCCTGCTGACGCCAGGCTTGCTGAGGTAGCGGCTCACCATCGAGCTCGAGCTCCAGCAGCTCCAGCCCCTCACCCAGCAGCTCCAGCGGACCGGCCTCCGCCGCGGGATTGGGAGTGAGGCTGAGCACCGTCTCCACCAGGGTCTGATCGGCGAACAGGCGCAGGGTCAGCGCCGTGGCCGGGATCAGGAACGGCGCCGGACGGTAGTCGGTGAGGCGAACGGTGGTCATGGGGGCTGCCGGCGGGACCCAGAGCCCCCATCCTGGCGACCGAGCTCAGGGCTTGGCCGCCGGGGTGGCGGCGGGCTTGCCCGCAGGGGTCGCCGGCTTGGCTGCGGGTGCAGCTGGCTGGGTCGCGGGCGCCGCGAGCCCCCCGCTCTTGAGAACGGCCTCCACCTTGGCCTTGATCTCAGCCGGCACCTCATTCGGACAGACCTGAACCGAAGCCAGAACAGCGGAATTGATCGAGCCCTGACGCAGCGCATCGATGGGGAGGGGCTTGGTACCGACCTTGCCGATCACACCACCATGCTGGCCCTGAATCACCTGGGCGATCGTCTCGCCAGCCACCGCCACCGCCTTGTCGTAGTCGATGCCGGCGGCACGGCTGATACAGACATTGAGGGCGCCGATGCGGGTGTAGAGCTCCATCTCGGCATCCGTGGCCGGGGCCGCAAACGCCGGGGCCACCGTCACGAACAGGGCCAGAGGCAGCAGCAGCAGACCGCAGCGGTTGAGGGGCGAACGCACGGAGGGGGCAGGAACGGATCGGCACAATCCTGCAGCAAAACCCGCTGCTGTCCAGGGGGAAGCGATGCCGCCAGGGATGACGGGCCTCGGGAACACTCAGCCTTCCGCCGGCAGGGGCCGTCCTGCGGGTTCGAGCCGGATCTCATGGTGCATCTCCACCAGCTCAAGGTTGCCGTCGCACCAGGAGTAGATCGAGCGGGCCCGGAACTGGTCCTGGTTCACCAGGCGGATGTGCTCGAGGATGTCCCATTGCAGATAGTGGGACTCGAACACCACCTCATGCTCGTCGGCCTGGCGGATCTGGCTCTTGGTGGGCGAGCCGCAGAGGTAGCCGCGACTGCGGCGCAGTTGATGGCCGCAGAGTGACGCATCCATCGTGCCCTCGCGCACATAGCGGGGCTTGATGGTAAAGAAGTCGTATTCCTTCTCCGGCCACCAGGTGAAGCGGTAGCGGGGTTCCAGCTCAGCTTGATCCTCAAAGGTCTCAACCCGCAACAACATGTCGACCCGCAACACCTCATCGTCCGGGAAGAAGTACTGCCGGCGAGAGCGCCAGAGCCCGAGGTTGCGGTTGAACCAGCGTCGGATGCTCGTGTCCAGCCTGATCCGACTAGGCCCAGACCCAGGGGGGGTGGAGGCCACGGGTGGAACGCGCGTCACCAGATCATGCAGGTGAGCCACGACAGCGCCCCGAACAACGAGTCATCACAGACGTCATAGCCATGGCCAACGGGTCCGGCCAGAACTCATAACGTGACGGCACGTTTTCACCAGGATCCGCCGCGCCGGTGCATGCCGCTGGGGAATCAGGCCCCGCCGAACAGCAACCCAGTCCGCAGCCCAGCAGCAGCCCCATGCCTGATGCAGGTGAGGTCCGGCTGCAGGAGGGAGGCCCGCGTGCGCCCCTTCGCCCCACGGCGGAGCCGCCGCAGCGGCGGCTGCTCAAACTGCTGCTGATCGCGTCCCCGCACCACCGGGCCACCCCGGACCTGCGCGGTCTGGTGCACTTCCTGCAGAGTGAGGACTTCGGATTCGAGGTCAGTTTCGACGTGGCCGATCCGGCCCAGCGCCCCGAGCTGCTGGAACTGCATCGCCTGGTGGCCACGCCGGCCCTGATCAAGCTTGAACCGGCGCCGCGCCAGGTGTTCGCCGGCAACACCCTGCTGCAACAGCTCCGCAACTGGTTGCCCCGCTGGCAGCAGCTGGAGGTAGTGAGCGGCCTGGGCATGAGCCTGAGGCCCCCGGAGAGCGATGGCAGCCGCACCCAGCGCGAGCTGCAGCTGGAGGACCAGGTGCTGGTGCTGCGGCAGGAGAACGAGACGCTGATCGAGCGCCTGCGGGTGCAGGAACGGCTGCTGCGAATGGTGGCCCATGAGCTGCGCACACCGCTCACCGCCTCGAAGCTGGCCCTGCAGAGCCTCAACCTCGGCCAGATCGATCAGGCCCGCTTCCGCGACGTGCTCGGCCGCCGCCTCGACGACATCGAACAGCTCTCCAAGGACCTGCTGGAGGTGGGCACCACCCGCTGGGAGGCCCTGTTCAATCCGCAGCGACTGGCCCTGGGGCCGGTGGCGGCGGAAGCGATTCTCGAGCTCGAAAAGCTCTGGGTGGGCCGCGACCTGGAACTGATCACCGACATCCCGACCGATCTGCCGGACGTATGCGCCGATCAGCGGCGCATGCGCCAGGTGCTGCTCAACCTGCTGGAGAACGCCTTCAAGTACACCCCGGATGGCGGCAAGGTGACGCTGACGATCCTGCACCGCACCAGCCAGTGGCTGCAGGTGAGCGTCTGCGACTCCGGTCCGGGCATCCCCCGCGATGAACAGGAGCGGATCTTCCTGGAGCGGGTACGCCTGCCCCAGACCTCCGCCACCACCTCGGGCTTTGGCGTCGGCCTGTCGGTGTGCCGCCGCATCACCGAGGTGCACGGGGGGCGCATCTGGGTGGTTTCCGAGCCCGGCGAGGGGGCCTGCTTCCACTTCACCGTGCCGGTCTGGGACGGCCAGGGGGCGAGCTGACGCCGCCTGATTGACGAAGGGGCCCTCGGCCCCGTAACTTCATCTCATCGGAGGCGGGGCGGCAAGCGCCAGACCCCACCAGGCCAGTGATTCGGTCACTGCAATCCGTATCCCAGGCCCCCATCGTCTAGAGGCCTAGGACACCTCCCTTTCACGGAGGCGACAGGGGTTCGAATCCCCTTGGGGGTATCTCATCAAACCTCGCTCACTGAGCAGGGTTTTTAAATTTTTTCAGGACAGTCAAGAGGGTTCTCAGAGCTAACTCGCAGCAAGTAAATCCTGTTGGCTCTCGCTGATTTCAACCCCGGAAGCCACCGGCAGCACCTCAAGGTCTGCGGCTATGTCGACAGTTCAGATGCTGCCGCAGGCGCTCAGGCGCATGCAGCGGCTCGACGCTGGGCTTCACGCTGCACGGCGCGCAGGTTGGCTGCCAGGTCTTCACGCAGGCGCTGCTCGATCAGGCCGATCGGCATGCCGACACAGCCTTGAACGGTGAGCTCATAGAGAAGCGTGGTGCCGGCAGGATCGCTGCCGATCTGCCAGACCCCTTCAAAACGGCGGAAGTCGCCCTTGGCCATCACGAAGCTGAGGCGATGCTGCTCACGATGCTCGGTGAGCTCCAGCTGCACGCGCGCTCTGAAACGGATGCCCATGAAGGTCTGGGCGCCCTCCTGCTCCAGCCCGACGACATTGGCGCGACGCCACAACAGACGGGATGCCTGCAGGTTGGGGATGAACCGGCTGAGCTGGTCGTAATCGGTCAATACCGCCCAGAGCCACTGCGGGTCGAGAGCCAGCCGCAACCGCACGGCCAGGCGACGACAGCCGCCGGGGAGACGCTCCATGTCCTGCTGGATCGTGTCGAGCGCACAGGCATCGACAACACGATCGGGGGTGTTCAGGGAGACACCGGCTAGTGGGGCCGAAAGCTGCGTCAAGAGACTGCTGGCGCTGGCGAACGGATGCGGCAGCTAAACCTAGCCCCGATCCAGCACAACCGGCGCGGCAGCGCAGCGGCCCGGCTGCAGCGCCGCACCTGCTCCGATTGGCTGGGATGTCCCTATGATCGCGCCCATTCTCCAGGGAGCCAGGTGCCCATGCGTGTTTCGACCGCTACGTCAGGCCGCAGCGACTCGCGCGTGTTCACCGTGGTGGTGCAGGGCTACGGCACCGCACTGCCCCGCCAGGCCGAGCGGACCATCAACGTTCCGTTCTGCCGACTGCAAGCGCTGATGCAGTCGATCAGCCAATTGGGTGGGACGGTGATCTCGGTCACGCCCGCCGGTGAGGCCCCCGCCGCTCCCGCCGCCGCCCAACATCCGCCTGCTGCGGCCTCGCCCGCTGCAGCCGAAGCCAAGCCTGCCCCCAAGAAAGCCGCCGTGTCCCACGCCGACGTCCCTGTCAATCTTTACAAGCCGAAGGATCCGTTCATCGGCACCGTGACTGAGAACTACAGCCTGCTGGCTGAGGGTGCGATCGGACGGGTGAACCACATCACCTTCGACCTCAGCGGTGGCGACCCGCACCTGCGTTACGTGGAAGGGCAGTCGATCGGCATCATTCCCGACGGCACCGACGCCAACGGCAAGCCTCACAAGCTGCGCCTCTACTCGATCGCCAGCACCCGCCATGGCGACAACATGGCCGGCACCACCATCTCTCTCTGCGTGCGCCAGCTGCAGTACGAGAAGGACGGCGAGACCATCAACGGCGTCTGCTCCACCTTCCTCTGCGACATCGATCCCGGCGCCAAGGTGAAGATCACCGGCCCTGTGGGCAAGGAGATGCTGCTGCCCGAGGACGAGGACGCCAACGTCATCATGCTGGCCACC
>Ga0129333_10002951_pt1 | contig 15941 bp, 13 predicted proteins | sample CPB6_08_DNA_FD_94474 | JGI IMG/M metagenome (GOLD analysis project Ga0129333, IMG submission 94474) | Freshwater to marine salinity gradient microbial communities from Chesapeake Bay, USA - CPBay_Sum_0.6_0.8_DNA | ecosystem: Environmental > Aquatic > Marine > Coastal | place: USA: Chesapeake...
GTCCTAATTGCGGAACCCAAAATAAATGTGAAGTAGATCTATTGCATGCAAGGCATGCATATGCTGGTGCTTTTGACGAGAGTTTAGAAGGTTCTGCTCCAGAGGGTATCTCTGGCCCAAATACAAATGGCTTCTATAATATAACTCTTCCTTCTTCTAAAGCAGTATTTGAAGTGAGAATGATGTCAGGAAGAGAAGAAAAGGCTTTCGCACAAAGATTAGAACAAAGAAAGAAAAAGAATCAATCTGAAGCAATGCTGACAGATCAGTTCAAGACTTTTACAGTTTCTATTAATGGTGTTGGTGATTTAAAACAAATTTATCGCTTTATCGATAATTTGCCAGTAAGAGATTCAAGGTTCTTGCGTCAAGCATACGCCAAGATCTCCCCAGCTCTCAATTTAAAGCATGACTTTAATTGTACAGAGTGTGGGCATCAACAGGAGGTTGAAGTGCCCATTACGGCACAGTTTTTTTGGCCTGACGCCTGAGTTTATGGAAAGCGTCTATGAACAATTCTTTCTACTTAAGTATTATGGTGGATGGAGTTTCATAGAAGCATATAATCTCCCAGTATCTTTAAGGACTTGGTTTATTGAAAGATTGTCGAAACAAATTAAAGATGAAGCAGAGGCAAATAAAAAAGCAATGCAAAAAGCCAAAAGAAAGTAAAGCAGAAGCGAAAGCCTCTGCTTTCTTTTTGTTTGACTATTTATAGTAAGGATTTTTGGGTTAATATATGGAAAAATTTGAATTTGACTTTACAAATAAATTAAATGAAGGTTTTATCGGAACGTTCGGAATAACACTTAAGCAATTAATGAAGAAGATGTTCGGTGGAGAACAAGTGCCTATTATCGTTAAAGGTACTCCAAGAGAGATCAGAGCATTTGCTAAAGCATTAGTTCACGAGAAAAACTATTACATAGTATACAAGAAATATGGACTTCATGATCCAAAAACATATCGTTCAAAATATCGCCTTAAGCGAGCAATACACGATTTTGAAAGAAAGACAGGCTTGAAATGGCCTTTGAATTTTAGATAAGGGGATATTAGAATATGTTACAGCAAATGCAGAAATTGCTTGAAAAGATGATTGCAGATGGAGTAGATCAATCTGCTATTGATGCCATGAAGAAGATTATTGAAAAAGAAAAGCAAAGATCCAAAGATTCTAGTAACGAATTTGAATCAGAAATGGATAAGATTTATCAGGCTTCTTTGTCTGCGAATAATAAGTTTATTATACAACAAAAGGAATTGATTTTAAATCATCAAAAAGAATTAAAAGCATTAAAACAACAAGATCTAAGTAATTTAACCGATGATGAAAAGAAGCAAATTCAAATCAAATACAACACTCTTCAAGAAGAGATAAAGATTTTTGAACAAAGAAAAGAAACAATACGTTCAATAAATAATTGGTTTGAAAGCAATGGATTGGTTACAAATTTTTCTGATTCTAAAACTGGAAAATTCTTATCAGATATTCAGGGTGCTTTCGCTGCATTAGGTGCTTCTATGTCAGATGCTTTAAAACCAGCTAATCTTTTTGCTGCTGGTGTTGATCAAATGATATCCGCAACTAAACAACTTTTCACTAGTTTCGATCAAGCACAAGCAGATCTTTCTAAAATGACTGCAACAACTGGTGAATACAATGATATGTTGTATGATCTTCAGGAATCTAATAAAACGTTTGGTGTTGATTCTAAAATCGCTGGAGAAGCAATTGGAAACCTGCATAAAGAATTATCTTCATTTAATCAAATGTCATCTGCTACTCAAGGAATGTTAGCAGAGACAACAGCGAGAATGGATGCATTAGGTGTTTCTACAGGCGTAGGAGCCAAACAGTTCGACAATATGATTCAAGGTATGGGAATGTCAGCGACAATGGCAAATGATGCAAGTTTGGAACTTGTTGCTCTTGGAGATGCTATTGGAATGGCAGCAGAAACAATATCCTCAGGATTTAACGCTGCAGCCTCAGAATTGGCAAAATATGGCTCTGAAGCAATTGATGTGTTCAAAGGGTTAGCCTCTGCAGCAAAAGCCACAGGAATTGAAATGTCGGCTCTTATGAGCATAACAAAACAGTATGATACATTTGAAGGAGCAGCACAAGGAGCAGGGAAATTAAATGCCATATTGGGAGGCGGTGTTGTTAATTCAATGGATTTATTAAATGCTACAGAAGAAGAAAGAATAAGGCTTCTTATTCAATCTATGAGTTTATCTGGAAAGAATTGGGAATCATTGAACAGATTTGAAAAACAAGCAATTGCATCTGCTGCTGGGATCTCTGATATGACAGAGGCAAATAAGATGTTCAGTATGTCATTATCTGCTTATGATGAAATGCAAGCAAAAGGCTCAGAAGCAAATGCGGAAGCAGCAAAGATGGAAGAAAGAGCGCAAGCAGTTCAAACGTTACAACAAAAATTAACACAAATTGGACAAGCATTTGCTGTTGCATTTATGCCAGTTTTAGAATTCTTTCATGGATTTGCAAATATGATCTTAATGATTAATGATATGACAGGTGGAATGTTTATTCCAGCAATGGTTGGGCTTATAGGCGTTATTGCTTTGCTAGGAAAAACACAAGCAATTTCAAATGCAATAACACAAGTCAGTATAGGTATACAGGCAGCCTCTGCTTTTATGTCTGGAGGACTTGCAGCCGCTCAGTCAGTTCTTGCCGGTACAACAGCGGCACAAGGTACAGCGGCAACAGTAGCGGCTCCTGCTAATGCTGGCTTTGCTGCTAGTTTAACAGCAATTTCTGTAGCAGCAGCGCCATTGATACCAATGGTTACAGCAATAGGATTAGCCATTGCTGGAATAGGATTGGCTATTGCTGCACCATTTATTGCTTTAGCAGCAGTTGTAACAGCATTTAAAGAACTGTTCTTGGCTATGATGGAGGCTCCTAAGGCAATTGGAGCAGCAGTTGTTGGGTTGCTCGCTTTTGCTGTCGCTGGTGCTGCAGCAATGGTGATTTTATCTTACGGTATGATCGCTGCAGTTTCTATATTATCTGGTTTTGCTCCAATGATGCTGATTGTCGCTCCTGCCTTATTGTCTTTTGCATTCGCAATGGCTGTTGCAGGTGCAGCAATGTATTTGGCTGGTGCAGGCTTGAAATCATTTGGAGAAGGATTGGCAGCATTTAATGCGATAACATTTGAAGGATTGATGGCTGCTATAGTATCTCTTACATTGTTTGCTATTGGATTAGTGGCTTTTGCTGGATTTGCCTCTCCAGTAATGATAGCAGTTGGATTTGGATTAATGTTATTTGGTGCAGGCTTGAAATCATTTGCAAAAGGATTAGCAGAGTTTAATAAAGTAGGATTAAAAGAAATGTTTACAGCAGTAGGTGCATTACTTTTATTTTCGCTACTAATGATAGAAGCAGCATTACCAATTGCTGCAGTTGCTTTATTAGTTGGGATTCCTCTAATGATGATAGGTGCAGGGCTTAAGTCTTTTGCCAAAGGATTGGCTGAATTTAATAAAGTTGGATTAGAAGAAATGTTTATTGCTGCTGGTTCTTTGTTATTGTTTAGTGCTTTAATGATAGAAGCAGCATTACCAATAGCATTTGTGGCTTTAGTAGTAGCAGTGCCTTTAATGATGATATCTTTGGCACTTGGAATGTTTGCTGAAAACTTAAGAAAATTCAATAAAGTTGGGGCTAAAGAGATATTCACTGCTGCAGGAGCATTACTGCTATTTGGATTACTGATGGTGGCTGTGGCTGTGCCGATAACTGTCGGTGCAACTTTAATGTCATTGCCATTGATGTTATTTGGTGTTGCATTGGCATCTTTTGGATTTGGATTGCAACAATTTGAAAAAGTTGGATTAGGAGCATTGTTGATCGCTATTACAGCATTGGTAGCATTTGGTATTGCTATGAAGTTTTTATTTCCATTTTTACCTGCAATGATTGTCGGTTTTCAGGCGCTGACTATTCCAATGATTACATTTGGAGCAGCATTGATGGTTGTAGGAGCAGGACTTCTCATGATTGGAGCAGGAATGAAAATATTTTCTAACTTAAGTGAAACATTAGCTGCAATTGCTGAAGTTGGTGCCTTTGGTGCTGCTGTAATGGGAATGTTAGCAATTTCAATTATGGGAATCGCTTTTGCTATGATGCTGATCCCAGAATCTAAAACATTAGCATTTGGATTTGCAATGGAAGGATATGGCGCTGCACTTGCTGCAGTTCAAGCATTAACTCCTGAGACTACAGAACTTGCAGAAAGGGTAGTAACGGCTGCAGGTGAATATGCAGAAATACAAGCAGAAATGAAGATGCCAGATGAAGATGCATTTGTTCAAGCAATGAAAAATGCTTTTGGATTGGGCGACAAGAAAGGGAAACAAGGACAAGATATCATTTTGCAACTTAATGGTAGAGAATTGGGTAGAGCAGTTGATGCGCAACTTAATAAGATGCATAACCTACGTATTGACTAATTATAGAAGAGGATAAATTATGGGAATCAATCAGAGCGATCAATTTAAAGGAATGGACAGTTTTACTCATCCTAATATGTCTGAAATAGAAAAAGAGGCAATTAGAAGAGATCCGGCAACCAATTTAGCAGAGAAGAGAGGGCAATTTCTAGAAATTCTACATATCCCATCTGGTAATTCAATTAAATTTAAAGCTTATATTAATGATTTCCAAGACAAATATGATTCTGAATGGAGTTCAACTGACGTATATGGTAGAATGGATCCTATTCATCAATATCAAGGAACAAAAAGAGTTATCTCATTAGATTGGACAGTTCCTTCATTTTCTGTTGCAGAAGCAAAATTAAATCATGAAAAATGTTCTTTGCTATTTTCTATGCTATATCCGAACTATAGCATAAGCAACGGCTTATCAAGTGCTACACAAATAAGCACAGCACCTGTTTTTAAAATAAAGTTTGGAAATCTTATTCAAGATCCTTCATTAGGATCGCAAGGTGGAAGCATTGAAGATACAGGGCTTGTAGGCGCTATTAGTGGGTTTACATATGCTCCTAATGTTGAGATGGGATTTATCGATGATCAAGGATCTGGTAATGATTTTGTAGGGCCTTCGCAAAGATATAATCAAGGATTCTATGGACAATTGTACCCTAAAGAAGCAAAGTTGTCAATGGAATATACAGTATTTCATACCAATCCATTAGGTTGGGACAAGACTAACAAAAGAACACCTGGATTTCCTTATGGAGAAGGAGCATTACCTAACAATGCTAATCAAAGTGGAAATCCATCTAGTAATATGGATGAACAAAATCAAGCATCAACAGATGAAATTATGGGGTTATAAAATATGGGAAGATTTGACAATAGAAAAATATTTATTAATAGATCAGAATTGTATGATCAAATGGCTGAAGAAAGAGATACCAAATTCTTTAGACAATACGAAACACCAGATCATAGATATCCAACACCAGAAGAAATCAGAGAATTAAAAATTGAAAAACATGTTTGGAAATCAGGAGATAAATTTTATAAACTCGCTCATGAATATTATGGCGATTCAAAACTTTGGTGGATTATAGCTTGGTATAATAAGACACCAACAGAATCTCATGTAAGTTTGGGTTCTGTTCTGTCGATCCCAAATCCAATAAGTAAAGTTTTAAAATATATGAGGAATAATTAATGTTTGGTTTTTTTGAAGGTGATGATGAAAAACAAGCCTCTAAATTCACAGAGGCTTGTTGGCTAATGGATTATATGGACTTAATTGCTTCTTATGGTAAAACAAAGAACCAACTTGGGTTTACTAATTTCAAAATAATTGATTCAGATCCTAGTACTGGTGCTGGTGCTTATCAAATAATTTCAAAATTGACTTCAAGAGAAGGAATTAGAGTTTTTTTAGACTCTAAGCCAGCTGTAATGGCGAATCTTGTCCCCAAAATAAGACTTTATAAACTAGTTTACGGCTCTGAGGATACTAGTAACCCAGTAGCATCACCAGAGTTTATTTTTGACGATTATTATTCAAAGAAAAATATTGATGATCTATTTGCAGTTGATTCTTTCAAAAGAGTTGGTGGAGCAGGTATTTCTGAAGTTAACTGGAAATTAAATGGAAAGAACCCAGCAGAAGCAGACAAAGTAATTGAAGTAACCATGAAATTTGAGTTTCAAACAGTTTCTGATTTATTAGGTGATCGTTGTGATTATAATGGCTCTGTTCTTGCTGGAAATCCAGATAGTGATATGAAGGCTAATTTTATTGACTTAATACTTCATCCTCCTGGATTTAATGAATCACAAGGTTACAATGCAAGACAGACAAAAGAAAAAGGCGAATATGTTCCAAAATTTTATAGAATAAGATTAGACATTGGTTGGGGGCTACCTGAAATAAAGGAAGGTATTCTTCCATCCTTAACACAAGACGAAACTTCTAATTTAATTAGAGAACTTCAGAAACAAGAAATGTCTATATTTTTAAACTTGGTTAGTCATAGTTTTGATATTAAAGAAAATGGTAAAATATCTTTAACTGTTGAATATATTGGAGCACTTGAAGAATCTATTAATGGAAATGATGCTAATATCTTGGCTTTAATAGATAGAAAAGAAAAAAAAAGGGAAACTCAAAAAGATGATGTTGAAAGTAAAAGACAAAGAATTTCTGAGATGAATGAATATATTGAGTGTCTAAGGCTTAACAATCCAGATGATGAAGAAATAGATAAATATAGTGACAATATAGAAGAAATAGAAGAAGATATTGTTGACGGCGAAGAAGAATTATCTGAGGCTCTTGCTAATGACAAATCAGAGGTTTATAAGCAGTTTCTATCTTATATAAATAAAGAAGTTCAAACAATTGAGGTAGAAGAAGAAGAAATTGAAGAATGGTTAAAAACTTTAAACTCTAAAAAGATACGCCCTAAAATGCAAGGATTAGATAAATATTTGAATGGAGAAGCGCCATCTACTGAGTCTGTTGGAGTCACTAATGAAGGGGAAGCAATGGAAGCAATTGAATCTGTTGCTGGAACAGGTTTTTTCGAATCAAGCAGTGATAGCCAAGTTCAAGATGTTGTAAAAGAGGCAAATGAGGCTCAACAAGATGCAGAAAAAGGATATATTCAGTTTTTGTTTTTAGGTGATATTATTAATGCCGCTTGTACTTTAATGAATCCTAGTTTAAATAAATCAATAGGAGAATCCGCAATTATATTAGGCCCGGTTGTTTTGAACCATCCAAGAGGTAATAAATACCAAATTAACTTGGCTGATCTTCCTATATCATATAGTGACTTTCAGGCTTTCTTTTTTGAGACAGTCGTTAGAAAACAAATTGCATCTTATCCTCTAAAGCAATTCTTGAAAGATATATTAGAAAGATTGGTGAAGAAGACGTTACAACCGTCAGAGTGCTTTGAAGTAGGAAAAGAAAAAAGAGCAATAAACATATCTATGACTAATTTTGCAATAAAAAAATCAACAGCAGATCAAAACTCAATCAGAACAGATTTCAAAATGAAAACTGGAAGACTTAATGTTGCTAACATAGTTAATAATTCTTCTCAACCTTATGAAGGAGAGCCAATGGTTAATTGTCTTTTTTTCTACATGAATTCTTATAAGGCTTCTGAATTGATTGCAAATGAAGAAAAAGACAGAGAAATAGGAATATATCATTTTTATCTTGGGGCAGATCGTGGTATTGTGAAATCAATAGATTATACAAGAACTGATGTACAGGGTTTAAGGGAAGCAAGACAAGCAGAGGCAAGAAATCTTGGACAAATTAGAGATGTTTATAACGCATCAGTAAAACTATTTGGAAATTCTTTATTCTATCCAGGTATGAAAGTGTTTTTAAATCCTCCAATGGGATTTGGACGTCCAGAGATAGATGGTTCAGATGGAGGACAATCATTTGGAACAGTTGCAAACCTATTAGGAATTGGCGGCTATTACGATGTAATTTCAGTAGAATCAACTATATCTAGAGGTGGACAATATGAAACTAGTTTAGAATGTATATTCGCTCAATCAGGTGGCAAACTAGAATCAATAGAAGCAAAATGTGAAGGAATACTGCAAAATCCTCCCGAGAGAGACGCTACAATTACAGAATCTATAACAAACACAATAACAAGCGCAATTAGTTCTGTATTCGGAGGAAATGAATAATGCCATTAATTAATTCCAAAAGATATGTCTTGAAAGATAATATACTTTCAAAACTCAATAAAAAGTTTGAAGATGCTTTAGATCATAAAGAGATATTATCAAAACAACAAATGCAAAATCTTATTGAAGAGATAATCAAAAACTCTATTGATACAGATGTATTGATGCCTTTTGACAAAAATCTAATTCCAACTGGTGATAATTTAAAAGGATCAAAAGAATTATTTTATAATAAGAAATATTATGAACGACATGCATTCCCAAAATCTTTAGGAGAAGGCTCACAAGATATCTTAACTGGCGATGCGGTAGATGATATGAGTCAATATCAAGGAGAAGCAAGAAATATTTTTCCTCCTTTTAATAGTATTGATTTTAATACAAGCAAGATGTTATATGGCAGAATAGACACCCATAATCGTCCAATTTATCCATCCAAAAAGTTTTTGAGACTTGTACCTGAGACTAAAGATGTAATGCTGTTAGATTTCGTTTGTGAGGCTTTAAGTGATATGTTAGAAAGAATCAATACACTTAAAGACATGAAAAAGATAAGCCAAAAGAGTGTTTATTACAATTTCAATGTAAAGTCTGGATGGGTTGATCCTATTCAGGGGCATCATGAGACAATGAAATCAATATTTGAAGGGTTTATTCTGAATATTGCAAAAAGTGGATCAGATAAAATAAAAGACTTCTCAGATTATACAAGGGAATTTGTAACATTTATGGATCAATTTCTTTTAATTTTTCCAATAACAAGAAGCAATTTGCAGCTTAGAAGAGCAACAAACCCTAGAATTAGTGGCTTATCTTTTGAAATTGCAAATTTGAGACACGATGAAGATAGAAAGAAATACGAGATGTTCATTTTGGATGAACATTTTATTCAGATGCAGAAAATTGCAAATGCTTTTGGATTTATGGTAGATAAGAATGCACCTTGGAGATTTGTTGCTGATCTAGAATCTCCACAGATGAGATATAGAATGGCGGAAAAAGGATATGATACACTTCAAGAGATGTTTGATGCTTGTTATTTTCAAACACATTTCTTTGAGATAGAAGCAATTAAGACTTACTTTCTATCATTCTATGATTCGTATGTCGAACAATATCCATATTATACTACAACAATAAAATATGGCGATGGTTCAAAATCAAAATTGATGTATAGGAAAGCAAGAATTGAAAATGATTTCACCGAAAGAAAACTAATTGAAATGTATTTTTATATCAGAGCAAAAGAAGCAAATAAAGATTGGAATCAAGAATATTTTGATCTTTCTGTTGAAGAAGCGTTTAGGGTTTTTGAACATTATGGACTCAAAGACTGTCTTAACCATATACATGACAAGACTTGCCTTATAGTTGGTAATGGTGCAAATGCAGGAATAAAAACAAAAAAAGAAGAAAATGGTAGAATATTTTACACTCATCAGTCGTATAATAATGGGAAAACATTCACAATCAAATTATAGGAGGTATTATGCTTTTTCAAACTCTAGACGACAAATCAGAGTGCGTAGGCGTATATTCCAATGGAGATTTACACTTTGATAATATACCGAAAGGTTTATCAAAGACTTGGAGTTATTCTAATTTTCTTCAAGGAATGCCAATAGAATACGCTTCTCTTTATGTAGATGGTAGAAGTATTGATGACATTTGTCCAGCTCATCTTCTAGAAGATTGGCAAAGGATTACAAAACGTCTAAAAGCTTTTATTCGTTCAAACCAATTAGCAAAAGTTAATATGTCAGAAAACTGTTTCTTCGACTTAACACCGAAGCGTTTTCTAAAGGAATTTTGTAATATAAAAAATCAAATATGTGAATGGGTGTTCAATAATTATGAACGTCCAAAGAACTATGATCATTTATTGTCAGTACAAGAAGTATTGTCAGATATCAAATACAGAGAAATCAATTTTGATCCAAAACCATTACAAGAAAATTGGGTAGATCAAAAAGCAAAACTTTTATTGACTAAATTTTCTAACAAGAAAGCATATTGTGATTATAATCTATTTGGTTCAAAAACAGGCAGATTATCTGTTTCAAGCGATTCATTACCCATAATGAATATGAAGAAGGAATACCGTGCCTCTATTAAGCCAAATAATGATTTCTTTATTGAGCTAGATTACAATGCCGCAGAAGCAAGAGTAGTTCTAGCTTTATTAGGTATCGAACAACCACAAGAAGATATCCATGAGTACAACGCAAAAAATCTCTATCATAGCTCACGGGCAGATGCTAAGAAAAGATTCTTTGCATGGTTGTATAATCCTAACTCAGAAGATACAATTTCAAGTGGGCAGTATGATAGAGATTTAATTTTGGGCAGATATTATTTATACGATTCAGTTACGAATTTATTCAAAAGAAAAATAAAATGTGATGATTATCACGCTTTTAACTATCTTATTCAAAGTACTAGTGCTGATATGGTGTTAGATAGAATGGTGGCAATCTACAAACTCTTAAAGGGCAGAAAGAGTTATGTGGCTTTCACACTTCATGACAGCATCATTTTGGACTTTTCATCAGAAGACAAGGCACTCATTAAACCAATCATTGAAGAATACAGAAATACCAAATTGGGCAGATTTGTTACTACTGTTTCAGCAGGAAAGGATTTATATAATTTAAAAAATATTATATTATAATAATATTAATAATAATAAATTAAAACTAATATTATTAATAATAAACTAAAACAATTAAAAATAAGGAGATAATAACTAAAATGAATATAATAGGATTAGGAAAAGCAGGATGTAATATAGCAGAGTTATTTAAACAATATACTCAGTATAAAGTCTTTTTAATAGATTCTGAAGATAAGTATAAGAAAAATAAAGATTGTTTTTATATACCTCCTCAGAGTTCAGCAGAACTTTATGATGCTAATCCAATTGATTTAGCAAAACTTAAAAGTTCATTGGATGAAGATGATGAATTGTATTTTATTGTCTGTGGATCAGGAAAAGTATCAGCATGTTCACTATGGATTTTAAAAGAATTAACACATAAACAGATTAATATTGTTTATATTAAGCCAGATATCTCTTCTATGGATAGTAAATCATTACTGAGAAACAGAGCACATTTTCATATACTTCAAGAATATACTAGATCAGGAGTATTTAATAAAATCTATTTATTCAGTAATAATGACATGTCAGAAATCATTGGAAAGACATCAATCATAAATTACTATTCAAAAATAAACAGTCTGATTGTTTCTCTTCTTCATTGGAAAAACATCTATACCAATTCAGAACCTGTCTTTGATACTTTCAGAGATAAATATGTTAGTTCTAGAATATGCTGTCTCAGTACTATTAGTATTGACGACGCTTCAGTGATGGATACTTATCTTTTAAAAAAAATAAATCAGATTGAATATTTCTTTGGCGTTAATCGTATAAGAATAGAACAAGATGAAGATCTTCTAGATAAAATAACAGAAGTATCTTCTCTTAATAGTGAAGGAAAATCTATTTCATACGGAGTTTTTTCGACTGATATAGAAACAGGTTTCTCGTTTGCTATCAAATCTTCATCTGAAATTCAATCTGAATAAAATGAAGTGTTCAATCGTATAATAAGAAACAACAGGAGCAAAAATGACAAACATTAAATACTATCGAGGAACATTCTCAAAATCAAATGGTGAAATTCGTACAATGTTTTTTGTACGAGCACAAGATTTACCAAGTAATTTCGTTCAAGGCAATACGAAAGGTACCGGCAAGGAACGAAATCTAAAGGAAGGATTAGAAACCGTATGGGATCTACAAGCAAAAGCATGGCGAACATTTAATTGGCGTACTGCAAACACCGAAGAAATAGTTTCTTTTGAAGGAACTGAAGAAATTTTGAATAATTTTTGAATAAAATGAATGGTTCAATCGTATAATACTATAGAGGGATGATAGATCAATCATCTCTACTTTAGACAAAAGTCACAATTAAAAAGGAGAAATATTATGGCTATTGATATGAACAAAATGAAACAAAAACTTAATGCATTACAAGGAAATGGTAATGTTGATGAAAAAAATAATATATTTTGGAAACCTCAAGAAGGTGAACAAAGTATTCGTGTTATAAGTCCTCAAGATGGTGATCCATTTAAACAAATGTGGTTTCACTATGGCGTTGGTAAAAATGCTGGATTCTTATGTCCTAAGAAAATGCACGGCAAAGATTGTCCTGTATGTAGCTTTGCTTGGAGTACTTATAACGATGCTAAAGCTTCTAATGATCAAGAAACACTTAAATTTTGTAAATCTTTATTCGCAAAAGAAAGGTTCTTCTCACCTGTTTTGGTTAGAGGTGAAGAAAGTCAAGGCATTCGTCTATGGGGATATGGTAAACAAGCTTATAGCGAAATGATCGGGTTAGTTACTAATCCTGATTATGGAGATATTACTGATATTGATGCTGGAACTGATTTAGTTATCAATTACGGTAAACCTTCTGGTGCTTCATTTCCTGTTACAAAAATTACACCAAGACGTCGTCCATCTGCTCTTGCTGCAAAGTCTGAAGAAGTAAAAAGAATATTGGATACAATGCCTTCTTTTACTGAACACTTTAATAATAAGACGACAGAAGAAATTGAAAAGATGCTAACAGACTTTCTGACAGCAGAAGCTAGTTCTACTACCACTAATACTTCTGAAACTACAAAATACAATAATTCAGAAACTAGCGATGTAGATGCGGCATTTAAAGAATTATTATCATAATTGTCTCCTATGATATAAAAGTTTGTCAGTTCTTTCCAAAAACTGTCATTTTATAGAAGTATTAGTTAATTTCTCATATTATCCAATATCTTCTTTTCGTTCCGCAGGGAGGCATGGGGTTACAGATGTCTCATCTATAAAACAACAAAGGAAAAAACAATGGCAAGAAAAGGTATGAAAATCGCTGGCAGTAGTGGCGGCAAACTATCAATGAAAGACAAATTAAAAATGATCAATAAATTAGCAGGAGGAGATCTTGCATTTGATCTAAAAGAAGAAAATCCAACAGATGTACATGATTGGATCTCTACATCATCTACTTGGTTAGATTCTATTATATGTAGAGGACAAAAAGGAGGAATTCCTGTTGGTAAAGTAACAGAGTTAGCAGGTTTGAGTGGAACTGGAAAGTCTTATATGGCAGCTCAAATTAGTGGAAATGCTCAAAAGAAAGGTTATAACGTTTATTATTTTGATTCTGAGTCAGCAATTAGTTCTGAATTTTTGGAAAAATGTGGTTGTGTCTTAGAAGAGTCAGAAGGTTATGGTGACTTTGTATATATTCAAGCTCAGAATGTTGAATTCGTTTTAGAAACAATAGAAACAATTCTAGCATCAGGAGAAGAAAACAATTTATTTGTTTGGGATTCTTTAGCTCTTACTCCTAGTGTTGCCGACTTAGAATCAGATTTTAACCCGCAGAGTACGATGGCAGTTAAACCTCGTATTCTGTCTAAGGGTTTGGCTAAATTATTACAGCCAATTTCAAATTCCAACTCCACTTTACTGATACTTAATCAGTTAAAAGATAATATCACAAGATCACCTGCAGAAGCCTTAACGACTCCTTATTTTACTCCCGGTGGTAAAGCATTGATTTATTCTTACTCCCTCCGTATATGGCTCACTGGTAGAAAAGCAAAAGATTCGTTCGTTGTAGATGGCAAAGGATATAGAGTAGGTTCTGAAGTAAAGTGCAAATTAGAAAAGTCACGCTTTGGAACACATGGTAGAACTTGTAATTTTAAAATCTTATGGGGCGATGAAGTAGGAATTCAAGATGAAGAATCTTGGTTCGATGCAGTATCTCCTTCTGAATATATCAGTAATAGTGGTGCTTGGTTTATTCTAAAAAAAGATGGTTATGAAAAGAAATTCCAGAAAGCAAATTTTGCTCAAATGGCAAGAGAAGATAAGGAATTCAGAAAAACTTTATTGGATATCATTGATGAGGAAGTCATAATGAAATTTGATAAGAGATTGGGTGAGGCTTCCCAGTATTATGAAGAAAGAGAAGAAGAATCTGAATAGTACAAAAAGCACTCCTTTGTTTGTTTGTGTTGTGGCTCCCTATCATTAGTTTGGTAGGGAGTTTTTTTTGAATAAACAATCCCATTCAATCGTATAAAATATACGGAGGGAATATGAAAAAAATTTTAATTATTGATGCACTTAATATGTTTTTTAGGTGTTATGCTAGAGATCCTAGTGTTAATATTCAAGGAAATCCTGCTGGAGGATGTATTGGGTTTCTAAAGAGCCTTCAAAAGGCTATAAGACTAACTACGCCTGATGATGTTGTAATTGTTTGGGATGGTGGTGGGGGTTCTAGAAAAAGACGACAAATAAATGAAAATTATAAGGCAGGAAGAAAGGTTGTTCATCTTCCGAAAGATATGGGTTATAATTTTTCTCATGAACAGGAAATGGATAATAAAATTTGGCAACAAACAAGGTTATTAGAATATCTAGAACATCTACCAATATGCCAATTTATGTTTGAAGACGTTGAAGCAGATGATATCATATCAGCGATTGTACAATCAAAAGCAATTAGTGATCATCATAAAATAATATTTTCAAATGATAAAGACTTCATGCAGTTATGTAATGATAAAACAATATTATGCCGTCCTGCTAAAGATCCATGGGAAATATTAAATACCAAAAGAATAGTCCAAGAGTTTGGTATACATCCAAAAAATATGGCATTAGCTAGAGCAATAGTTGGAGATCCTTCCGACAATCTGCCAGGCATTGAAGGAATTGGATTTGGAAGAGTAGCAAGTTTCTTTCCCTTTCTTTCAGAAGAAAGAGAATATGATGCAGCAGAACTATTTAAAGCATCAGAAGAAAAACTCTTAAATAAAAATAGCAAATATTTGCAAGCTTTACTGCAAAATAAAGAAATAGTATTAGAAAACTATAAGATTATGCAGTTGTACCAGCCTTCTGTTTCATATCAAAGAAAACAGATAGTAGATAATTGTTTAACCAATAGAGAAAAGCATTTCAATAACACAGGACTGAGGTTGATGCTATCAGAAGATGGATTCTTATCTTTGAGTTGGGATGTATTAGAACAAACAATGAGAAGAATTATTTCTGAATAAAATCTAAGTTCAATCGTATAAAAAAAACAATTAGGAGGGTTTATGAATATGAGAAGAATGTCAGAGGATTTTTCCAAATTTGGAAAACATTTTCAAGAGTCAATGGTGCAATTAATGTTAGAAGATCGCAATTATTGTGATCAGGTTACAGAAGTCTTAGATACAAACTTTTTTGAATTAGGATATCTACAAGTTTTTGTTTCAAAAATTTTAAAATATCGTGAGAAATATAAGGTTCATCCAACTTATAAAACCATGATTACTATTCTTAGAACAGAAATAGAAAACGAAAATGAAGCATTACAAAAACAAGTAAAGGAATATTTTTCAAGAATTCATGGTACAGAAATAGAAGACGCTAGTTATATTAAAAGTACTAGTCTAGATTTCTGCCGAAAACAAAAATTAAAAGGTGCGTTATTAGAGACTATAGAGTTGATGCAGTCATCTTCCTTTGATGAGATTAGCAAAGTCATCAATAATGCTTTGTCTTTAGGATTAGGTAACGAAGCAGGATATGAATATCTAACAGATTTCGAGGAAAGATATCAATTAAAAGCTAGAAATCCTCAATCTACAGGTTGGCAAGA
>Ga0129333_10002952_pt1 | contig 15941 bp, 23 predicted proteins | sample CPB6_08_DNA_FD_94474 | JGI IMG/M metagenome (GOLD analysis project Ga0129333, IMG submission 94474) | Freshwater to marine salinity gradient microbial communities from Chesapeake Bay, USA - CPBay_Sum_0.6_0.8_DNA | ecosystem: Environmental > Aquatic > Marine > Coastal | place: USA: Chesapeake...
GGTGCGCCTTTACCGTAAAAGGGATCTGCATGAAAATAAATTTCGTCTCTGCCTGTAGAAAACGCATTCGCTGGTGCGCCCTCGGTTTTTGTGTCCCTCAAATATTTTTGCCATGCGCTAGGGATAAACCGCTGTGCTTCTGAAACACCTTTAGCAAGTGTTGTTCGTTGAAAATTAGTCATCTTTTGTGACCTGTCAACCAGACCACTCGCATCAATCCCCATCGGAATGATTTTGCTGATCGCCTCTAGACGTGCGTCGCCTAGCAAACGAAGCCGTTTGAGATCATTCTGTGTCGGTTCGGGTGGGTTGAGAGGTGTGTTTGCGTGGGCGTTGAATTTGCGAAAAAACGCTTTCATTTCAGGGGTGTTCTGACCCGTTTCAATGTCAACAGCAGTTTTGATTTTTTGACCAGTTGCCTCAATTTTCTTCAACAAATCAATGGTCTTCGGTGAAGGGATAAACACCACGCCCTGCCTCCCCTTGCCAGCCATAATCACTCCAGCAACACCCTGTGCCTCACACCACTTACCAAACCGCTTGAATTCATCCGCTCTAAGAAAAATATCTTTCGGCTGGTTACCCTGATCATCTTCAAAATCTGTGATGTTGTCCGCTCTCTCACTCAAATATTTGTCTTGCTTGTGAACAGGCATATCTTTCGGAAGTTTTATGACGCCGATCTGAGCCATCATTTGCATGAACTGAAAAGGATCCTGCAATTTGGAATCCATAGAATTTGGAACGGTTGTATTGCCCCATGTTGCATCCACCTTCTTGGCAAACTCCGCAAGATCTTTTTGTAGATCCGCAACCGCTTGCTTCGCATCCCTAATATGCGGAGGATCATCCGACTCGCCCTGACCCGAAGGAGCCGACGTGTCGTTCATCTGCTTCCACTGCTCAGGAGAAGCGATCTCCGACACCCCAGCATTCGTCGCCCAACGAACATAAGCCGCATACCGACCAGCCTCAGAACGAGAAGCAAACCGCCGTTGACGACCCTTCAACATGATCTTCAACCACTTCTCCAACGGGGGGCGCACCTCGGTCTTCACAAACGTGAAACCGTCAGTCGCATTTGGGTTACCGAACTGAGGAACCTCAACCAAACCGTCCAAACCGACCTCGGTCAACAGCACCGAGGTAACCGTGTTGAACGCCTGCTCCTCGCTGTCCAGAGAAGCAATGACCACGTCAAACCCACCCGGCTGGGTGAGAAGTGCATCGCATTCCACCAGCGACAAGATCAACTCAACAAGATATGAGTCGCCTTCAATGAGACCGTCGTCCCAAGTGATGGTCTGACCATCAGCCGTCTGCCATGTCATCATCAGATATCACCTGTCGTGAGAAGGACGCCGAGGGCGAACGAAATTTGTTCGCTGTCAGTGTTAGCAAATCTTTGTGGAGATTGGTTTCCGTACAGCAATGCTTGAACGCCTGTCGTCAACTGTTCATTGGAGTGTCGTCTGTCATCTGGACGACTGCCGAGTTTGTTATTGATTGCGAAGACGTCGGTTCCATAAACACGACCTGCATAGGGATCACCGAACTTGTCTGGTAAGGAAAACGCACCACCCAAATCTTGCACCGAATTGTCGTGACCGAGACGTGATTGGATAATCCCGACACGTTCGGAGAACGGTCGCACACCACTATGGACGATGTGACCCACAATTCCTTCTGGGATACCAGAACGGGTAGTGATCGTCGGTTCATACGAATAGAGACGGCTTTCTCGGAACGCACCTACCAGACTGTGAACCGTTGGTGATGCGTACTCAAGACCGTGCATGAGTTCGTGGCTCAGAACGCTTGGCACGGACATTTTGAACGGGACGTTGATTGCTACAGACTGGATAGTGGTATTTGTTCGCACAGATCCACCACTGATATTTCCATCAAATAGAAATGCTCCGCCTCCCTCAACTTTTTCGTAAAAAAAGTTGCCTAGCCGTGTAAGTGCTTTCGTTACACCATCGGGCATACGTCCAAGAACATGATTCCATGAATCGTTCACCAGTGCCGGAGATTTTTTTTCGGGGTCATAAAAGGGTATTTTGGTTTTGCCCGTACCCACGACTTTCAATACTTCGTCCACAATTTTTTGGTTTGCTTCAACGACACCAGTGGCTTTACTGATATCTATTTTTTTGCGGTAGTCGTCTTGTGCATTTATCATTGCTTCCTTCAAACGCTTTTTTTCTGCGTTGAGGGCTTTCATCGTGGCAGAATATTGGGGGTTCAACGGATGGTCTTTTCTGTTGAACCCTTTTCTGGGCAATCCCTGTCTCCACGCCTGTTGCAACAAATCACCTTCCATCGCCTCTTTGTCGGCAATATACTTTTTCACTCCGAGGCGGTACGCTGCCATCGCCGTGTCTTTTTTCGCTGACGCCACCAGAAGTTCGTCAAGAGCCTTGCCGTACGCACCTTCATTGGCTTTGACTGCATCTTCCATTTTGGAAGCAATATATTGTTCACCAACACGACCAACCGCAGTAACTTTTTCCATCGCATCAACCAAATGTTGCGCTGGAACCATTTGTGCTTTCAGGTCGCCATGCTCTTCAATTTTTATGAAATTGGTTGGCGGATTGGACTTCAACGCTTCTTGCGACGCTTTCAAATACATTTCGGTGCGTTGTTGAGGTGTTGCCTCATTCCACTCTGCACCGTTGATTGTTGCCCTTCCCAGCCTGTTGTGCCATTCCAAACTGTCGGGCGGTCGCATCTCGTTGATAACCAAACGAGCCTTTATTTTGTCATCTTCCGAGAGACTGTTGTACTCGTCTAACGACATAGGAACAGTTCGTCCCAACTCATGCACAAGTCGTTTTTCTTCAATCTCGTTGACCAATCGCATCGCCGCTTGTGCTTCCGCAATCAACGGGGCAAGTTGACTTTCCAACGACGACTCATCTGCCTGCGGTGTACCGCCCTGCGGTTCCGTCAGACCGCCTTGCGCTCGCCACTGTTCCACCGTCAACGGCTGTTGCCCACGGTTGTTCGCCCACCGAATATGAGCAGCATACCGACCAGCCTCTGAACGTGAGGCGAACATCCTCGCACGGGCTTTCAAAAACTCGCTGTCTTCTTCATCATTGAAACGATTCAACCGCAGAAACATTCCTGTCAGATTGCCAAGATCAGCCATCACACACTCTCCTGCACCAAGGTCGTAACCTCAATCTCTTCGTAAGGTGGGATCTCAGCAAGTTCCTTTGCCACCTTGTTCTTGACAAACCTGTACTCGGCATCTGTCAACTGTGATCGCACCGACTCAACATAGCGATCCTTCAGTAGAACAACATTTCGTTGTGCCGTTGTCGGGACACGAACAACCTCAACTGCTTTCACTTTGAATGTGCCACCAGAAATCACTTCGGTGTCCCAAGGGAAACGTGAAGTCGGATTGCCGAGCGTGCTGTCGTGGGGAATCTTCAATCCTCTAGATCCGGGTTCCAAATACATCATTCTTTTCGGTGCCGTGCCACCCATACCAGACGTACCAGATGCTAAAGAGGCGTATTCTTTTGCTGAGGATGCGGACTGCGAGAAGCCTATGGCTCCTGCACGGAACGTGTCACCAGCCCTAAATGAAACCGTTGGCGTGTATTCCGATATGCCTCGCCACAAACCCGGCTGTGCTGGAGGTGCATTAGTCAACGACTTGTATAAACCCCGACCCAAAGTCTCCGCTTTGGTTTCTGTCATTTTGTATGTGGTTAGTCCTCCGCCCCGTTCAAAATTTGTTGGTTTCGCATAAGGCTCACCAAAGCCAGCCTGTTTGCTTGCGAAGTAGCCAAGAACATTGCCCCAGTTGTCTCCAAAACTGTCAAGGTTTGGTGAGGGTCGTTCCCAACGTAACAAGGCTTCCACATTCACCTTTGGGTTTGGTGGGCTTAGATTTACAATCGCACCTGCACCGTGATGCACTCTTCCCTCACGATTGAGCGTCCTATTGCTATTTTCGTCATACATGGGATTTTTGAATTCCACTTGTTGAGAAGAAAACGTCTGTGACACCCAGCGTCCTGTCTGTGCCACAGCCATCGTTTCCTGATGCAGTTGTGGCACATCGGGTCGTATGGATGTTGCTGGCGCAATTTCCGTTCGCACGCTTATATCCAATAAGAAATCTGTCGGTCGCTCATTGAAAGGGTGTGGTTCAACAATCTGTGGCGCACCTTGTTCAATAAGTTGTTCGGCGTAGGAGGTTTCGCTTGAGGCTTCTACACGAGAAAATTCTAGAAATGGAAGGATCGTGGATCCTGCGGTTGTCCGCCCCGTTTCAAGATCAATATCTGGGTTGAGAAGCGACTGGAGGAGACGCCCTGCTTCCGTTTGTGCTTGGGGGACAATGTCGTCAGGCAATTCCATCGCATCCGACGCTCGCCAGTCCGCTACAGACAAGGGTTCCTGTCCACGGTTATTCGCCCATCGGATGTGTGCGGCGTAACGACCTGCTTCAGAGCGAGACGCAAACATCTTTGCACGGGCTTTCCGCACCCAATACTCAGACGCATACAACGCCCGAATCTGTCGCATCGCCTTCGCCTTGGAATCGTGTTCGGCAACAATCTTGCCGTTCTCACGAACAACCACGAACTTGTTTTTGCGTCGTTCAACTTTCCACGGCATCTCAGATCTCCTCACTCGGGAAAATCAGGATTGCCGTACAACGACAGTTCGGATGGAGGGGAGGCATGAGCCGACCTGACGGGAACAGGTCGTTGACGCCCACTTCGGTTCCCGACAAAGCAATGCACCGTTCGCATACCCTGATGCCCGACCACCCATCGGGACCAACGATCCACCGTTTCCGCAACATACCTGCTGGAATACCAGTTTGAATCATTGCTTGTTGCCAGCCCAAATAACGTCCAGCGTTGTTCGCCGCAACGATTTCCGTTCTGGCGATCGTCATCGCACGGGTACGAATCAATTTGAGGCGATATGCCGACGCCACGGTTGTAGCCCGAGCCTCCGCTACGCCGATCGGTTGACCCTGCCCGAGGAGGTCAGCGACAGTTCTTTCGTACATATTGTCAACGGCTCTAGCCCACCGAGAGTGCAAACCGACGATGCTCCTGATGTACTGCGCCAACTTGTCTGTCGTGAATTGTTCTCTGATCGCCCGAGTTACCAGTTCACGGATCTGTCGGCGTACTTCCTCAGAGATTTCTACAACGAATTGACCTGCACGATTCCTTGCCCAACTGATCGCCCGAACATCGGACTCGTCAAAGCGGACACCGACCTGCAAACTGGACGGCAGTGAACTGATCGCATCTCTCGCTGCTTCTTCCACGGCATCCAACAAAGGCTGAATCAGTTCGTCTTGCAGGTCACGCAGGTCAACGAGAATGTCCCGAGAACTCACCCGAGCAATCGCATCGTCAAACGACAAAGAGTTCCTGATCTCACCGATCAGCACTGATTCAAGTTTGTTAGCAATTTTGTTTGTTGCCGAGGTGATACCCATTTCTGTGGGAGTCAACCCCGAGGCTTTAGTCAAGCGTGTCGTCATCTCCGCCCTCAGTTTCTGGAGCGGTTTGAGTTGCAGGATTCTGCTTCGGCTTTGCCGTCGCATTCGGTGCCATTTCCTGACCCATCGGCATTGCGCCCTCTTCGTCTTCCACCTTGGGGGGCAAACCGACGAGGTTACGCACGAACTCGTCCAAACCAGAGTCAACCTGCAACGCCCCAGCCTGCGCCATCTTCGTGATGAAGTCGCCCAACACAGAGAGATCTTGCGACTGGAGTTCTTCCACTCTCATCTTCGGGCAACGGTCAGCCTTCATGCCGTTGACCTTCAACAGTCTCGGAATCGCATCCTTGTTGAAAACGTCGGAGATGTGCGCCGTCATCTGGGAGATCGCCGTCATAAACAGGTCAATCTTGCTGGAACCGAGGGCGAACGAACCAACCTTTTCGTGACCGAGGAGAATGAAGTCTGCGAGAATCGTCATGGTGATCCGCTGGTCATAGCGTGATACCACCGCATCGGTGTTGAACTGGCGGTTGCCTGCCGAGGAAAGCAACGTCAGTTTGTACATTTCCCGTCCAGCCTCGTCAAAAGCGAGAGGGAATAGAATTCCTTCGTTCTGGTTTCGTTTGATACCACGGACAAGATTTTGAATCGCATTGCGTGCCGATACTTCGTCGGTGGAGGCTGTTGACGACAGCATTGACGGGGGGACGTAGGCGACAGGTAGACCTGCAAGATCTCGTTCAATGCCGATGGCTTCAATTTCTTCAATCGTCTTTTTGAAACGCCACGGACGGTAGGCGTTACGGAGGATGCTCCGACCTTCGGGGCTGTTGCGTGCCGAGGTGGTGCGGAAGAGCAGGGCTTTCTCAATCGGGATCGTGACCATGCCCTTGCTGGCGGACGGATCCAACTGTCGCATCCCTCGGACGTCACCGTTTTCGTCAATATCCCAGTCAAAAAGAGTTTCTTGCGCTCGGTTGGGGATCTTCCTCCAACCGATCTTGCCGTCCGAATACTGAGAACGCTTCTTCTTGTCGTTCGTGTCCAGACCATCTCGCTTTTTGTAGACGATCTCGCAGTATGACCAGCCATAAACAAGGAACGACAGGATCTGGGAGATAGTCGCATCCCACGATTCCTCCATGTCGTCCATACAAGAAAGAACGAACTTGGCGACTTCTTCGTCTTCCTTGGTTGACTTGCCGTCAATGTCCTTGTACGGGTCAACCGTCCATTTGAGGTGAAGGATCAGACGTTCAAGGGCGAAAAGCATTGACCCGATGACGGGGTCGTTGTCAGCCATTTCTCGCCAGATTCGGACGCCTCTGGTGCCTTGCAGGGCGGCAAGGAATTCGTCGGTGACGGATCCGCCTGAGTGCTGATAGCCACTTGTACCGAGTTCTTGAAGGTCAGCCACGGGCTGAAAGATAGCAAACCCAGTTACCGACACACTTCAGGTCGGTCTAGCAACGCTTGCGTGGGGTTCAGTCTCCTGAGTCCACGACGTACTTGTAATCGCATCGCTCACAGTGCGACTCACGGTAACAGCGACCCTTCAACTCGGTCACAATCTGGTGCTTGCAACCGAAAAGCCACGTCTCTACCCGTTCGTTCATCCGATCAAAACGAACGAGCATGATGTTGCTTGTCAGCGACACGGGAGACATTCCACCATGATCCGCTGGCATGATGAACCACCCTTGGTATGGGTTGGCGACACGCCCGTCCACTGCATAAGCATTCGCATCCACCGATACAGATACACCGAACCGAGCCGTGATATCCGCAATACGCAAAATCTCCCGTACGTCGGTGACTACGTCGGCTTTGATCATCGGCAGAGTAATTCTGCCCTCTTCCCTGAAGGTGGCGATGCGCTCCTCAAACAGTTTTCTTGCATCACTCATCGGAATGCTCCAATTTCCCTGCACCAAGCAGAAGAACCATCACGGCTCCCACAATTAGAAGCGTGGTGATGAAACCGTCAAAAGATGGGTTGAAGAGAGCGTTGATCATTCCCCCAGCCATCGTCATATAGATTGCCAGATACAACCAGCGTAGGTTCATCGCATTACCTTCTTCGCCTCGTTCAAGCCCAAGGGCGTGATCTGGCGCACCATCATCTGATTGCCTGTCATGCCCTGACGTGTGAGGAGCGTCCGAGCGATCAAACCCTCAGTCTCCAGTTCACCGCAACGCTTCCAGTAAGAGCATTTCGGCAGGCTGAACAGCCCTGTGATTACGCCAGCCTCTTCGTCGGTCAACCCGTTTGGGTTATCGGCGTAGGCGAGAAGCAGTCGCATCTTCTGCGAAAGAGACCGCTCGCTTGCCCCCTTGCTGGCTTCCTTGCTGGTAAGCGGATCGCTCCGTCTTGCCATTCGTACTGTCGGTGTCGGTTCCATTTTCCTCCTGCCCTTCCTCGGCTGATGAGATAGTACCCAGTTGATAAACCCCTGTCAACGATTGAGTCGGTCGGCAATTTCTTGCATTTGAGACGGACGCCAAACGTAAACCTCTTGACCGCTTTTCTCCAGCGTCGCCAACCACAGTTTCTGCTCTTCGGACAGCCTGCCCTTCTCGGCTTTCAACTCGCAGAAGATCGTCGCATCGTCCCGAGCCATACACAAATCAGGGAAACCTCGGTGACCTTGGATGGGCGTTGACCATTTGCCTGAACGGTTGAGCGCAGGTCTGGTGTGCATCACTAACCAGCCCGTCATCTTGGCTAAAGCGACGACGTTTTTTTGGAACTCTGCTTCGGTCACCGTCGCATCTTAGACGTTGAACGAATCGGCGTCCTTTGAGATGTACGACCCACGACAGGTGTTGTAGAACTCACACCAAGTGGCAGAGCAGAGGAATGATTCTTCGTTTGTTGCCCACGGTTCATCGGTTCCGTAGCGGATCACAAATCGTGCAATGTCTCTAACCCTCTTTAGGAACCATTGGCGGTGTTCTTCTTGCCGTTGGACAACAACGATCTGGCTGGACGCCGACCGTTCGCCTCGGATCATCACCCCAAACTTGAACTCCACAGGAAGTTCAACCATCTTCTGAAGGCTGAGTGCAGTCGCATAGGTGGACGCCTGCAAACTGCCCTTCTGATATTGGGTCTGACTGTACTTGCGGTTCGCTGTCTTCCAGTCCCAAAGTTGTTCCCCATCAGGTGCGATGTAGTCAACGGTTCCCGTCAACCCGATTTCCACGCCATCCACTTCGTCAATGATGGTTGAGAATTGATGCTCGCATTCGCCTCCGAGCGGAACGTCGGGCAAGATTCCTTCAACGAATGCTTTGGCACATCTCGCCGCATGACCGGGTAGATCTTGCGCCTCGTACTTTGCGAAGTTCACTTCTTCAGTTGTGAGAAGACCGAGGACGGCTTCGTTCGTCGCATCCTGAATATCTTCTGGCGCAACCCGACCTTCCAACACCCCTTGAATGGCGGTGTGTACGCCCGTTCCGATTAGGGCGGCGTCCGACGTGGTTCTGGGACGATCCACCTCTATCGCTTTGCGTCTCGCCCGTTCAGGACAATCAACGAATTCTTTCAGCCATGATTGCCGAAACCAAAGTCTTTTCTCTGCGTCATAAAACATGATGTTTCCTCCAGCCCCCGAGTGTACTGACTGGGTATAGCAAAGATGAGCAGTTTTACGACTTGCTCAGGTCGTTCGGGTTACCGCTTCGGTGCCGCTTGCGTCCGTACCGCTTCCAGTGCTTCCTCCAGATCGGAGTACCGTTGGTGTCCCGTTTGGAGTTCAAAGTCTGCGAGTTCCACGAACTTCAGGAGTCGTTTGTAACCCGTTTCGTTCAACTGGTTTTTCTCGCTCTTCGTCAAGTCCGCCGATACTTCAGCGACCCAGTAGAGGATCTCGTCGGTGTAACCGACTCCCTCAACGTACCTTTTCTGCGCCCGAGACCAGAGGGTTCCAACCTTTTTGCCGAACTTTGCCGACTCCTCTTGCACCTCTTCGTAGGTGGCGAACCGTCTCCTTGCCCTCCAGTGGAAGGGGAGTTTGGTGTCCAGCGTGTGGAGTACCTCCAGCACCCACTTTTCCGATCCTTCCATCTCGTTTCCTCCTCTCTGGAGGGCTTCCCTTCCCTCCACTAGAAGTATGCCAGAAACGCTATACCCCCGTCAAGTCTTTCGGGGGGGTTTGGCGAGAGTTACATCAGACGCCCGAAATGCTCGCATCCGATGCCTTTTGTCGTCCCAGCACGCCAACGAACCATCTGGCGTCCACACATAGCAAAAACGAAACACACCCTTCAGACCAGCCACTTTGACCACAGCACCCTCAACCACGGGGACGCCACCGATCATCGCATTCGGCAAACGCCGAGGATCTGGCTCAGTCGGTTTCGTCTTCCTTGTAGTCATCCTCTGTGGCGTTGTCAATCGCATCAGCGACCCCCTCAATCTCCTCGTCAAAAAAGTCCATGTCTTCCAGCGGCGCCATCAGATACTCAACTCCATGTCATTCGTTCTGTAACCCAGATTGTCCAGTCTGAACTGTTTGAAACCAAGTTTTTCGTAAAACGGAATTGCGTTATCATACGAGACCAACTGCACACTTGACAATCCTCGGCTTTTCGCCTCCGAAACAACCTGTCCAAGCAACGCAGATCCTGCACCACGCACAAGACCCGTAGTCCCCAACGCTTCCAAGTACGCAACCCTCGGGTTGACTTTGGTGCCAACCTGCTCTGACCCGTAAACAACGGTCGCCATTCCAGCCATGCGCCCCTGCGGATCACGCAACACAATGTGGCGGTCGTCTTCGCCACCCGTCAACAGTGCAGCCTTCACAAGATTCCACGACGTTCTGCGTCGCACCTGATCCTTCTTCGGTGACGCCTCAATGCTGGCTTGAAACGCAACAGATGCGTCTTTCCGCAACCGCCCAACCGCAGGATCGGTTCCCTTTACCGTCTCAATGGTGTAACCGCTTGCAAGCAATGATTTCAACGCACCTTCTGGGCTAGTGATCTCGCCCGTCACCCCAGCACGTTGCCATCGCATATTGGCAGCGTAACGACCTGCTTCAGACCGAGAGCCGAAACGTCCTTTCTCCAGAGCGGAGCCACGCAACTTGTCGGCACGTTCCCGAATGTCTTGGGGCGACGTGAAATGTCCTTTACGGACAATGGATTCAACAATCATCAGACTTGACTGCGATAAATCGCCACGTTCAATTTCGCTGACGACGACCCGAGTAGTCGCATCATCCAAACCGCCGTGTTTGACGATGGTGATCAGGTCATCCTTGTTCATGTCAAACTCCTGTAGTAATCCAAAAAGCGTGGGAATCCAGCCAAACCGTTTTCTTTAGCCCCATATGAGAACCATTCGTCCCGAGTTGACGGGCTGGGGATTGACCGACCTGCTCGCATCAGTGGAAGAGCGGCAAGCACCTCCGTTGAACGCCCGACACCGTCCTCGTAGAAATGATCGGTGAAGTTCACCTTCCAGTGAATCATCGCCGCCGTTTCAACTGGGTCACTGTTTGGGTCATTCAATCTTCGTGCAAGATCTTCAGCAAATGCACGCTTCGCCTGTTGCAACTCAACAACTTTTGTGTACGGATACTTCGTTGAGTCGCCTGTTCGCATCAACGTACCGGGTGGAACCAAGCCTCTGTTGGTGGCGATGTTTATGTCGTCCATCAGTTTCATCACCGACTCTGCGGTGTATTGACCATTTGGACGAACACGTTCAGCGTCCAAAATTTTGATTGCGTCATCGGTGTTTCGTTTCGTCAACGCCAATTTTTCGTCAACTGTGGTGTCGGCTCCGAGACCTTTTTTCCCTTCGGATCCGCTGGTGTCAATCGTGCCTGTAGATGCCGTCCGAGAAAGCGAATTGATTCGGGCTTTGATTTGGTTCGCATACTGCGAGGTCGTTTGAACACCCACACCCGGGATCTTGCCTTGGAGTTCGTTGACTAGCGACGCAACAATCGGGACTTGTTTTCCTGAACGAAGATTGATTACTCGCACACCCCCATCAGGGAAAACCTGCAACATCATCTGGCTTCCCTTAGGTCCGTTCATTCGGTATTGAACCGCTCCGCTCACCTTGTCGGTCACGGCATCCAATCCGATCTGGTATTGGGTTCCAGCGGCGGTGATACTCACGCTTCCTGTTGGGGCGTTGCCGACAGTTCCTGCGCCAGCCATACGCCATCGCATATTGGCGGCGTAACGACCAGCCTCGGAGCGAGAACCGAACCGTGCCTTGTCCATCTCCTTATCTTTGAATGTTGGGACATTGATCGGCTTTTTACCGTCCCTGTCACCTTTCGTTTCTGCGAGTCGTTTGCGTTGAATAGCCGAACGTATTTCTTCTGCGGTCATTTGTGCCGCACGACTAGCAGGAACACATTTCGGGTACTTGCCTTTGTCCGCATCAGGGCGTCCGCACGGCTCAAAACCTCCGCCCTTCTTCGGACGAGAAATATCAACCCACTTTTCCTCAAACCAACGAGTTAGACCGCCCTCAGCCTTTTCAACCCGATACTTTCCACCACGACGTTTGTACTCCTGCACCACCCAACCGTTCGCATAGGCGGACGGGTAGACGTCAAACTTCTTCTTGGCTTCGGCAAGAACCCTTGCGTACAGATCAGGGTCGGTGGGGACGTTCTTACTCATCATCCATCACCTCTTCTTCCATTTCCAAGTATTCGGGGTCATCGGGTTCGTCTTCGTCGGTTTCGTTCCAACCTTCAACATCTACCATCTCGGGCTTTACCCTGCTTGCGAGCAACGCCATCAGTCGCATCAGTTCGGCATTTTCTTCGGGGGTGAACCCGTCATCTTTTTCTTCTTCCATCACTGCACATTCCAGAGTTCAAACACGACGGGATTGATATATGCGGACAACGCTACCGATGGCGTGTTCCCAAGTTTTTCTGCGACGATCTTGCCGATCTCGCTCCGAGCCTTTTTGAATTCTTTGGCGTTCGTCGGAGGAGTCATTTTTCGGATCGCATCCAACGCCGTCTTCGTACCGAGCGACGTTCTCAAATCTTTGAGGAGGAACTTCTTCGGGATGATCCCTCGCTGATACGCAAGAGCCGAATCTGCGGTGACGTCAGGGAACACAGCATCACGGTTTTTCTTGCCAGTCATCTGCGAGTTGATCGCATCCGCCAATTTTTGGTCACGAATTTTGATCAGGTTCCGTTTTCCTGATTTTCCGATGAAGTCAAGAGTGATCACCTTGCCTCGGACGGTCACATGGCGTGCTTGCAGGGTCGTTGCCCCGAACGCCTGCACCGATCCGCCCGTATCGCTGGTTGACCCGGGTCGCACGCCTGCTTTTCTGATCAGGCTCAACACCATTGCGTGCTGATCACCTCGGGCGACGTCACGCTCCAGCCGAGCGTCAAGTTTCGCCATGTGCTTTTCAAGTTCCATGATTCGGTTGAACTTTTTGAGGCTGGCGGACTGCTTGTGTTCGGTGCTTTGCAAAACCTGTGGGCGACCTTTTGCATCTATGCCCATCACGGTTGTGCCGTTGACACCCTTCGGATTTTTGGCGACAAGCACGTCTGTCCAGCGTGTAGCCACGCCGAGGCTTTTCGCTTCGTCGGCTGTAGCAGGTCGGAACCCTTCACGCTCTCTCAACGGGACGCCGTCTCGGAGTCGTCGCATCGCTTCTGGGTGGCTCATCCCGACTGGTCTTGCCCGATACTGACCCTGTTGTTGAGGGGTCAACTGGTTGTACTCACGTTTGGCGGTTCCTCCCGTAGGTGCGCCTGCGCCCTTCGTGCGTGCGCCTGCGGACGCACGGGGGGCATTACCGATCATCGTTCCTGCTCCTGCACCTTGCCAACGGATATTGGCTGCATAGCGAGACGCTTCCGAACGGGAGCCGAATCGTGCCTTTTCCCAACGTGTTTTGGCGATCCGCACTTGTTCCTGTGACGACTTGGTGAGGGAATGAAGCCCATCCTCGGCTTCTTTGACAATCGCATCCCAAACGGTGTTTCCGCAGGTGGCGTGGGGACGCAACTGTTCAAGAATGTAGATCGTTGACGGTTTGGTCACGGTCGCACATTAGATGAATCAACTTTACTGGGGTTGTTTTATCGGTGTAGGTCTGGCAAACTTGTAGTGGGACGGGAAGCCCCAGAAAGGAGGAAGCGGTGACCGCTCGGCGGTTGACCCCCGAACTCCTAGAGAAGGTTCCGTTCCTCGCCGCTCCTACCAGCGGTTTTTGGGCTGGCACGTCGGCGTGGGCGGTGTACCGAGTCGTCGGCACTGAGGAACTGGTCGTCCGCTACTTGGCTCCGAAGGCGGTCGGTGAACGGCTGATCCCCGTGCGGAAGTCCGAATTCGGCTGGGTGTTTGATCCCTGACTTGACACGGGTTTAGTTTTCTGCGATACTTCTTGTAGGGAAAGGAGGCAGATGAGCAGGGAAGAATTCCGACACGAAGAACTCGCCTACGAGGAATGGGTCGGGCATCTGGAGGAGGAGGAGGAGGTGAAGCAGGAACACGCTCTGAAGGTGGCGAGGCTGAAGCACCGAGGCATTGACTACCGAGGCAAAGATTTCTCCTACAGCGACAAGACGTGGGCGAGTCTGGTGACGAAGCCCGAGGTTCGCCTGCCGATCCAAAAGTGTGCGAAGTGCGAAAAGTTGGGTGTGGTCTTCCACGGCAGGTTCGTCAAGGCGGATCGGGAGGAAGCCCCCGACAGAACGATTCTCGCCCACCAAAAAGCGATGCGGACGTGGAGGTTCTACCCGAGCGAGGAACACACCTGCGAAAAGGATCCCCAGTACACCAGCCGACGAAAGGCTTGACAGGGGTTTAGCGATGTGGCATACTTCTAGTGGAGGAAAGGGAAGCCTCCAGAAAGGGGAAAGGAAATGACGGAAGTCCGAGAAGTCATTCCAGTGGAAGAAATCCAAAAGGATGCTGAGGTTCGCTGGGCAAACACCTTGGCACGGCGATCGTACAAATTCTTGTACGGCGAACCGTGCTTCGTCTGCGGTCGGCTCGTCCGAGAAGACTCGGCGGAACGTCTCTGGTACGTCCATCTCCACACGATGGGCTACGTCGTCCAAGCCGACGCCACGATTGACGATGACCACGATCAGGGTTGGTATCCGCTCGGTCCCGAGTGCCACAAGTTGGTGCCGAAAAACTTCAAAAAGCGAGTCTTCAACCCAGACCGTGATGCACTCATCAGTGATCGCCGTGAGGCGGAGCGAACAGCAGAGGAGGAAGTGTGATGACCACCACGACCAGCAAAGGAGCCACCGTGACCGCAGAAGTTTTGAAAAAGATCCAAAAAGGAATCAAACACCACGTCTTCATTGACACCAGCATGGGGGGTGATCTAGACCGCAACAAATATCTGACCATCGCTCAGGTTGCGATCAACATCGTCCACGAATTGGGACTTGCTGAAAACTGGACAGCCGATGACGCCCGAGCGTTCCTCGCAGGATCTGACATTCCAACCGATTTGTTGGATTGGCTCGTTGCCGACGATGAGTACGGATGGACGATTTACTGATGGCTGACCTTGGAGGAGATGAGATGACCCGACAGATGCAAGGACTCCGAGTCCACAAGACCGAGAAAGGCGAGTGCGTTTACTGCGACAAGGAGCGCAAGCGACGCAACGATTTCCATCCATCGCATCAGCCGATGGGATCATGCAAGAGCGGTGGGCGCAACCACTGCACCTGCGACACCTGTTTTTGAGGGGGGACGATGACCAACGAATTTTTGGAACAGCGGTTTTTGGAGTCGGACGAGTTTCGTGAAGCCTTGGAAATTTGGGAACGGGACGAGGCGTCGGAGTTTCAACCGATGAACGATTCGGCTGTGAACGTGTTCGTGCGGACGAGCCGATATGCAGAGTTGTTGCGTGCGTATGTCGCCAACTCGGATCGCTCGCATGACAGCCAAGAAAATTTCGGAATTTTCCAGAATTGACTTGACTGGGGTTTAGGAATCTGCGATAATTCTGGTGGAGGCGGAGGAGCCTCCAGAAAGGGGAAGAAGATGACGGTTCGCTGGGAAGAGATTCGGGAGGAGGGTGCGATGGTCAACTGGGTCGGCTTCGGAGAGTCGGGCAACGAGATTGCGACAATCTCCACCAGATACACCCCCAAGGGATTTGCGTGGGTGCTGAAGATCGGTGACTCTCACGTCCTCGGGTTCCGCCAGTTGGAGGAGGGAATGCCTCGGGGCGAGAAGACCCTCACCCCGTGGAAGCCTCGGGTGACGGGAACGGATCCTGCGACTCACCTGCTCGGTCAAGCAGACGAAGTGTTCGGCAAGAGCCAAAAGGCTCTGGAAGGGTTGGGTTGGTAATGCTCTGGGTGGCAAACAAGGAACAGATCATGGATCACCTGTTCGGCTCGGGTGCGCTCTCCTACGACTGGTGGGTGGATTGTTACGACTGGTTTGAGGA
>Ga0129333_10002953_pt1 | contig 15937 bp, 26 predicted proteins | sample CPB6_08_DNA_FD_94474 | JGI IMG/M metagenome (GOLD analysis project Ga0129333, IMG submission 94474) | Freshwater to marine salinity gradient microbial communities from Chesapeake Bay, USA - CPBay_Sum_0.6_0.8_DNA | ecosystem: Environmental > Aquatic > Marine > Coastal | place: USA: Chesapeake...
GCCATTCTCTCTCTTGCGGGGAGCGATCGTAAATTCAAGAGAAGGCTAGAGTCAGTTGGTTTCACGCCTAGTCTTACCGAAGAGGTGATGGAAGAGATTGCCCGGAGAGTAGAACGGAAATATAAGGGCAAAGAGGTGTTGTGGACAAACCTTCGCACTTATGGACGATCGTCTAGTCTCCACCGTACATTGCGGAAGAAGGAGTTGAATGACATCTGCGATCGTTTTGGTTGGGAGTGGGTGAACAGCAAAGTTTCTGTTTAACCACAAGGCGGGTTAATCAGCCCGCCTATAAGGCTTTTTTTAACGTTGAAAATAACGAGTAGGTATTTCAGATGCAAAGTAACATTCACGTCACGTTTCGCACAAAGCGCATCAAACAAGAAGAAGTGAAAGTAGGGTCTACATACTGCAACCGAGGCGCGGGTACTACCTTCCGTAAAGTATTAGCGATCGGGGATGAGCACCGCCCGAAGGTTTACTTTAGTTCCACGGGAGAACATCCCGTCGGTATTCCTGGCGTTCGGTACGAACAGTACCGGTTCGATCGCAAGGGAAATAAGAAGGGACAAGGAGAGAAAGTTATGTATCTCCACAGTTTCACTTCCTGGATCGGATCCGAAGTGGAAGAATTGAACGACATCTGAGATCGTTTTTATTGGTATTGGGTGAGCAACAAAGTTATAGTCAACAATAAAGAGTAAGCGACATGAATATTAAAGAGTTCCTTTTGCCTAATATCCAGTGGGAAATTAAAGCTATTGAGGAGAACCCCTATTATCTACCAATGCCTGGCGACAAAGGAGTTTCTCATGCAGTATTAGAACTGACACCCATTTACAGGGATGATGAGAATGAAGATTGGCGTTACCAATCAGAGGTGTATCCGTTGTGCTTTTACTGGTCAGGCTATGGTGGCTTACCATCAATTGAGAGGTTCAGCCTCCATATTTATGACGAGTGTAGGGCAGCGCTAAACTCTTTTGACTGGTATTATTATGAAAGAAATTACTGGAAAGAGATGAATCAAATTCTTCCTTCTGATGTATGGAGATTTCTCAAGAACTTACACAAGGACTACAGGGAAACAGAAAGGTTTCTAGCTGATTATGATTACTGGAAATATAGGCTCTACGCTGACCTAAAGTGGATTGCTTATATGTCAGGGGCATTGACGTGGCTTGACAGTGTTTCTATTGGCGATCGGCTTTATGATTTTTTAGAATTCAAAAACAGTAAAGGCTAATAGAAGGTGCTAAATGATTATTTCTTACGGATGGACAGCGCAATATCTACCTCCGAGTGGAACGAAAGACACAACCCGCCGTTGTTGGAAGCCTCGGACATTAGCTTCTTGGCAGCGATCGTTTGACCGGGAGCCAGGCAAACCTCATGTAGCAGTAGACAAATGTCTTGCCTATGGTGGAAAGCAGATAGGGACGATCGTTTTGAAGGAGAGACCCTATCTAGAGAAGCTGGCTGACATGAAAGAGGAAGAACTGCTTAGAGAAGGCGGGATGTGCAACACGATCGAAGAATTTATCGATCGTTATTTTGGAGGGAATGGTGACCAGATGGTTACCGTAGTGCGCTTTAACTTTGAATCTATTTAACGGAGTTGATTTATGAGACATCGACTATATGGGTTGAGGGGAAAATGCTATGTTTCCCGTATGAAAGAAATAATCAACAAGGATGGAGAGTCGATCGCTACGCGGTTTGCACAAATAGTTGAGTCTAATGGGAAATTTACCCCTTTAGACTTAGGTTCGATCGCAAACGAATTCCAGCTTCCGATAACAGTGATCGACGATTACCTACCAGACCTTACTAGCGGCGCTTATCCATCTGGAACTTGGGAACGATTACAGAGAAGAGGCTATACAGCCAAGAAAATAGGTGTTACCTGGAACTAGATTCCAAAAGAAAAAGCCCCCGATCGATCTCCGGGGGCTAGTTAACCATGACTATTGCAAACCTATAATAATCGATCGTTTTAGGGGGCAAGAAAACCTTTCAGCCATTCATTTTCCATGAACCATTCATAGATCTGAGGAGCCCAGTCTTGAAAATGGGGCAGCATCAGCCAGGCTAATTGCTGAATCTCTAGCTGGGCATCCTTTTTACCCCTGATTAGTAAGAAGTGCATAAGCGATCGCATATTCATAGAGACCACAAAATGCTGACGAAAATCGAATGGGATAAGACCTCTTGCGTGTTCAGGAGCATGACCCGCCTCTATTTTGTTCTTGTACCGACAGGCGGCAACATGACAGGCTAACTTATCTTCGTCTCTTTCTTCTTCTGAATAGAAATATCTATTCCCCTGTCGATCGTAATATTGCCCTACTGGACGAAGGTAGAACACTTCTTCAACCGATCGCTTCCCATTAGCAACGTCAATAAATCTTTCACCTGAGTAACGGCATGAATTGTGAACTACAACACCATTAGCTACAAAGTTATGGTGAGGATCCTCTAGTACGAGGTCGTATGTCGCTTCTACTCCCTTGTATTCAATGGCAACTATTTCTACCGGATGAGCACACAGCGGATTTTCTGTTCCTTCGTGATGATGCCGAGAATGACAAGAGCTACAAAGGAGTTCGATGTTGTCCATGTCGTAAGCTAGTTCTGGGTATTCCTTTACAGTCTTTATGTGATGACAGTGAAGCTTTTCGGTAGATCCGCATTCGATACATACTCCACCTTTTTCTTTTAGAATGGTCTGCCTTGCGTATTTTAGCCAGTTATAAACTCGCTTTTCCGTTGGCAAGTCCTTCCATGATGGATGATCTGCTCCAGAAGGGATAAGACCTAACTCCAGTCTCTTCTTGTTTATAGCTTTTGCGTGGTTAGATCTTCTTTCTCTTTCTTCCTGTGTAATATCAATGTTGTAACGAATCCCTTTGTTCCATTGTCGTTTTTCCCATGTCAACCCATGCTTGTACGACCATCTTTTTACTGCTTCGGTAGAACATCCTACTATTGATGCTACTTCTCGCGGAATCAGCCCTTGAGCAAACTTATCTTTTAGCCATTCTTTGTTTTGGTATGTTTTGTCAGCGTCTTTTAATGGGACACCGTTGACCATGACTTGAGATCCAACCGATAACTGAGCTAACACTCTCCATCCATAAGGAGTGTATATTTTGTGGTTTTGAGTGCATTCTAGTACGGATCCATTAGCAAGAGTTACCTTGTAGACAGGGTTTAACCCACTAAAAACCACGTCTTCAATGTGATTGTAAGTAAAGGTATTGCTTGCTTCGTCCAAACTTCTGACCTTCATCTTCTTAATCATTTTCTTCATATCTCTGCGATAATATTCAGTCTCCCCTTCTTTATTAACCTTGGATCGGATCTTCTTCTCTCCGTTAGTCCATATATCGTATAGTTCTGCCATAGTCTTCTTTGACTGCGAAGTAGATTTTCCTCTACTGTCAACAAAGGTAACCACGGTATCCCCAGAAAGGCACTGAACGTCAAAACTCAGGATACGATGAGTACGAGCTTGCTGCATTACGCTGTGTGGAAAATAACCAATATTGAAGATTATTTGTGGATGTTCCAACGGTCCATGATGCCCTTTTCTTCCCTCTAACAATCGTCTTACTGCGATCGTTCCCGCTTTATCTTCAGGAGGCGGCGTTTGGTTATATACAAAATCTTCTGAATAATCTTGGTGTAATGCGAACCAGATAGCAGTCTGAGGGTAAGGTGTCCGAGAAATTACCTCTACCCGGAAAAACTCATCTTTAATGTCCATTCCCATAATACGATCGCTCCAATATTGATACGCCATCATATTACCGGAACGACACGATCGCTGTTTATCTATACTACCAGTGGTAAACTCGATCGTAGTCTCTCATTTAGTCAGCATGAGTCATTACGTAGACGAGACGTACCTGAGTGATACCCGTGAAGACGATCGGGTACGCAGACGTGAGATTTTCGATGCTTGGGATGGGAAGTGTGCCTATTGTGGCAGTCCACAAGGCGTAACACTAGACCATGTAGTACCCAAAGCAAAAGGAGGCGGGATGGAAGTTAACAACCTGGTGCCATCCTGCCCCCACTGCAACAATAACAAAGGCTCTAAAGATTTAAGTGAATGGTATCCCCGGCAACGATCGTATTCCCCAGACAGGATGCTAAAAATCTCTATCTGGAGAAGCGAACCTTGGATACCTGGTTAATCCACGGAGCAGGAGTTGAACCTGCCTAACACGAATTATGAGTTCGTTCCCTAAACCGATCGGGCACCCGTGGAGGTGGCGCAGTGAAGATTTGAACTTCAGACCTTCGGGTTATGAGCCCGACGAGCTACCGGACTGCTCTACTGCGCTTCCTAAATATACCATCCTTTCAAACTCGATCGCTCCCATCTCCTGCCACAACAGGTCGATCGCTTTTTTCTGGGTAACTCGTTTCTCTTTAGCAAAAGCTACGATCGCTTCTTTATCTCGTAAAATTCGTAATGGTTCTACCCATCTTCTTTCTACTGGAGCGATCGTTACCCTTGCGATAGATTCTCCTCTTACAAATCCTTCTACAGAGAAGCCTCCATTACAAAGATGGTCGAACGCATCATCAGAAAGTATTTCTGCATCTACTAAAATGTCGTTAATACTCTCGATCGCGTTAGATAAATCAAATCGCCCAGGGCTAACCTTCCCGCCTATCCAGAACTTGTACTCGATCGTTACGGGGGAAGGAATACTTCTATACTTTTGCAACATTGGCATTTGTTCTTTGTGCCATTCCCGGTAAGCCTTAGAAGGAATAACCGCTCCCCATTTTGTCTTGACCTTCGAGTTCTTTTTACTAGGGATATGTCCACAGAAATCGATCGTAATCAAAGCAATCCCTCCGCAAAGCCTTCAGGGAACAACTCATCTACGATCGTCCCGCCTCCTAATACTTCTACTAATGGTTTTGGTCTGGACGCTAAACTAGAAATTAAAGCTTCTTCTTCTGGGTAAAGCCTCACTCTTGTATGAGAAGCTAGCCTTGCCCAGTCTTCTACTACCATCATCTCTTCTTCCGAAAGGATAAACTCTGTTACCCCCATCTTAGCGATCGTTTTCATTAGAAACCTGTCTCCTCTGTATGACGTATACTATTTTGTGATACTATAGCATTTGTCTTTACTCTGTCTTTTTATCCCGATCGTTTCCATGGAAAATTGTCCACTGACCAGCGATCGTTGACGGAGAGAATAAGCGATCGTCCCTTGAAATATACTCAGAAACGATCGCTGAAGGGTCGAAGCAGCGCTTACTGCGCCAGATCTGTTCCGAATTAGGATTAGTATTCATGCGGTATGTCGAGTTACGATCGATTAACGATTCAATAATAGTTATATTCCGACCGCCAACGATCGATCGTTACGGGAACCAAACCCATGAAACGATCGCTACATGGGCGCAAATCATTTCACGGGAGGCACTTGGAATTGCCCGACAAAACAATATTGATTTATCGATCGCTAAAGAGGCGGACGATCGTCTTTTCCCATTATTGAAACCATATTACCAGAAAGTAATTGGTCTATTGAGTAGTGGAGAGGTGGACATAGAGACGATCGCGCCCACCGATCGTGTTGAATTTTTCGTAACACAGGGCATAAAAGAGGTTGGAAACAAGGTGTATTTCCGTCAATCCAAGCTTTCGTGGCTATTAGGAAATGAGGAAAGGGACACAGAGCAGATTGAGATAGAGGAAACAGAACAAATGGAAACGACGGGCAGCTTTGTGCTGGACGTAATAGGGAGGGTCTTGGTATTTTTACAAAAGGGACAAGCGATCGATTTATTGATGAGTTTGTCACCAGAAGAAGCACTAAAAGTATGTGGATATGCGGGAAGTATTTTAGCGGAGGCGTATAAAGATGATAAGGATACAGTAGAGCAACCTATTGTCAATTATGCGATCGAAAAAGAAGCGATCGAGAAACTAAAAGAAGGCGGGTTGAATTTACCAGAATTTGCGGAATAAATATGTCAGAACAAAAGAAACGAAATAGAGAGAGCAGCAGGAAGTATAGAAGATCCCACCCCGATCGTGTGAGGGCGTATGAACAATCTGCTGCGCGAAAAGAGAAGAAGAGATTGTATGCGATCGCTTACCGGAGGAGGAGGAAGGCTAAAGCATAAAAACCAAAGGCGGGTAGAAATGAGAAAAGCGATCGCTCTAGAGGTAGAACGATCGCTTTCTTTTTGCGCTTATGTCGGCGAACGACTCAATTAATCTACCACTTCTTCTTTTTCTGCGTTTATCAACGATCGGATGTGCTCTACCAAGATCGCGTTCATGCTCCGATCGCTTCTCGCAGCGTACTCCTTAAACGCCTTCCTATCCTCTCTAGGCAGAAAAATAGTCAGACGGACTAACGATCGGTTCTCGTGCAACGGCATAATCTCTCTCCTTATTTTCAAAATCATACCGATCGTCTTCTTTTATGTCAGGTTGCACACCTTCTCAGGTTATGCTACCTTTCTATTTAGTTCCGGTTCAGTTCCTTCTACTTTCCGAGTAGAGGAGAAGAAGACCGAGGAATTACCAAAGAATGAAGGAGGGGAGGAATTCTGAAGAGTTACCCATGAAACAACATTTCGCCGTGCTTACAGAGCACGATCGGACGATCGAGACCCTGATTGGGGCGTGGCCACCGGGGGTAGAGATATTAAGAGCGCAGATGCTTAAGCATTTGAACGCCACGCTAAAAGAACTTGGGTGGGGAAAAGGGATAGGCGATCGTCAGTTCCGCAACTGGTTAAAAATGATTGCCCCGTCTATCCCGCCTAAGAAGAAGATGCTAGGCGCGATCGCTTACCGGGAACTTCTGTACCTAGGGTACTGGATGAGCGAAGGGGGTGGAGTAGCCGCCTACAAGTCCGAACGAGAGAGAACAAACCGACTCCGTGGAGGGAGCCCAAATGTCTAATACAGTAGCCTTTTCTCGATATGAAGTTATTGAGCATTTACAGTTAAACGACAGCCAATTTGAGTCGTTGTTAAATCAGGTTGGGATTGCCGACGCTGAAATGTTTTCCGAAGACCAGTTGGATGTATTAGTTTCAGCGAAGCGATCGTTTGGGGGAGTATCCCGGTCGCGTGGGGTGTCCGCATCTATGGGGGAGCCCCAACCGGCTACGAGTTTTCAAGGGGTGTTGGAAGCGCAAGCCGCATTGATGCGGAAGCAAGCAGAAGCCGCCTTGGAGGAGTACAACAACCAGGTGGGGGAGGTTTTTCAGTACGTGCTGGACGAAGCGCGGGATATTCAGAACCATTGGGCGGGGGAGTTCCAACGATCGCTCCAGGGGACGATCGATATACAGGCTATCCCTATGGACGATCGCCCGTCCCTACCGGAGGGTTAAATCCGGGTATGGGTGTCGGTGGATATTCGTATCCTGAATATGGATATTACCCGCCTCCTGTAGTCCCGAAGATAGACCCGATCGCTCAGTACGTCTCCATGTACAAGAGCGAGAAATACAAGAGAGGGCGTTTTTTGATGCCTATGTTTTTGAGTTTAATTGCAGCAGGCGGGTTGGCTGCTCAGTACGTGGTGTTTGAACTTTTACCTCGGACTGCAAACTACGAGAGCAATGTTTACGCACCAAAAGAAGAAGTACCACAAGGACAATTCACTGATTTCGAGGAATAACTTATGACTAGAACGATCGATATAAGCCCACGCAAGCGTAGTACAGGGAGTGACTGGGGCAAGAAGGTTGCTGACTTTCTAACATGGCCATTCTCTTTCCTTGGTGCGATCTTGGAATCTACCTTGAAAGGGAATCTAAAAATTGCGCCATTGGTAATTGCCTTGGGTATCGCTTTAATGGCGAACGCCAACACTTACTGGATGTCCACAGGGCGGGATTCTATGATCCCTTTTCCCTACTTTTATGAACGGATGATTAGTCCGTCTAGTATTGGGGGAGTCTTCTTTACTTGGGTGTTCTGGGTCTGTCTGTCTATCTCTATTACTGTTACGGTAATCCAAGCCCCTGCATTACGATCGAAAGATCACAAGAGACTAAAGAGAGAACTTGACGAATACATGGCGATCGAAGTGCCTAGAAACATCAATTTCGACAACCATGTGACAATGGCAAAAATGACGGCAGACCAGATCCGTGGTTACGATATGCCGGAATTCATCAACAGTCAATTCCTTACATTAGTAGGATGGACGCTTGAATTATGCCTAACCTTGTCTGGGTTCGCGGACATCTCTCTTTTTAGCGTTCGTTTTCTTGCCTTCCTATGCTATGCCGCATTGTTATCTGCTCTACCTGAGTTACTGATGGGAATGCTTGAGCAAGAGTTGCAACAAGCAAAGCGGAATCTTTTGGAAGAACGGGACAAAGAATAATCTAGTAGGTTCAAGTAATGCAACAGTATTGCAATCCAGCGATCGATTATCGTCGATCGCTGGACGACATCGCCAGAGACTACCCTGACCTTTGGCTTTTGGATAGAAATATCCCCCAGTGGTTAAAGGAAAGGGAGTCTATTTTATACGATCGGGCTACCCACCGATTGAATAGTTGTGAATCGACAAAAGGATTGTCTCTTGGGGTAATCCTTGTTTCTTTCGGTTGGATGGCATCTCCCTTAGCACCTTTAACTGCGATCGTTGGTGCCTGCTCTTACCTAATGAGTGTACTGGCTGACTTCGAGGACACAGGGCGGTTTTGCCCACTCCCATTAAAAAGAGATTCCATCGGAGAAATTATTAATTCTATTAGTAGCCATGACTACCGCACCATGCAGGAAGAGATTAAGAGAAAAGTCCCAGAAACAAGATTGTCTCTTCTTAGCCGCTATTCATACCTAGAACTAAAAGACAGAGCAGAGGCAGTCATGTTGCTACACAACTATGAATGCCGAATAAAAGAAGAGGTTGCACCTTTAGACTGGATTTTAGGAGAAGCGCCAGAAGGCTGTAAATTTCTGGTCTACTTAAGGTTGTTGACAGAGTACATGAATCGTCGTGACTTCTCATTCTCTCAAGAAGAGATCTTACGGCTGTATAGCTACTTGCCAACGATCGAAGAATCTCCTATGGCAATACCCCCACAGCGCGATCGTCGAGTGAGTCGCCCTCCTGTTGCAGCTTTTACTCCAGAGCCAAGGGTCGATCGTCCTCCGGTAATACCATCTGTACCATTCACCCCCAAAAGCGATCGTGCTGACTTTGAGATTGATTTACCTGAAGTGCCTACCGATCGTCGTGAGACTAACCCGCCTGTTGTGGAAAGAGCTCCGAGAGTAGAAGCAAAACCTCAAGCACCTCAATCGATCGTAGAAACTGGATTGCTTCGCATCGTTGCGGATCCATTTCAATCTAGAGCCTTCTTTGGGGCACAAAGAACAGGAAAATCATTTTTTGTGGCAGCAGCTACCCAGAAGTTAGCAGAGCAAGGAGTTCAGACTTTCCATATTAATTTAGCTTCTGTCCAAGACAGTGGAGACGACGACCTCTATTGGGGGCATGCCACTAGCGTTCGGGGTGATTTAGGATTTATGGATTCTAGGGACGCTTCTGAATTAATTGCGAGGGCGATCGCTTTAGTAAAGCAATTTATTGATGCACCATCAGGTGCGTTATTGATCTGTGACGAATGGACAGTCGTTGGACGCAAGAATCATTCCTATGCGGAGGAAATGGAACCGCTTACGCGGATGTTAAATGGAATGATAGCCAGTCTTGTTTCTTCTGGGAAACAACGCCAAAAGGCAGTCTGGACGATCGCTCCAGACATGGTAGCAGGCGGGTTAACAGATGGAGCAAAACTAGCTGTAAAGGACTTGGCTTTAGTTTTGATTGCGGTTGCACCTTGGTCAACAGTTGAATGGTCTCGCCGTGATGGTAGAGGGTTGAAGTCTGAGATTTCGTTCTCTCATGAGCTTTATGGTCAGCTAGATCGTAATTATGCTGGTCTAACTAAACCAAGGAACAATGGCTCTCTATCCAGCAGCGATCGTATCGTCTTTATGGATGGGCACTGGTATCCATTGGGAGTAGACAAAAACTCCGTAAAGGGAACGATCGCTCCAGGGGAGAACCACTACATCCCGATCGCAGGTGAGCCTGACCCCTTAGCACAAGAATTCACTCAAATCGTAAATACTGGAGGAAACAATGAGTCACTCCCCTAGATACCGAAACTACATTAATTCCCCAAAGTGGAAGAAGAAGTCTAAGTTCCTCTGCACGATCGTCACGGGGGGAAGGTGTGTTTTATTCCCGTGGTTACGATCGTCTCAAGGGCATCATTTAACGTACAGGAATTTAGAAAACGAATGGGCGATCAGAGATGTGGTTCCCCTCTCCCCGATCGCCCATAAGATTGTTCACCTGCCTTTGTTCTGGAAGACCCCCCTTAGAGCGATCGTCACCTTCTGGTTACGGGTATCAACGATCGGCTGGCTCTTTGGTGGGGTAGGCTGGATTGCCCTGATAGCATTCATCCTGTACGTTTCTCTCTACCAGATTTAAGAGGTACGAGGGGAGGTAAAATACCTCTCCAACACAAGAAGCATTGTTTTCAGCGTCAGTCAGTAGGAATTGAGAATGGATGATGTTAGAAGGCAAGACACAATGCCAAACCTTCGAACTTGGATCACCAGAAAGATAACCAAATACTTGGACAAGGATAGAACGAGAGGCACGTTCCATGATCCGACTAAGTTCATCTGCTGTAAGTACCTTGTTTTCGCTATTTCCATCTAAAGGTAGAGCACCTTCTTCGTCCATCCATAAAAACCCGTCATCAAAAACAATGCCCGCTTTGTCGAAAACTGCACCACGAATCGAAGCCTCTCCATTCTGCCCAAACAAGATACAGATTCCTTTGCTGGCAGCTAACTGGTTGATAGGGTCATCCTTCTCAATCGTTAGAGGGTACTGTTTTCCATCTAATTCCTTAGCGATCGATGCTAAATCTTCCATTACTTTGTTGTACATACCGTTCCTTTCTAAGCGTTCGTCCAAACATATCACGTACTCGATCGCGTATGAAAAATTGGAAAAAGGAAGAATGGTATGGTGTTGTTAGTTAATGGGGAGAAGGCTGAGATGTTTGAAATTGAACTCGATTTTATAGATTCAGTATCGATCGAGTCGATGCGCGAATTTACCAGTAACCTGACCAGAGATGAAGCCCGTTTTTTAGCGATCGGGCTGTGTATTAGCCTTCTTGAAATTGAAGAAGTAGGAGACCATCGTTTTCTTACACTCGAATCGCAGTTTGCGATCGATACGTTGCATCTAAGCCTGAAAGAATTGAGAGAACTCTGCTTTGAGCTATGGCAGCAGATCATTGTCTCCGATGCGTTGTTTGACTTTGAGGAGGGAGATGATGAGTAGATATGGAGAATTAAGATACCAGGCTGAGTCACTTCAGCGCCAAATCAGAGTTATCCGCGACAGTTTAGAAGAGGCACTGGACAACAAAACGATCGCTCCAGAGATTGTAGAACAGGTAATAGGCGGGTTGGATCACGCTTCGAGAGAACTAAGCGTGATGCGGACAACCTGCCAAAGAGAAATTTTGAGAGACCAGGTACGATCGATTAAGGGGATAGGGATGGCTACCTTGAAATAGCAAACCCCGACCAAGACGATCGGGGTAGTGATTAAACTAGATTGAATGATTAGAAGTAATACCGTCCATAAGAAATAGGCGGGTGTGCTTCTTGCCGTTTCCTTTTCTCCTCTGAGAGCTTGGCTAATTCGTCCCAGGCTTCTTTGTTTGGATCCTGGCAGCCCACTGGAAGTTCCATTTCTTCTAATGACAGAGATCTAGCTGTTTCCCTCAAGTTGGAGACAGCTTCTTCTAGGTAATCAGCTAGACTGTTGATACTTTTAGCGGTACACTGTCCGTTCCGAGCATCACGAAGGTCTGAGGTAACTATGGATTGGACTATTTCTAGTCCAATCGCAAGTTTTTCTTGAGTTGAGACGCTAAGATTGTCTGAAATCATAAATCCTCCACATTAATGTTCATTAATATTGGTTGCACGATCGTTTCGTCGGATTGGTAGAAGGAAGCGATCGTTTCTGCTTCTTCTTTTGTTGCACATTTAATTAGAGAGGCGTTTGGGTATCTTGCCGCAGCCCTAGCCGCCTCGTAAGAGTTGGTAGCGATCGCTTCTATCAACCCGATCGTAGTGGGGATAAAGAACTTAGAACGTCTCTTCCCACGTTCCTTAACGGGTTCACCCTGTAGGAGTGGAATCCATACGTCCATTTCTTTTTTCCTCCTCAATCCTTTTCTGTGCTAATTGATAATGTTCAGGGTCTTTCTCACATCCGAAGAAATCTAACCCTAACCCGATCGCTGCTACTCCAGTTGTACCAGAGCCCATGAATGGGTCGAGAACTTTGTCACCTGGGTTAGTAGAAGCCTGCAGACAGTATTGGACTAAAGAAAGAGGCTTCTGGGTAGGATGCTTGCCGAAAGCCTTCTCTTCTTTGGTTGGTCTGCCAAATTTGAGAATATCTTTCTGCTGCTTGCCATTGTTGGTTTCTTTTAGCCAATCATAATTGAAAGTGTACCCTTTCCCCTTTGAGGCAAAAACGATTGTCTCGTAGGAGTGGGTAAAGCAAGAGCAAGCTAAGTTAGGAGGCGGGGATGTCTTCTCCCAAACGATATTATTTAGAATCTTGTACCCGATCGCTTGCATCGCAAACCCGATCGAATGGATGTTGTGATGGGTTCCCGATACCCAGATAGTGCCGCCTGGTTTTAAGACACGGTAGCATTTTGTTAGCCAGTCCGAATTAAACTGGTGCATGGCGTAAATGCTCTCAAGCCTGTCCCATTCACCTTTATTTACTTTGACCCGTTTCCCGCCTTGGCAGGTTGTCCCATCATTCGACAAGAAGTAAGGCGGGTCTGTCCAGATACAATCGATCGAGCCTTCGTTTAATTCGTCTAAGAAGGTTAGGCAGTCGTTGTTCGTAATCAACATATTCTCCAAAAATGAAGGCTCCCCAGAGGAGAGCCAAGACACACAATCTATCGGTACGGTTTAGAACTCAATCCCGGTTGTTACTCCAGCCATTGCTCGTTCGCAAAGTTCATCACTCATGATATTGAGTTCGTCAAACGTCAGTTCAGAAGAATTATTCTTACCAAATCTGTCTTGCACAAAGCTTTGTAAGAAGTTTTTCCGATCGTCTGCATCTACAAAACCGATCGTTGTAGCCGCAGCCAGAATCGAGTCAAGTACAGACTTACGATCGCTAACTTCTTGTGCAGAAGCCTTTTCTTTTTGTTGCTGTAGGTAAAAAGGATCCTTCATGAACTGGGAGACTTCTTCTGACGAAGCGAATTGACACAGTGCCATCTGCATCTCGTCAGGTAAAGGCTGTGGATCGGTGTTAATAGAAAAAACCGTAGCCCAAGAAGCCTCACCTTTTACGACTGTTGATTTCATCTCTACCGGAGTAGCAACCAAGGAGAAACCAAAGAGATGAATGATTCGATTATTCTTCGCATTGAATTTCTTCTTGAGGCTATTATGAATCTCAATTAACTGTGATGCCATATTGGTTCGAGTGCTTAGTAGTTTTAAGGTAAAAGCCTCGATCGTTCCATCCGCTTTGGTCAAAAGCTTACCATTACAGACGATCGCCATAAGCATCCGAGTTGCTGTAACCTTCTTTGTTCCAGCCAGCTTCATTCCTTTCTCAAGTCTAGAGTAGACTTTATTCTCTTTGTCGTAACAAGACAGTGAAGGATGACCAAGGAAAACAACCTGAAATGGATTTGAGATCTTATATACAGAGTCTTTTCCTTGCTTGAATCTTACTGTCTCTTCTACTAGTCCGAGCAGAGCTTTAGATTCATCTGTCAGCTTGTCTGCGCTCTTCTCATTTAGACAGAGAAAAACTTCACTTTCTTCGTCATCAGGCTTGTAATTTGATGCTTGCAAAGCTGGGTATTTTTGTTCCCCTTCGGAGGGAGCGATAAAGTATTCAGAGTTTAGTGTCAATGGCATAAAATCCTCGTCAATCAATCATTGTCAACAAGACTACGATAGCATCTTTTTTGTAACGCCGTAGCAAACTCAGGGAAGCCTTTATCATTAAGTTCTTGGATAAGTCTTTCTTGAGCTTCTTGGGCAATATCAATTGCCGCGCTACAACGATCGCTACGATCGTTAAAGTCTTTAACTCGATCGTCTTCACCTGATTGAGATGCTTCTGTTGCCGCTTCATCTAGATAGAAACGAACATCGCCAAGGGCGACAATAAAATCTACTTGATGGTCGTGTTCAGAAGCGATCGTTTTCAATTCATCTACTAAAAGTCTTCGTGATGCTGTCATAATCTTCCTTTGGTTAATTATTGCCTGAATGGAGAATACTCCAGTGTTCACCGTCCTTCCCTTCTTCCATACGTCCCCAAGACATAAGCTCTAGAGCCATCATCAAGAGATCAGATGTAGCTGTTGGAAAGACCTCAGCAAAACCATGTACAAGAACACAGTGAAGTGTTCCTCCATAGTAAAACTGTCCTTTGTACCTAAATTCCCAGTAGCCAGCGGGGTCGTATTTCATAAAACTAGTCCTCCGACTTAAACTGAATTACTGACATAACGATCGCAGATCGAATAGCGATCGCTTCTGGATTGGGTTTATTGATAGAGTCGCTAGAACAAAATTCCAAGCAACGTCTTACTAGTTTTTCAGGCGTATCGCCATTGGAGATGTATTCTAAAGTCTGCTCTGCATTCATCATCCAGATAAGAGATTCTGCCATGCGAGAGACTATACGATATGAGCCTGACAGACTGCCAATAGATTTTAGTCTATCTAACCTAAGTAACTCTGCCTTGTTGTCTTCCAACTCTTGGCGGAGAGAATCGATCGCCTTTTGGTTGTACTTCATTCCTGTTCCTCAAATAAGTTGAACCAGTTTTTCGTAAGCCTCTTCGATCGTCTTGCCTACCCCCTTTATACGGTTTGGGTTATAGAACACAATTTCCCATTCCTTGTCTTTAAGGAAGTAGACAACTTCAGTGACTTCAGTATAAGCGGCAGTCATGGATCATAACACTTGCCCGATCGTTGTCGTGTGACGGCGTATCGAGACTTCTTTTTGTTGTACGTGGCTTTCTACTTTGGTGATGTACTCCAAAGCGATCGTCCTGAATTGTTCTTCAGTCATGTGTCCTCCAGTCTTATTCCAAAACAGACAAGTCAAACTGGTCATCCCATAGAGACCGCCCTTCTACAAATTGCTTTGCAAACATTACAGAACGATCGAACGATTGACAATTCCAGAAGTAGTCTTTGTCTTGATAATAGAACAAGGGGTCGTCTGGAAAAGCTTTTTCGTAGAACCTAACAGTTGAGCCATCCGGTACGTGAAGTTCAACAAATCCGTCTCTTTTGTATATAGAGTAAGTCCAGCCATCATAAGTGGAATGGATACACCACTGTTTAGGAGGAGACGGAGGTTCACTCCAAGTAATAGTAGGTTGTTCTTCAGTCATTTTCCCTCGTGAATATATGACGTTTTGTAGTCATGACAATAGAGTAGCAAAAAAGATGATAAGTCGTCAACTGGGGTTTCTGTTAAAATGCGGGCAAGGAGGTGAAAAATGGAAATCACGCTTAGACCTCACCAAGGGGTTTCGTTCGAGGCTGTTCTTGAAAGCTCTTTATCTCGATTGCTTTTGGTGGCAGACACGGGATGGGGGAAAACAGAAACAGCGCTTAAGTTAATTCAATATTGGGTTCGTCAAGGACGATCGGTTACGTTCTTGGCACATCGTTGTGGTTTAGTGTCAAATGCTTCTGCTCGTTGCGATCGTTATGGGATTGAACATTTTGTTTTGGATGCGAAAACGCCTAAGAATAGCCCGCCTCCTGAACAGCTTTTTAGAATTGTGAGTGTTCA
>Ga0129333_10002954_pt1 | contig 15937 bp, 14 predicted proteins | sample CPB6_08_DNA_FD_94474 | JGI IMG/M metagenome (GOLD analysis project Ga0129333, IMG submission 94474) | Freshwater to marine salinity gradient microbial communities from Chesapeake Bay, USA - CPBay_Sum_0.6_0.8_DNA | ecosystem: Environmental > Aquatic > Marine > Coastal | place: USA: Chesapeake...
GAGGGCGCCTCAGGCCGTACGCGCAAGGTCAAACGTTGGCACCCGTTTGAGGGCATCGTGGCAAGCTTTGAGCGGCGATTGCGTGAAACCGATTCGCCTGCGGTACGTGAAGACATCGGGCGCTACCTAGCGGTGCAGCGTTGTACGGCATGTGAGGGCACGCGGCTGCGCCGCGAGGCACGCCATGTGTTTTTGCAGTCAGCCCACGAGCCTGCGCAGGCCCAGGGTGTAGAGCCGGGTCAACCTCTTTACGCGCTGGAGCACAGTACCTTGTCACAGTGCCTGGCCTACTTTGATTCGCTCCAATTGGTCGGGCCCAAGGCCACCATCGGGCAGAAGATCATTGCCGAGATCCGCTCGCGCCTGCGATTTCTCAATGATGTGGGCCTGACCTACCTGAGTTTAGACCGTTCGGCCGATACCTTGTCGGGCGGTGAAGCGCAGCGCATCCGACTGGCCAGCCAGATCGGATCGGGCCTCACCGGAGTCCTGTATGTGCTTGATGAGCCCAGCATCGGATTGCATCAGCGCGACAACGAGCGTTTGCTCAAGACGCTGCTGCGCCTGCGCGATTTAGGCAACTCGGTGGTAGTGGTGGAGCACGATGAGGATCTCATCCGGGCAGCCGATCACGTGGTGGACATGGGCCCAGGGGCCGGCGTACACGGCGGTCGAGTACTCGCGCAAGGCACACCGCAAGAGGTGGCTGCGAATCCCCAATCTCTGACCGGCGCCTATTTGCGTGGAGATCAACGAATCGAGGTGCCCACCCGCCGCCGTTTGAACAGCCAGGCCTTGGCACCACAACAGCTGAGCATCCGCCAGGCTGCGGGACACAATCTCCAACGGGTGGATGTGGACATTCCACTGGGCGTGTTCACCTGTGTGACGGGCGTGTCGGGCTCGGGCAAGAGCACGCTGGTCAATGACACCTTGTATGCGGCGGCTGCGCAGCGGCTTCACCACAGCAGCACCGAGGTGGCCCCTTGCCAGAGCATCGAGGGTTTGGAGTTGCTCGACAAGGTCATCAACGTCGACCAAAGTCCCATTGGCCGCACGCCGCGCAGCAATCCGGCCACCTACACCGGGCTGTTCACACCGATTCGTGAGCTCTTTGCCGAGGTGCCCACTGCGCGCGAGCGTGGCTATGGTGCAGGTCGCTTCAGCTTCAATGTCAGTGCCGCAGCAGGAGGCGGCCGATGCGAAGCCTGTCAAGGCGATGGCGTGATCAAGGTGGAGATGCACTTTCTGCCCGATGTGTACGTGCCGTGTGAGACCTGCGCCGGTTTGCGCTTTAATCGCGAAACTCTAGAAGTGCGCTACAAGGGCTTGAACGTGGCGCAGGTGCTGGCGTTGACAGTTGAAGACGCCCACGAACTGTTTGCCGCGCAGCCCCACATCGCGCGTCGACTCAAGGCGTTGCTGGATGTGGGCCTGGGGTATGTGCGACTGGGCCAAAGCGCCACCACCTTGTCTGGTGGCGAAGCGCAGCGTGTGAAGCTCGCGCTGGAATTAGGCAGGCGCGATACGGGACGTACGCTCTACATTCTGGATGAGCCCACCACGGGGCTGCACTTTCACGACATACAGTTGCTGCTCAAGGTACTGCACCAGCTGTGCGACGCGGGCAATACGGTGGTGGTCATTGAGCACAATCTGGACGTGATCAAGACGGCCGATTGGCTCATTGATCTGGGGCCAGAAGGTGGCTCAGGTGGAGGTCGCGTGGTCGCGCAAGGCACACCTGAGCAGGTGGCACAAGCCGCAGAGCACAGCCACACCGCTGGCTATTTGCGCGAGATACTCAAGCGACCAAGACCGCTCGTACAACAGCGCTTGTGAAATGAAAAAGGCCTGCATCGCTGCAGGCCCCGTGAGAACAACTCAGGTTCAGATCACTTCAGGTGATTGCTGATGAGCTTGGTCATCTCAAACATCGATACCTGGCCCTTCTTGAAGATTTCCTTCAACTTGGCATCGGCATTGATCATGGTCTTCTTGGCCTTGTCCTGCAGACCGTGCTTCTTGATGTACTCCCACACCTTGCGGGTCACCTCCGTGCGGGGAACGGGCTTGTCACCGATGACGGCAGCCAGCATTGCGCTGGGGGTCATGGGCTTCATGAATGCCGCGCTGGGGGTGCGCTTTTTCTTCGGTGCAGCCTTTTTCGCAGGGGCCTTCTTGGCCGCAGCCTTCTTGGCCGGAGCCTTCTTCGCAGCCGCCTTCTTCGCGGGGGCCTTCTTGGCCGCGGGCTTCTTAGCCGGGGCCTTCTTTGCAGCGGCCTTCTTCGCGGAGGCCTTCTTTGCAGCTTTCTTTGCAGTTGCCATTGCAGCGTTCTCCGATAACGTTTTTGAGTGGAGTCTTTGAAGTGTGCCTAGGTGGCACGGGTGCGATGGTACTGCCTACGAGCACGCCTGGGAAGAGTAAGGGCCATGTATCGTCGTGCGGATACCACCGCGTCTGGCACAAGTCACCGCCAAATTGCGGTCTACAGGCGAGGAGGTGCCTCGTCTCCCGGTGCGGGATTGCGCCCCCCGGGGCCGCCTCGACCTCGCATATCTTGGGCCCATTGGCGGCGCTGTCGCTCCAAATCGCGCAACCGGGCATCGACCACCGAGGCCTCGATGAAGTCGGCTGAACCGGGTCGACGCGCCAGGTTTTGCGCAGCCCGCAGCAAGTCGATGGCCGCCGAGAGGTCGCCCAGCAGGGCCCTGGCCTCGGCCTGGGCACGCAAGGCGCGCAGGCGCTGCCCGCGCAGCTCCTGCAAGCGAGACAGCTCCATCCAGGCCAAGCCGTCACCCGTGTGAGCGGTGACCCAGGTCTGTAAGCCGTCTGCCGCCTCTGCCAGGGCCGCGGCAGTGGCCGCAGGCCACACGGGAGCGGATCCTGGCGCTGTGGTGGGAGTCAACACCCCAGCATCACCCTGGGCGGTTTCGCGCACCGCCTGGGCATGCAAGAGCACCACCGCCCGCGCAGGCGCCTGCGACGCGCGGGCCGGACCCAAAATGCGCAGTGCCAACTGGGGCTGCCGAGCCGCCAGGGCCAACTCGGCTTGTAGCAGCAAGGTGGCGTGCTGAATGCGGTCCCTCACCAGCCGCTCAGCTGGCGTGGCTACAGACCCGCTGGGCCACTGTTGAACCCAGGTCTGCCACTGCTGCTGCATCTGGCTGGCTGCCTGTGCCGCCCGGTCATGTTCGCCCAATTTCGCCCAGGCCAGGGCTGCCGCGTAACTAGCGGCTAGGCGGCCCGCAGGGTCGGCGGCGGCGTCAACGCGCGCATCGGCCAAACGCCGCCAACCGTCTGCCCCCGGCTCCATCAGGACCTTGGAGCGCGCGCGCATCAAGGCGTGCAACAGCATGGGAGCAGCCTGTTGAGCAGACGTGGCAGCCGGGGCGGCGGCGGCACCGGTTGTGACGGAGATGGGGGCCGTCATAGGCGCGCGAAGCCGGGCCTCAGACAAACGCTCCACCGTCAGCGGGTGGGTGCGCAAATAGGCAAATGCTCCGCTGTCGTTGAGTCGGGAGCCTTGATCGAGCTTCTCAAACATCGCCGCCATCCCCGAGGGGGCAAACCCAGCTTCGGAGAGGATGGCAAACCCCACGCGGTCAGCCTCACGCTCCATATCGCGCGAGAAGTTCAATTGCCCTTGGATCATGGCGGCCTGGCTGGTGGCCATCGCAGCCTGGGCCGCATCGGGATTGTTGGATCGCGAGGCCACCAAGAGGCCCAGGATCATCCCCACTACGCCCAGAGCGGCCTGACGGCCCTGCTGCCCAATGCTGCGGGCAATGTGGCGCTGGCTGACGTGGGACAACTCATGGGCCAAGACCGAGGCCAGCTCCTGCGGCGCCGCTGTGAGCGCCACCAACCCCAAGTGCACGCCCACATGACCCCCTGGCAGCGCAAAGGCATTGACACTGCGGTCGGCCACCAAGAAGATCTCCCAGGCAAACTGGGTCTGGATATCCGCGCCAATGTCGCCTCGGTGCTTGGCGGTCTCCACCAGCGGCTGCCACAGGCCCTGCAGGTACTCCAGTAACACCGGGTCGTCCAGATAGGCCGGGTCCCGGCGCAACTCGCGCATGATCTGCTCGCCCAGGCGGCGCTCGGCCGTCACACTCAAATCGTCACTGGCCGAATCCCCCAGCGAGGGAATGCGTACCTGCGCGCTCACTGGGGTGGCGGCAAGAGCCAGCGCCAGCAGGCTGCACACCACGCGCCCAGGCCAGTGCAGGCCTCCACGGGTCGGCCGGGCACTGGGCAGAACAGGGGTGAGCGGGGGGTGGGGGTTCATGGGCAGGCTCGCAATTGACGCGCGATGAGCGCATGCAACGCTATGATGACACTTTCAAGTTGCTGTGCTGTTGCTGTACGGACGGCTCATGCCCCAGGCTCAATCGGTGCGCTGCACCTAAACCCCTTTATCCCTCCAGCCCTACGCCCCAACCATGGCTGCCTCAAGCTCTGGCGAGTCTTCGCCCCTGACACACTTTAACGACGCCGGTCAGGCTCACATGGTGGATGTGGGCTCCAAAGACAGCACGCATCGCGTGGCGCGCGCGAGCGGCCGCATCACCATGCAGGCCTCCACCTTGGCCTTGATCCGCAGCGGCTCGGCCCGCAAAGGTGATGTGCTGGGCGTGGCGCGCATCGCGGCTATTCAAGCGGCCAAGCGCACAAGCGAGTTGATTCCCTTGTGCCACCCGCTACCGCTGACGCATGTGGACATTGCGCTGGACATTGATGAGGCAGCCAACGCGGTGGTGTGCACCGCGCGGGTTGAAACCCGCGGCCCCACCGGCGTGGAGATGGAAGCCCTCACCGCCGTGCAGGTGGGTCTGCTCACCGTCTACGACATGTGCAAGGCCGTGGATCGCGGCATGGTCATTGGTGAGGTGCGCGTGCTGGAAAAGCACGGGGGCAAGTCGGGGTCTTGGGTGGCGCAGAAGTAGGCCCAAACGACTGCTCAGCCTGGGGATACGGCAGTACGCCGTGTGTACAGGCTCATCAGATAGGGAGCGGCTTGTGGGCATGAAAACACCGCGCGGGGCATCTGCTTTCATCCTGGCCTTGCTGCTTGGCTGCAATGCCCATGGGCAACCAACACCGAAAAATCTTGCGGGCGATGCGGCCTCAGCCCCGGATTTGCCTTTACCGGCTGTTGTCACGCCACTGCATGAGGCGACCTATCCCAAAATGCTTTTGCTCAAACCAGAGGGTGAAGGGCCATTTCCAGCCGTGATGCTGGGGCATCAATGTGGGGGCTTGGTGTTCTCCAAAACCAATCCTCAAGCTGCGAATTGGTCCATGCTGTCGTGGGCTAAGCGCTTTCACTCTGCCGGCTTCGTCACGCTGTTGATGGATTTCACGGGGCCTCGCGGTGCGCAGCAGGTGTGCCAAGGCCCTCAAGCCGGTGTGACCTTGGGCCGAACGGTCAAAGACTTTTACCAAGCGGCCGACTATCTGCGCAAATTGCCCTTCGTCAATCGCGAAAAAGTGGCCCTGGTGGGCTTTTCTCAAGGGGCCTTGATTGCCTTGTTCAACAACAGCACCAGCTTCCGTCAGGAATTTCGTCAAGCACGCGGCTTTGATGCCTATGTTTCTTTTTATCCCCCATGTCGAATCATGAGCCTGGGACCAAACCGGTCGCTCATCGACGTGGTGCCACAGGACATCGAGCGGCCTCATCTTTTTCTGTTGGGGGGCACGGATAACGAAACACCTGCCTCAGACTGTGAAGCGCTGCTAACCCCCATCAAGGCTTCGGGCAAGCCCGTGCAGTTCCATACCTACCCCGATGAGACGCATTGCTGGGACTGCAAGAGTCTGAACGGCTTCACCAAGCCCGGGCGACTGGGCGCCGTGACCTACCGGTACAGTGAGGCCGCGACTGAGGACTCTTTTGAACGCACCAAAGCGTTTCTGAGCGAGAGCTTGAAGCTGCCGTAAACCACCCGTCACGGTGCCTGGTCCTGGGGCTTGGCCTGCGCGATCTGCACCTCAGATGCGCTGGCCCGCAGGCGTGCCGCGCAGCACCGCCCCGCCAACGAGGCCCACCGTACAGCCCAGGGCAATGTCTTGCAGCCGCACCAGCAGCAGTTGGGTATCAGGAGCTGAGCCCAGATGGGCCAACTCTGTCAAGACCAATCCCGCTGGGGTGGCCAGCAGCACCGTCACGGCGTAGTTCTGGCCCATGGTTCGGTACAGGGCCATGGTGATCAACATCGTGACGACCACTGCCGTACTTTCTCGCGGATGCGCCACCAAGATGCCCAAGGTCACACACACGCCCGCGGCAGTGCCCAAGACGCGCTGCAGGTGGCGAGTCCACATCGCACGCAGGCTCATGGCCCGCATTACCGCCACGCAGCTGATGGGCGCCCAGTACGGGCGCTCCAAGCCCAAGTACTGCGCCAGGCCCAGCGCCGCCATGGCAAACCCGCCAAAGACCAGGGCCTCGGTCGCAATTTGGCCGGGAGTGCTAAGCAGGGTGAGCGCGGGGATGGGAGCGGCACCTGGGGAATAGCCGATAGCCCAAGGCTCAACTGAGTGTTGTGGAGGGCGGCCACAAAGCCGCGCAGCGACGGCCAGGGCTAAACAGCCGATGATCCAGGCCCACAGCGCACCGAGTAGAGGTAAGGCCGTCACGGCTATCCACATCGAGGGCACCTGCCCGGTGGCCGCAGCGCTCGAAGCGGCCAGGACAAACAGGGTGTGGCCTGGAGGCGGCAGCTGCGTGATGGCAGTACCCGCCACAATGGCAGCCATCACCAGCCCAAACAACAGCAGTGCTGAGGCGGGCCAGATGTTGGTGAGTTGTCCCAATAGGACGCTAGCAGAGATTGCCGCGCCGCAACCGAGGAGGCGTTGCGCTGCGGCTCGCATAGGCGCAGGGTGTGCTTGAGAGCGGGAAGGCGCTGTGTGGGTCAGCGGCCAGTGCATGATGGCCAACGCACCCATGGCAGCTAGGCTGCCTGCTGCCATGTGTTCGTGCCACACGCCCATCAGCAAGGGCAGGCCTACCGCTAGGGCTGCAGCCACGGCCAGAGGCCAGGGCTGGCGAGCCTCACCTACGCGAGTTAGATCTTGCCAAAGCGCCCGCAGCACCGCCAGGAGAGGACTCAGCGGCTGATGACGTTACTCACCAGCTTGCGCGGGATCACAAAGTTCGAAGCGCTCATGACCATGGCGTCGCTGGCGCGCACCATCTTCAGGGTCACGTAAATGCCCGTTGGGCCAGTGTCGGCATAGGTGCCCACCACCACCGCATCGGCATTGTGCGACTGACTGACTTCCTTGACCTCGCGCGACAGCAGCATCTCGCCTCCACGCTCAGACATGAACAAGCTGCTGCGCAGCTTGACCTCCACCACCGGAACGCCTTGTTGCACCAGTCGGCTGGCCAGCTGTTCGGCCATCATCTTGCCAAACACACTGCTTCGGTTGAGCTGATTGACATCCACCCACGAGGCCACCAACACGCGCTTGCCCGAGACCAACAGCTCACGGCGCACTGAGTCGCTGAGCAGGCGATCGGCTGCAGCAAAGTTGCCGGCGATCAGCGCGTTTTGCTCTTCACCTTCAGTGGCCGGCGCGTTACTGGCGCACCCGGCAGCTAACATGGCGCTCAGTGCCAGTGCTACAACAGCAGCTCTCATCGCTGCGCTCCAGCCCCTACCACGGGAAACTCGCGCGCCGTTGGCGGCTGGCCCGTGCGCTTTTCGTAGACCTGTACATCGTCAGCGGCAAGGTAGTAGACATCGGTCTTGGCGGCCAACATCTGCGAGGCGCGCTGCAAGCTGGTGGACAAGACGAGCTCGAACTCGGGCGGCGGCCCATGCCGTGCCGCGGCCATATCGGCTCCCATCACCCCGACCACTGCACCGGCATTGACCAGGTTGTAAGAGTTATGCAGCACGATATCGCGCAGCACCAGAAGTCCCGAGCCCAGCACGGTGATGGTGCCGGCGCGATACACCGGCGCGTGGCTGACCTTTTCCACGGCCACCTTCAGTTCGGCTGCACCGTCTGGGCGTGTGGCAACGTCCACACCGCGCGCAATCAGGGCCGAGCGCAGCATGGGCGTGAAGACCCGGGAGAAGACGGTGCCGTAGGGGTCATCGGGGAGATAGACCGCCATCTGCGGCTGGTCGCGCAAGGCGCTGGCCATATGAGCGGCAACGTCTTGCGCGATCAATTGCCAGTGGGCAGCCGACTTGACCTTGTATTGCGTGGCCGCAGGAAAACTGGCCTGACGCGACACGCCATCAATGCTGGTGCAAGCACCCAATAGCGCGGCCATCGCGGTGCAGATCGCCAGTCGACAACAGTTCAATAACTTCACAGCAGGCCTCGCAGTGGGCGCAACCGCCTCATGATAAGCCCGAAGCGGTCTTAGCGGATAGAAGCCGCTGGCTCTGAGGCCCTAAGAGGTGGCTGCCATCCAACGCCCGAGTGGACCTCACGACCCGTTGGGGGCAGAAAGTCGCGCCAGGTCATCGGGTGCGCGGGCGCCTGACAGGGGAATTCGGACAAGGGTGGCGTGGCCTGACACGGGGCAAAGAACTCGCGACTCTGGGGGTGACCAAACTCACGCAGCCTGCTGGCCAGGTAGGCCGCGCGGTCGTGGTCGCCGCTGGCGTGCCAGGCCTGCGCCCAGGCCTTGAGCAATCGTGCGTCCAGCAGGAAGTGCGCCGCCTGGGCAAATGCGGGCAGTTGGGTCGCCGGATCGCTTGAGGAGGTGGCTGCTGCATAGTGCGCGTGGTGAGCAAACAGCACGCTGGCCTGACCACGCTCGATGCGCTCAGCCAGTGGCAATGTCGAGCCGCGGGACTTGAAAATAGCCACCACTCGGCCGTAGTCCACCACCGACCACACGCTGGCTGCGCACAACACCACCCCAGCGGCGACCGCGGTATGGCGGTAGCCCGCTTGCTGTGGAGCATCTGTGTCTGGCGCGGAGTGCGGTGCTGCTGCAAACCCCAAAGCCCACGCTGCGGGGAGCATGAAGTAGGCATACCACAGGGGGTACTCGATGAGGCTGTGTACCAAGACCAGAAACACCATCATCCACGCGGCTCGGCGTGCCACGCCTTGCGCCCCTCGGGCTGCGATGGCACGGCGTGCTGCGACGATCAGGGCCCACAGCAGAACCAAGGTGAGGACCACCGCAGCGGGCAGCCCCAGCTCTACAGCCCACTGCAAGAAGAGGTTGTGGGTGTGATCAAAAAAAGCTGGCGGCCGCTGCTGCGCTGGGGTTAAGGTCCAGGCAAAGTTGAACTCGCCAAAGCCCACACCGAACCAGGGATGTTGCTGGATCAGCTGCCAGGCTTGCTGCAAAACGGCTGTGCGAGAAACACCCAGGCCCGATTCAGCCAAGCGCGTGGCCGCTCCCAGGCTGCGCTCGGTCAGATGGGCCCATGCCCAGAACATCAGCCACCACAACGCGTAGGCGGCAGGAGCGGCCCACAAGATGCGGCGCGATGAGAGGGTCATCCGCGTATCTCTGCATCCCCACAGCGCCAGCACCAGCAAGCCCACCGCCCCCGTGCGCGATGCACTCAGCACGATGGCCCCAACGAATACGAACACCCAGGCCGCCGCCCACCGGGCTCGCATACGGCCCAAGGCGCACAAGGCCACGGTGGCCACACAGGCGCACAGCAAGACCGCTGCCAGATGGTTGGGTTGGCGCAGGTTACCCACTGCACGCCCCACCACGCCCGAGGCAGCCAGCCACACCCCATCGGCCAGCGCCGGGGTGAACACCTGCAAGACGGCAATGGCTGCGTTGAACACGCCTGCAAGCCAGGCCCCAAACGCGACTGCGCCAAACAGCACCACCGCTTGCGACTCATCGCGACTCGCCGCACCACTGCACATGACCACAGCTGCCGCGGCCAGGGCCAATAGGGCCGAGAGGCTCAAACTTGCAGGCAAGTGCCCCCACAAGGTGGAGGCCCCCGCGCAAAGGGCCATGATCGTCATGACGGCTAGCGCAGGCACCACCGCCCCCATGCGAAAACGTTGGGCCGAGGAGCGCGAAGACATACCAAAGCCCCACTGAGGCATCACCACGGCCACCAACACACCCCAGCCGAAGTAGGCCAGGGCTTGATTCAAGAAGGTCGGCGAAGGCGAAACGTTGTAGGCCAGCACGGTGGGGGCGGCCATGGCAGCAGCCCCGGCCAGCAGGTGCACGCGCTGCCAGGCGGGAGCTTGTAGGTGAGGTGTAGCTGACATGGCCACCTCAGCAACGGCGCTTAGCCCTTGCAGGTGGCCGGAAGATACTTGGCCGGCAGTGGCTGGGCCGTTGCGGGGCCACACCGCCACGCGCTGACGGTCTTGCCCCCATCGGTGGCCCCCATCAAAGCGGCGCCCGAATGCAGCGGCGTCAAGGAAATGGCGTTGGCCGAGTCGCTGGTGTGCCCACCGAGTGCCTGAGCCTGACCCACCACCGTGATCACACCGTTGGCATCCACACTGCCACTGGCAACGTAGCGCGTGGCGTTGATGGTGCACACCGTGGGCAGCATCGCCGAGACATCCTGTTGGCTGGCCGTTTGAACGGCCTCACTCACCGCTGCGCGGCAGGCGCTGGCGCCCAGAATCATCTCCGCCACCTTGGTGCGGATGGTGTGTTCTTGGTAAGTGGGCAAGCCCAGGGCCGCCAAGATACCCACGATGGCCACCACCACCATGACCTCGATGAGGGTGAAGCCCAAGGACACGCTACGGGAACGAATCAAACGAGTAGACACAGCAAACCTCCTAAGCCTGGTGAGTGACGAGATGGCGCGATCTTGTGCTGCCACCGCAAGCGCGCACCAGCCTCAGGCGGGGGCCCCCCGGTGGGGGATAGGCCCGCACGTCGATGAACTCACAGCATGGCTTTGAGCAACTTGCCCATCTCTGAGGGGTTGCGGGTCACCTTGAAACCGCACTCCTCCATGATGGCCAACTTGGCGTCCGCCGTATCGGCCCCGCCCGAAATCAGCGCTCCAGCGTGGCCCATGCGTTTGCCTGGCGGCGCCGTCACCCCGGCGATAAATCCCACCTCCGGCTTTTTCATATTGGCCTTGCACCAGCGGGCCGCCTCCGCCTCATCAGGGCCACCAATCTCGCCAATCATGATGACCGCATCGGTGTCGGGGTCATCGTTGAACATGCGCATCACATCGATGTGCTTGAGCCCATTGATGGGATCGCCTCCGATGCCCACGGCACTGGATTGGCCCAGACCGATTTCGGTGAGTTGGGCCACGGCTTCGTAGGTGAGGGTACCCGAGCGGCTGACCACCCCGATGCGTCCCTTGCGATGGATATGCCCGGGCATGATGCCGATCTTGATTTCTTCAGGCGTGATAGTGCCCGGGCAGTTGGGCCCCAGCAGCAACGTGCGCTTGCCGCCGGCGTCCTCCTTGGCCTTCATGCGGTTGCGCACCTCGAGCATGTCGCGAATGGGAATACCTTCGGTGATGCACACCACCAAGTCAAGATCGGCCTGCACCGCCTCCCAAATGGCCGCTGCCGCACCCGCAGGCGGCACGTAGATCACGCTGACCGTAGCGCCTGTGGCCTGCTTGGCGTCGTTCACACTGGCGTAGATGGGAATGCCCTCGAAGTCTTCGCCAGCCTTTTTGGGGTTGACGCCTGCCACAAAGCACTGTTTGCCATTGGCATAGTCGCGGCACATGCGCGTATGGAACTGGCCTGTTTTGCCGGTAATGCCCTGGGTGATGACGCGTGTGTTTTTGTTGATGAGGATGCTCATGGTGTCTTTCCCTGAGGCGATTTACTTGACCGCTGCCACGATGCGCGTGGCGGCTTCGGCCATGGTGTCGGCACTGATGATGGGCAGGCCCGATTCGGCAAGCATCTTCTTGCCCATGTCTTCGTTGGTCCCCTTCATGCGCACCACCAGCGGCACCGACAGGTGCACCGCCTTGCACGCGGCAATCACACCCTCAGCAATCGTGTCGCAGCGCATGATGCCGCCAAAAATATTGACCAAGATCCCCTTGACCTTGGGGTTGGCCAACATGATCTTGAATGCCTCGGTGACCTTCTCTGCCGTAGCGCCACCTCCCACATCCAAGAAGTTGGCTGGCTCGCCGCCAAACAGCTTGATGGTGTCCATCGTGGCCATGGCCAAGCCCGCACCATTGACCAGGCAGCCAATATTGCCCTCTAGGCTGATGTAGGACAGGTCGAACTTGCTGGCCGCTATCTCGGCGGGGTCTTCTTCGTCCAAGTCGCGATAGGCCACGATCTCGGGGTGCCGGAACAAGGCATTGGCATCGAAGTTGAACTTGGCATCCAAGGCCTTGATCTGACCGTTGCCCTCCAAAATCAGCGGGTTGATCTCGGCCAGGCTGGCGTCAGTGGCCATGTAGCAGGCGTACAGCTTCTTGAGCACGTCCATGGCTTGTGCCTGGCTGGCCGCCGGCACGCCAATGCCCTGTGCCAGTTGTGCGGCCTGGGCGTCGGTCATGCCCTGAGCCGGGTCGACAAACACTTTGATGATTTTCTCGGGGCTGTGGTGGGCCACCTCTTCAATGTCCATGCCCCCTTCAGAGCTGGCCATGACCGCCACCTTTTGGGTGGCTCGGTCGGTGAGCGCGGCCACGTAATACTCTTTGCGGATATCGGCACCTTCTTCGATCAGAAGGCGCCGCACCGTCTGGCCCTGCGGCCCCGTCTGATGGGTCTTGAGCTGCATGCCCAAAATTTGACCGGCCAGAGACTTGACCTCGTCAATGGAGCGGGCCAGCTTGACCCCGCCGCCTTTGCCCCGGCCGCCGGCGTGGATTTGCGCCTTGACGACCCAGACGTTACCACCCAGCTTTTGGGCAGCCTCCACGGCCTCTTGCACACTGAATGCGGGTACGCCGCGGGGCACGGGCACGCCAAATTGGCGCAGCACTTCCTTGCCTTGGTACTCGTGAATCTTCATGGTGGAAGTCTCTTTGGGACAGGAAAAAAGGCGCAGCCTGCTCAGGTCTGGCTGCGTGCACCGGCAGTGACTGCCAACTCGACATTGTGCTCGCCGTTCTTGGCGTCAGGCTGACGGTACCAACGGGGATGGTGCAAGCGCACCACCTCACCGTCTGCGCGCAGCGCATGACAGCGGTCAATCTGAAAAGGCCGCTGCGGCTCACGAGCAGGGTCAGATTGTGCTGCCCGGCGCCGCTCGACCTGGGCCTGAATGAGGGCGGTGGGAAGGGTTTGGGCCAGTTCGGTCAGGTGGGTACACCCCCGTACTCCGACCAGACGCTGCAGGCTTTGGCGTCGAAAGTCTCGCAGGAGGTTTAGGCCCACCAAGGCCTGGTAGGGATCATCGTCTTGCCCAAACTCGCAATAGCCGGGGTGGGGCACCCACTGCGACATCGAGCCCGACTGCACGATGACACCGTCGTCTTGCACGTGCAAGCGCAAGAACAGATCGTGAATCGGCTGGCCCACCGCGCGCACCTCGCCGGTGGACAGCACCCAGTCTCGGGGCTTGAGATCGCGAAGCTGGGCCTCAAGCTCCCACAAGCCGTCTGCACTCAAAAAAGCCTGCACCTCAATCGTGCGGCGATGCGCAGGCTCTCGGCGCTCACAGCGGGTAGGCAAGACCATGGCCACATTGTCCTCCAAGCCACAGGCGGCTTAGCGGCTGGCACAGCAGGCGATACGGCTGCCCTAGCCAGGCGGCGCGCTGCCGTCAGGCTCTTGTGCGGCTGTGGTGCTGTTCTTGATGACGCGCGCAATCGTCTGGGCGGTGAACCCTCGGGCGGCGAGAAATCGCTGCTGACGCGCCCGCTCGGATAAGGAGGTGGGCTGCGTAGCTTGTGGACGACCAAAGCGCTGCTGCCACACCTGCCAGGCACGCTCGTATTCGGTGTCTTGCAAGTGCTGCCGAGTGGGGGCGTCGAGGCTTGCGCCATGCACACGAAGCTCTTGCTCGATGCGGCGATTGCCAAAGCGTGCGCTGCGAAGCCGAAGACGGCTTTGCACAAATCGCTCATCACTCAAATGGCCCTTGTCCCGCAGGGCTTGAAGCACCTGGGCCACTTCCGAGGGCCCACCCGCGCTCGGGCAAGTCTCGAGCCAGCGCTCCAGACGGTTTTTAAGTTCGCTACTGGAGTATTCGCGCTGGGCCAACCAGCCCAGCGCTTTGGCCATCAGGCTGGGCGTGGCACGCTCGCGCATAGGTCAACCACACGCGTGCTCGGCGCGCGCCCCTTATTCGGCGCCAGCCCCTGGAGCGGGCAAGGCAGGTATGCCCACGGCCTCACGCACCTTGTTTTCAATTTCGTAGGCCACTTCGGGGTTCTCACGCAAAAACTCGCGCGCATTGTCTTTGCCCTGACCAATCTTTTCACCGTTGTAGGCATACCAGGCACCCGACTTTTCGAGTATCTGCGCGGCCACGCCCATATCGATGATCTCGCCCTCGCGGCTGATGCCTTCGCCGTACAGGATGTCGAACTCAGCGGTTTTGAAGGGTGGGCTGACCTTGTTTTTGACCACCTTCACCTTGGTCTCGCTGCCGATGACTTCTTCAGCTTTTTTGATGCTTCCCGTACGACGGATGTCCAAGCGCACGGAGGCGTAGAACTTCAAGGCATTGCCACCCGTGGTGGTTTCGGGGTTGCCAAACATGACGCCGATCTTCATGCGGATTTGGTTGATGAAGATGACCATGCAGTTGGTCTTTTTGATGGTGGCCGTGAGTTTGCGCAGAGCCTGGCTCATCAAGCGGGCCTGCAAACCAGGCAAGGAATCTCCCATTTCACCTTCGAGCTCGGCCTTGGGAGTGAGCGCAGCTACCGAGTCGATGACGATGAGGTCTACCGAGCCGGATCGCACCAGCGCATCCACAATCTCCAAAGCCTGCTCGCCCGTGTCGGGCTGGGAGATGAGCAGCTCTTGCAGGTTGACGCCGAGCTTTTGCGCGTACTGCACATCCAGTGCGTGCTCGGCATCGATGAAGGCGCAGGTGCCTGCCAGCTTTTGCATCTGGGCAATGACTTGCAGGGTGAGTGTGGTCTTGCCAGATGACTCCGGCCCGTAGATTTCAATGACCCGCCCGCGAGGCAGGCCGCCCACGCCCAAGGCGATATCCAACCCGAGGGAGCCGGTGGAGACCACCTGGATGTCTTCCAGTGCCTCGCCATCGCCCAATCGCATGATGGAGCCCTTGCCAAATTGCTTTTCAATCTGGGCCAGGGCGGCTTGCAGGGCTTTGGCCTTTTCGGTGTTCAGTGCTTTCACGGGTGCGTCCATGGTGATCTCCTCTGATGGCGCCATTATGCCCAAAAGACTGTATAGATGTCCAGTCTTTTGGGGGAGTTCTTTCGGGGGGTCGGGTGTGAGCCGCCCCAGAGCCTGCGGCTGGCTGCCCCTAGAATCTCGTCCCAAGTGAGCGCCCCGGGAAAGCGCGCCAGGCTCCAAGCAGGCCTCGCGCTCCCACCCAACGGGAACAAGGAGACCTCGCATGCGCATCCTCATCGCCGAAGACGACCAGGTGCTGGCCGATGGCCTGCTGCGGTCGTTGCGGGCAGCCGGATACGCCGTCGATCAGGTGGCCAGCGGCACCGAGGCCGATGCCGCGGTGGCCTCGCATGAGTTTGACCTGCTCATTCTCGATTTGGGGTTGCCACGCATGCACGGTCTGGATGTGCTCAAGCGGCTACGTGCTCGGGGCTCGTCCATGCCCGTTCTGATTTTGACCGCCGCTGACAGCGTAGAGCAGCGCGTCACGGGCCTGGATCTGGGCGCCGATGACTACATGGCCAAGCCGTTTTCGCTGCAAGAGCTCGAGGCGCGCGTTCGTGCGCTGACCCGCCGCGGCTTGGGCAGCGCCTCCTCGGTGATCAAACACGGGCCGCTGAGCTTTGATGCCACGGGGCGTGTGGCGTATCTTGACGACCAAATGGTGGAGTTATCA
>Ga0129333_10002955_pt1 | contig 15936 bp, 18 predicted proteins | sample CPB6_08_DNA_FD_94474 | JGI IMG/M metagenome (GOLD analysis project Ga0129333, IMG submission 94474) | Freshwater to marine salinity gradient microbial communities from Chesapeake Bay, USA - CPBay_Sum_0.6_0.8_DNA | ecosystem: Environmental > Aquatic > Marine > Coastal | place: USA: Chesapeake...
CCTATAAATCTCAAAAGCCCTAGGAGGAAAAGGGGGGAGAGAGAGGGGGGTAAAATGAGTAAAACATCGTCTTAACGAGAGTTACAAATATGTTTGAAAATGTGATTGTTTATGTAATATATGAGTAGTACTTTTAAAAATGGCAAATATCAAAGGTGTAAAAATGTACGTTTTTTATCATTGTTTAATCAAAAAACAAACCAGTTTATATGTAACCTGGATTATAAAAGTACAACTTTACAAAAATGCTCAAAAAATGGAAAAATGTAACCCCGTCAGAAAAAAATGTAACCCCGTCAGAAAAAAATGTAACCCCTCCAGAAAAAAATGTAACCCCAAATTAACAAAATGTTACCCCATGTAAAAAAGTACGTTTCAGATTCTATTTCGAAAATGAAATTGTCATGAAAAATAAATTCGTAATTCTTTCTTTTTTTTATTGTTTTACAGTTCTACACAGGTTTATTATATATAATATTGTAACTGTTATCATTGTGATATCTAAAGTATAAAATATGAGTATAACTAATATATGAAGTATATAATAGAGTAATATATAAACAAAAAATTATATACATAATATATATATAATGAGTCAAAACTTTAAACGAGTTTTTGTTTGCTCACATTGTAATTATTTTTCTGATAGAAAATATAATTATAAAAGGCATTTAGATAATGTTCATGGTATAAAAGAAAGTAATCAACGTTGTGAAAAAAAAGTAACCATTGATGAAAAAAATGTAACCTTAAATGAAAAAAATGTAACCTCTAATTTTTTTTGTAATAAATGTAATAAAATCTATAAGATTAAGAAATCTTTTGAAAATCATTTTTCAAAATGTAGAGGTATTGACGAATTAACATGTTCAAAATGTATGATTTCTTTTACATGTAGACAACATAAATCAAGGCATTTAAAGGCTAATAATTGCAAAGCAAGGAGTGTCATATATGCAAGGGAACCAAATCCTCAAAATATAATTGAAACACAAATTATCAATAATATTCAAAACCAAAATAATATTCAAAACAATATAGTCATAAATAATTTTGGAAATGAAAGATTGGATCATATTACAAAAGAAGAACTATTGAAAATATTAAGAGCTGGTATACATACAATTCCAAAATACATAGAACGTAAACATTTTGATAAAGAGTTTCCAGAAAACAATAATATACTATATACAAAGGAAAACAAATGTAAAGTATTAGAAGACAACAATTGGAAAGAGAAAGACATAAGTGTATTATCTTCAAAATTAATCAAAGAAAATGCAAATGTTCTTTTACTTTATTGCGATGACCATGTAATAAAATTATCAGAAGAATTAAAAGATGATGATGTATTCAATAATATCAAAAATAAACTTGTTGTAATTTATGATAAAACAGATAACACCAAATATAATTATGTATTAAATTCTATAAAAGATTTAATAAAAAATGCAAGAGATGAACTTGAAGAAACCTATGTGAAATAATATAAGAAAATGTCACATATTATAAAACAATATGCGAAGATCATTGATATGTTTTCTTATTGCACTCGTTTCAAATATGTACGCCCCAATTTATGCCAAACCAGATACTTCGAATATTATAATAATTGCGGATGTGCATGGGGATATAAACCGTTTTAAATATATTTTACAAGATGAGGGTGTTATTGATAAATATGATAAATGGATTGCACCTCCAGCAACAACAATAATTCAACTAGGTGATCAAATTGATCCAAAAGATAAAAAAAAAGAGGAAGATGATGCGAAACATCATTTTGATATGGTGTATTATACATATAAATTAGAATTTTTAGCAAATCATTATAATTCCACATTTATTAATTTGATTGGAAATCACGAATACTATAATCTTGATAGAATTAGAAAAAACAGAGAATTATCTCATATAATTGCTAATAGACCAATTATAAAACAAATAGGTGACAAATTATTTTGCCACGCAAGTTTTAAATCTATCCATTATTTGATTATGCAACAATATAACATATCATTTCAAGATATTAATGATCTATGGTATAATTATGTCAAAAACTATACTTTGACACCAGTTGAACAATATTTAGTAAAAATGCTAATTACAGATATAGATAGTATTATTTTCACAAAAACACAAGATGATGCGTCATCTATTAATGTTTTATTTAATAGAATAAATGTAACGAATATGTTTGTAGGACATAAAATAACAGATTATGTTCGTGTAAAAAATAATGTATGGTTTTTAGATCAAACTTTAAAAGAGGCCTTTGATAGACATATATATACATATGTTATTATTCAAAATGGAGAAATAATTGTAAAACCTCTTCGTAAAAAATGGTTTTTCATAGATTTCTATTTGTTTTAGAGATAATGATGACAAGAAACATAATCATAATTCATTTCTATTGCTTTTTCTAAGTTTTCTATTTTGACATTTGACCATTTCAATGGGCGAATATTAAAATATTCTTTACAAAAACATTGTAAATAATTAAAATATATTTCATATTCTGATGCTCCAGATGTTAATGCGAATCGCGGATCTACTGATTCTAAAAATATTTCATAAAATAGTTTACCAGGATGCATTCTTTCCACCATTTCAAATAGATTTTGTAATTTATTTTTTTGAAAAACCATATGATGTGTAATACCAGATATTCTTTCATCATATCGTTTTAATAGGGGATGCATTTTTTCCATATGTTTGAAATAAGGGAACCAATATTCTGTTCCAATATTATAAAGAGGGCGCCCGTCTTCATCAAAGAAATGTGTTGGTTTTAGAAAAAATGTATCTGTATCAATTACCAAATAATTATCTAAAAGGTCTTTGATTGCGAATGATGCATACAACTTAATCAGTTGTTGTAGATACCAGCCATTTCTTTCATTATTTCCCAGATATTTAATAACAACTGGGTTAAACCCGAAGGTATTTTCATCAACTGTAATACATCCTTCTATTAATAAGCTTCTATCATATGATACAATGTATATATTTCTGTATCCAATCACATTTTTTTTCGTATATTCAATCATTTTATGAATTTTATTTTGATCCATAGGACCGTAGCATATTACTATATCAAAATCAACCATTATATTAAAATATTATCTAATTCTTATATTTTTTCTATAGGAATAGTAAGGTTTAATGGTTTTGCTAATATTGCCAAATCAATTGTTTGATAAAAAATATATAGACAAAACGGAAAAAATAGTAATATGGGAATGTCCTCACTATTTCTGTGATTACAATTATAATAAAAAGAAATTAGTTCTCCATAGGGCTTCTATGAAATACTATGAGGATTATCTAAAATCGTATGGATATAATGTTGAATATATTGGTTATAATAAAAACATACATAATGACGACTATATTATATATAATCCTTTGAATAAACTTGATGTTCTTAAATTACCATTGAAAACAAAGGTAAATGATATTTCCACACCTAATTTAATGCTATCAATGTCAGATTTGAAAGAATATCGTGGAAAGACTGATAAGTATTTTTTTAATGCATTTTATATGTGGTCTAAGAAAAAGCTTAATATTATACCAGATGTGAAGTCGCAAGATAAATATAATAGAAAGGTTTTAAAAAACAATACAAGTTCTACACAAATTACACAAGTTAAACAACCTTTTGAAGAAATTAACTTGAAAATAGAAAAAGTGTATATCAGCGAAGCAATTTCTTACGTAAATAAGAATTTCCCAAAAAATTGCGGGAATACAGATAACTTTATATTTCCTATTACACATTATGGTGCACGCAAATGGTTAGACCATTTCATTAGATTTAAGTTTAAATTATTCGGAGATTATCAAGATTATATTGACAAGACTGACAATTATTTATATCATTCAATGCTTTCATCTTTGATTAACATTGGTCTTTTAAATCCTGGAGAAATAATAAAAGAAATTGAAAAATATCAATCTGTAATACCGTTAAATAGTTATGAAGGATTTGTGAGACAATTATTTTGGCGAGAATATCAATATTATTGCTATATTAATGTTGATTTTTCATCTAATTACTTTAATCATAAAAAGCATTTGACAGATAATTGGTATAATGGTACGACAGGTATATTACCAGTCGACGATGCTATTAAAGAAGCTTTTGATACAGGATATTTGCATCATATTAAAAGATTAATGGTAGTTGGAAATTATATGAATTTATCAGGAATACAACCGAAAGAAGGATTCAAATGGTTTATGGAATTTTCATGCGATTCTTATGAATGGGTGATGCATCAAAATGTATATGACATGGTATTTTTTGTTACCAATGGCAAAACAATGCGTAGACCTTACATATCATCTTCAAACTATATACTAAAAATGAGTAATTATAAAAAAGATAAGTGGTCAGATATATGGGACACTAAATATAAAAACTTCATTTCTCAAAACAAAAAAAAGTTGTATAAATATAGATACTATTTTTCAACAAAAAATGAAAAATAAATATCATGAAGAATTTAATCAAAAAATCAAAAAACAAAAAATATTGAATAACATAGATAATTCTGATATGATAATAGGATGTATTTTTGATACAAATTCAACATATGTCATAATAAATAATAAATGTTTTCAAATTACAAAAAATAATGATCCTATTGAACTTGAAAATAATAAGTTTTTAGAAATACAAAAAAATATCAAGAACAGAATGATTTTAACTAATAAAAATATGAAGGTTTTTATCAATAATAATGAAAAGTTTACAAGACCTTGTGCGTTTGAGTATCCATATAACGTAAATGTATTTTGGGATAAATTAATAAGTAATTGTAGGGGATATTTAAGTTCAACTAAAGATATAGATCAAGTGAAAGCAGTATATTTTAATTATTTTAAAATAGAAGATTTTGATTTAACGTCATTACAATATAAACAATATACAAAGCCGGAAAAACCCTTTATCGAAACAGAACAAAAAACATATTGTGAAGAACAACTTGTGGAAACGCAGCAACAAAAAAAATTTTACCCTGTTTATATAGATGCTGAAATAAATGAAGAAGAAGTTGATGATAATAAGGATAATGTAAAACTATATTTAAGTGATGGTAACCATCGATTATTAGCTTTTTCACTGGAAAACAACAATGAATATATTCCTGCCGTGATATGTGATTATGGAAGAATAGTTGATCCTATTAATGGAGGGAATATGGGTGATATAAAAGCTATTGAACATTTAATAAATGCTTTACTTAAAACAGTATTTGAGTAAATAAAAAATAAAAACGCTCCTAACAGGGCTCGAACCTGTGGCCTAGCGGTTAACAGCCGCTCGCTCTAACCATCTGAGCTATAGGAGCTCTTAACATGTACAATAATATATATATTATTCTTATATACTTTTTACATTATTTTTTTTCCAATATATAAGATTATTTTAATAATATCATATAAATATGTTACCACTTGTAATAGGGCACCGTGGTGTAAAGGAATTCGCGCCAGAAAACAGTATATCAGCGATATATATGGCGAATAAATTAAAAATAAGATCGATTGAGATAGACGTTCAACTATCAAAAGACAATAGACCAATCGTCTTTCATGATGAAACTTTAGATAGATGTACTGGATTCCCAGGGTACGTGAAAGATTTTACATATAATGAATTATTAAAACATAATATATCATTATCTCATATATTCACTAAGGAAAAAATACCAAGTCTCAAACAATTTGTAAAATTATGCGATAGATTTGATATATATCTAAATATTGAAATCAAAGAATGTGATAACAAATTAACTCCAAATATTGTATGTAATGAAATTAAAAAGATAGGAAACCCAAAAAACATAGTAATTTCATCATTTAATGCTCAATATTTAGAAACAGCAATGTATATACTACCAGAATATGAGAGAATGTATATTGTAGAAAAAATACCAGATAATTTTCTAAATATTTTAAATAAATATAAATGCAAAGGTCTTGTAATATCTTTACAACATAATAGTTTACACGAAATTATAGATTTGTCAATTTTCCCGATAAATATATATGTATATACAGTAAATGACAAAGAAACATATAATATACTTATCAAACACGGAATTGGTGTTATAACAGACTATCCATATAGCTTTCAAAAATATACATAAAAACTATGCGTTGAAAATCTAAATAAATATATAAAAGTATTTAAATAAATAATATACATAAACACGAATGTCTATGAATATGCCATTTGCGTCTGGATTAAATAATCACGATTTATTTAATAAGAAAAAAATAAGCCCTGATGTTTTATCAATGTCATCTGCATCAAGTTGTTCATCAATATCTTCGAGGTCATCAATAACCAATACAACAAGTACTTCATCCAAATCTTACAAAAATAAAGGCAATTTAGATCAAGCAAGAAGAATTGATTATGACAATGAATCAAAAGATAATCGTTATAATAAACATGATGACGAAGATGATGACGACGAAGATGAAGATGACTCAGAAGAAGGATTTGATATGAAACGTTCTTTCGATGACAGTAGAAGAAATGAGAGAAACAGTTATGATAAAGATATGATTAAAAACGAATTAAATGAAAAGATGGAATTGTTGTATCAAATGGAACGTCTTGAATCAAAAGGATATCGCCTTCCTTTCAAATATAATATGGATTCGAATATCAATGAAATGAGAGCAGAATATAATAAATTGATAAAAGAAAAAGAGATTGATGCCAGTATTCGATTTCAAAGAAAGATGATGATGGCTTTTGTAACAGGAACAGAATATTTAAATTCGAGATATGATCCGTTTGCTATAAGATTAGAAGGTTGGTCAGAACAAGTACATGAAAATATACTTGATTATGATGATATATTCGAAGAGTTACATTTGAAGTACAAGTCGACAGGTAAGAAAATGTCTCCGGAATTAAGATTATTTATTTCACTATCAGGAAGTGCATTTATGTTCCATTTAACCAGTAGAATGTTTAAAGAAAATCCATTACCAGAAGTTGAAAGTGTATTAAAATCAAATCCAGATTTAATGAAACAGTTTCAAGCAGCAGCTGCAAAACAATATATGACAGGTGAAATGAACCAAGAAAGACAGTCATCGAGTCCAATGAATTCTGGATTGTTTGGAATGGTAAGTAATTTATTCAATAATATAAGCGGTGGACCATCGCAAAGAATGTTTGAAGATGAAATGCCAAATATGAAACCAACGCGTGATATTGACAGTATAATTAATAATGTCCATAATAAGATTTCATTTGACAGGGAACAGAACAATATAGAGACATTATCAGTTACAGATGAAGAAATAACATCAATAATAGAAGATACAGCAGATATTAAAATATTAAAAAATGGAAAAAATAAGAATTCCAGAACTCTCAATTTGTAATTTCATAATTTATTTCATTTATTTCGAAGATTTTCTGGAAGATTTTGATGATACTTTGGAAACAACTTTAGAAGATAATTTTCTGATTTTTTCAAATGGATTCTTCATAGAAGATGACATTTCTTTTTCAATTTTTACGTAGTTATGTTTCACATAGTCAAGCGAAACTACCATAACCGGTATTATAATCATTACAAGTAATGCGAATAAGAGTACTATTATTTCAAGTAAAGAACCCGCGGTAATTAATTCACGGCGAATATCATCAGAACATTTACATTTTTCATTTACTAAAAATCTGGTATATTCTAAAATCATGTAGAAATATACAATACATATGAGATAGAATAGTATCTTTATAAATACATATAATTCACCAACGATGCTTCCAAAATAAGTTGTTAATAAAGATTTTGGTACAAGCATAGTAACAATTACAAATACAAATGCAAATATTGTAAATTGTTTAATCATATCTCTATATGGGTGTACGGAACATTCACATCCCATATTTTCCAAATTATTAATATAGAAATATATTATCGCAAATAGAATAACTACAAATAAACTTATTAATGAGTTCAGCAATTCAAATACTGTCATCATGTTTTTCAAATATTTATATCTAATATATTATGAGGTATTTTTTTCTAAAATATTAAGAATAAGAAATTTGGTAGATTTATCAACATTATCAAGATTTATTTTTTCCAAATAGATTTTTATATCATTATTTTCTATACATTTCAAAAAATCTGCCAATAGTTCTAACATGAAGTCAGTAATATGTTTTTTATCATTTGTATTTTTAAATATACTAAATATATCATCAATTAATTCATTAAGCATATCATTATTGATGGAGTCATATTTTTTTGATAAAACCAAAATAGCATCAAATACATTTTTCGTTTGTTTTTTCCATTTCACATAGTCGCAATAAATGTCATAATTTTCATTATTCAAAACATTGTTGTTGAAAATATCATCAGATGGATACCATTTTTTTTCTGTAATTATGTTTTTTATATATTCTTTTGAAATATTTATATCAAAAAAATCAATTAAATCAATATACAATACAGAAGAAGATTGTTTGATAAAATCCCATAAAATATTATAACATAAAATACCATGTTCTTTTGAGGATTTCAAGAAATCATTTATTTTAATATATAAACTATCTTTATTTTGAGATGATAATTTGTTCAATAATCCAGTAAATCCCTTTCGGATTTTTGTTTCTTCCGTAAAATTCCCTGTAATTATATGAAGTTTATTGTGATTTTTATTTTCATAAGGTATCCGAATGTTTCTTTTTTCATAATGTTTGTTTTCTGTGAAGCAATGGTATGTTTTAACCAATTCATTTTTTTTATCAATATATTTTTGTGAAATATTATTTTTATTGAAATTTTGATAATGTTCTTTAAATATATCGATATCTATGAATACTATATCAGATGCAGTCATATATATTCTTATATTATAAAATCTTATATAAGAAATATATTTGTTAATTTAATAAAATGTCAATCAATGATATAGTATTGTTTGTGACAGATATTGAGAACAAAATTTACAATAAAGAATTAATTTACAGATCAATTATTTTAACAAATGATAAAAGTACATCATTATTGATAAAAGCAGTGATGGAAGATAGAGACTATTCTATAAAATTTGTAGAAGAAATAGAGAACATTAATTACAATGATATTGATACAAGAATATTAATTATGAATTGTGCTATATTTGAAGATTTTTTGAATTATTTAGAAAATAAAAATGGAGGTGTTACCAATAGCTCTTACAATTTTATTAGCATTTATTATACTACTCCAACCGAGACTGTGAAAAATGTTATTGATACTTATTTACGGATGACAAATAATAATATTAACAATACAATTATTATGGATAAATATTATTCAAATATGACAAACTTAAATAGAATATATTAAAAATATTTTCCTTTTAGTAGTAAGAGATGGTTAAAAGTAGTTCTTCTAAATTAAGCTCTGTAGTACCTAATATGTCAAAAGATTGGCTTTTCTATATAATGGTATTTCTCGGAGTTGTAATATTCAGTGTCTTAATGTATGTATTATTTTCTGGTAAATGCTTTGAATCTTTCACTGACGGCGACGGACCAGTCCTTCATTATTTCTACATGGAAAAATGCCCTCATTGCAATGACTTTAATCCTGTATGGGAAGAAGTTTCCAAAAAAATGAAAGAAACTCAAATGAAGGTTTCAATGAAAAAAGTAAATCTTCAAGACGAAGCTAACAAAGAGCTCGTTAACAAATATGGAGTATCTGGTGCACCAACCATTATATTTGTAAATGGTGAAAAATCAACTGAGTTCAATGATGAACGAACTTCTGATGCTGTTTTACAATTTGTAAAATCTCAAATGGAATAAGTATGTCTTTTTTTTCTTCTAAAAATAATATTATTGATATATAAAAATGTACCCACTGATTTCTTTATCTGAATTATATCAGTTAAAAAACAAAAAAGATAAAATTAAAACAAATACATATAATGTAATATTGGAAAAATGTCACAGCAAAATTAAAAGAATAGCAGAACATGGTGGGATGAATATATTCTTTCAGGTTCCTTTTGTTATGATAGGATATCCATTATATGATATTAATGACTGTATAGATTACATAGTAAAGGCTTTAAGAAAGAATGGTTTATTAGTGCAAATAATGTCAAAACCAAACAATAATACAATCTATATATCTTGGAAACCCACTGATGTAAATACCAAAAAACAATTACAAACATCGAGACCATTTTAAGCATTTACAAAACAAATACAAATTTTATCTTCTTTAGTTCGGTAAATATATGAATGTGTATTTTTTCTCATAATGAATTTCAATTTGTCGTTAAAGATATTTGATTTTTGCATCCTATCAAAATCTTTTTTGAATCTTACAATCATTTGTGAAAATTCTTGGGTACATTTATGACTAATATTGTTGCATTTAAAAAAGTTTCTAAATAGCTTGTTTTCAAAAATAGCCGACCATACATTTGCATCATGTAGCAGTTCATTATATGAAAATACACCTTTGATATTATTACCGTCTTGTTTAAAATTATTCAAAATATTTGGCAAAATACATGTATTAATTACATTTTCAGATTCTTCAAGTCTATTTTTAAGTGCAAAAAATGATCCAATAATATCCAAATTAATATCTTCTAAACTTGGAAGAACATTATCACGAATTTTTCCACGCATAGACCATTTAGGAGTACTGTCTACGAGGTATGGAATATTCATTGTTTTAGCATATTCAATAATATCTGATTTGCGAATATCAAGAAGAGGTCTAAGAAAGCAAATACCATTGTTAATACTCGATACTGTTGTTCCTGATAGATTATTATAGTTAGTTTTCATACTGATATTTGTAATAATGTTTTCAAAGCAATCGTCTTTATTATGACCCAAGACCACTGCAAAATCCATATCATTATAAATATTTGCTACTTGTCTGTAAGAATCAAAGCGAATATCTTTTGTAGCATCTTCATAAAGATCTCTTAGACCATTGTATTGATAATCTTCTCTTTTCATTTCAGTAACTTTTCTAACAAAAAGTTTCACATTCAGAAGAGAACAATACTTTTTGACAAACTCTACTTCTTTATTACATTCTTTGCGATTATTATAATTAATATGAACTGCTGTAATTTTATTCATTGGAAGAAAACATTTCAACATATGCAGACATACAAAGCTATCAACTCCCCCAGAAACTGATACAATGATATGGGTATGTCTACTTATTTTACTTACAATATCATATACTGTTTTGATAATTGTTTTTTTGCTAAAATTATCAATAAATGTTGATAAATCCTTTTTAGGATTAAAATCAAGAATAGTATCAAACTCGTCCCAATTTGAATTTGCAATATTATTATTTTCATTTTTTTGTGATTCTAATTGTTTTGCAGTATTTAGTTCATAAATATCTCTAATAGAACATTTCAAAAATCTTTTATAAATTGATCTATCCGCCGGTGTATTGTCGTCGTTTTTATACTTAAAATTGATAAATTCAATTGATGAATTAATATAATCAATATCTTTCAAATGTCTAAACGGTAGAAATGTAAAACACCAATTTGCAGATGACATTTTTTCAATAATTTCCTTATCTCCGTTAATGATTGCAATTGAAATTTGTTTTGCAATAATTGAATATTCATTACAATTGATAGGAAAAATACGATTATGATGTCTTGGAATTTGGTCATAAGCAAGAATAGCTCCTACTAACTCTGATTTATCAAATGTTTTCATATCATTTTCAATATCATAATCGAGAGAGATTTTATCAAAATACTTTTCAGAAAGATATTTATCATTTTTAGGATTCTTTGAAAACCAAAAATCTGGATTTGCAAACCATTCTTCGTGTAGTTCTTTAAACAATTCTTTCATATTTTGTACGTATACATATATAATATTAATGTTTATATATATTTCATAAATAAATATAAAAACTATATTATATTTTAAAGTGGTTATGAATAGTAAAATAAAATCATCAGCTGATCAAAACTATATAATATATGAAGAATCAATAAATAATTATTACAATTTTCAAAAGAATTTTTTACCAGATAATCTGACAAAATATGTATATACATTTTATATAGAATCTGATTTTCGTTCAGCAATATTATACAACGAGAATCTGAATAGTAGTATGATTCATATGTATATAAGAATACTATATTTTAATTATTGTTCTTATTATATCAATAATAACTTTATAATAAATGAATCTATATTATCTGATTTTCATAAAATACATATTTTTGATAGATATTTGACATCATTTATAAATGAAAAAATAAATATTAATTTAAATGTTTCACTAAACGAATATATAAGAAAATGTTTTAGAATATGTAAGGAATTAAAATTTAGAGATTTATGGAACGTGGATAGAATAGATATTATGATATATTTATCAAGATTAATAGATTACATTGTAGAATGCCAAAAAATGGCACTTTCTAATCTCTAACAATTACTTAGTTTTTTACAGTGAGAAGCGAGCTGGCTTTATCCAGTTCTTTGTATATTATTTTTCTGAAAGGACGAATACGATGGTTCAAGCCTTTTTGTTTCATTTCTTCTCTGATTTTTACTATTTTCTCCAAACTGCATTCGATAAATGTGTTATTTTGCACTAATTTATTGTCACCGTATTCGAATATATAATTTATCATTCGAAACGTCTCAAAGATAGCAAACACCCTGATACCTATGCTATTGAATATCGAATTGGTAACGAGCATTATACTTAGTGTATTCGTTAAATCATTAATGCGCGGATTGTGTATCATATACTTTTCAGCGTTTCTTGTATTTTTGTATAAGTTTTTGATTTCTATTTTTTTATTCATAATAATTATCATATTCTCATATATGTAATACATATTGACGGCTGATGTATACCATTTTATGTCTTCATCATGAAACATCTTCAATGTTGAATTATGTATTTTTTCGAATTCTTTGTCGGCGGTAATCTTATACTTTTTTACAAATAGTTTTTTGAAATATGAAAGAAGAATATTTGTAACCATTTCAATTGAATCGGGGTTATTCTTCATATACGCATAGTTTCCAATAACTACAAAGATATAGAACGTTGTGTTGATGTTATCAATTTTACCCGATTTAGGCTCAATATTGATATAAGATAAATCAGTATCATTTCTGATATGATCCATAATCTCGAATATAACATCCAATGAAAACGAACTATCCTTAACGTAATTCAAACACTCAACAAATGTGTTATAAAGTTCTTTGCAATTGTAGAAAATGGTTTCATATTCTCGTGTAATAGTCTTATAGTTAACAAACCTTGACAAGTTATAAATATCCTTAAATCCCAAGAACTGTGGCAAGATATTTATCATAATATCATCGGGAAGATGATAAGTATAATCTGGATTGCTATTAGTGATAGACATAGTCGCGAAAATTTTTGTTTAAAAAACTTTCATTTTTTTTTCATTTTGATATAAATTTATATAAATGTATTGAAGAGTACATACGAAAGGTATAGAAAGAATTTTATAAAACTTTTATAAAAATTATGAAAAAATAAAGTTATGTACTCTTTTTCACCCTCCATTTAACACATCCTTCAACATTTTTTCTAATAATTGTACCAGCATTGTTAGATAATATTTCATTAGCATCTTGTAAATCTCCTATAGCAGCAAATACATCATCTCTTGAACTTCTTTGTATAAAATTTATAACAGCCTGTATTTTGGGACCCATTGATCCAGGAAAATTTATACCTGCCTTCGTATTTAATAAATATTCAGGAGTTACTTCAGACATTTCTCTTTGTTCAGGTGTCCCATAATTTTCATATATACCACCTCCGTCAGTAAGTATTATAAATATATCAGCATCTATTTCATTTGCTAATAAAGAACCACAATTATCCTTATCAATTACTGCCTCCACTCCTTTTATAGCTCCCGATTCATCATATCTAATTGGTGTTCCTCCGCCACCACATATAATAGGAATCATTTTCATTGGAGGAGCGCAATCTTCAGATTGTAATAAAGCCTTGATAGCATTTAATTGAACTATTTGTAATGGAGAAGGAGAAGGAACTACTCTTCTCCAATATTGCCCATCTTGTTTCATAATCCAATTTTTAGTTTTTATTAATTCATCTGCATCGTCTTTATTATAAACCTGACCTATATATTTTGTTGGATTGTTAAAAGCCTTGTCAGTAAAGTCTACACGAACCTGTGTGATAATAGGAACAGCTGTTTGTCCTACCGTACCAAGTGCTTGAGAAAATACGAGACCTATCTGTCCTTGTGATTCAGCACCAAGAACATCAAATGTCGCGGATTTTCTTTCAAGAGCGAGTGCTCCAACTTGTGGTCCATTTCCGTGTGTAAGTATTAATTGATATTTTTCTGCAAGATTTCTTATTGTAGGTGCTGCATTCATAGCAGCTTTCAATTGATTTTCATATGAAAGTTTTTCACCACGTCTTTGTAATGCATTTCCTCCAACAGCAACTACTAAGCGTAATGGTTTGCTATTATTATTTATATCATACTTTCTTTTTTTACAGGTATTACCGGCATTTTTTAACATCCTTTCTTGTATTTCCAGTAAGAAAAAATGTTTTAATACATTTAATGTAAATATAAAAAAATGATGTAATATTATAGTATATTATTTATATGTCAATTGTTCAAAACATATATATAGACGGTGCGTGTAGTAATAATGGAAAAAAAGATGCAAAGGCTGGATATGGAATATATTTTGGACTAAATGATAATCGTAATGAAAATGGTCGTGTAAAAGGAAAACAAACCAATAATACAGGAGAGCTCACTGCTTTTATTAAAGCTGTTGAAAAAATAAGTGTTGAAAAAGAAGTTCATATATGGTGTGATTCACAATATGTGATAAAAAGTGTTACAAGTTATGGTGATAAACTTGCAAGAAACAATTGGAAGACCGAAACAAATAAAATTCCACCGAACTTTGAATTAGTGAAAAAAGCATATGAGTTGTATCAAACGAATAAAAAAATAATAAAGCTTCATTATATTGAAGCTCATACTAACAAGACTGATCAACATTCTGTTGGTAATGCCGAAGCAGATAGATTAGCTTGCTTAGCAATAGGTTCAGAACCTATGAAGACAGACGACGTTGTAATACTTGATTGGGTATCATTTCATAATAAAGATTCTGCTAAAGAATTGGGTGCTTTATGGGATAAATCCAAAAAGAAATGGTATATAAAAGCGAATCATCCTAATCTTTCAAAAATTATTGAATTACAAAATATTAAAGCAGAAACAAAAGAGAATGATACAAAAAAGGAATCAAAAGTATATATTAATGTTCCATTTGCTAAAAAAAATATTGCAAAAGCAAATGGAGCGAGATGGGATCCTTCTGTAAAATCGTGGTATTATATAGAAGAAACCATTAAAAAAGAACAAAAAGAAAATTTACAAAGTATTGCGTCTTAAAACATACAAATGATATATTCATAAAAAATAATGAAAGAAAATTTATATTGTGTTCCATATGATAAAAAAATCAAAACAAGACAAAATGTTATAGTATATCACTGTGAAAAAAAGATTGAAGATAAAAAAGTATCAAAATGCAATGTATGTAATAAAGAATTTAAAGATGAAAGATGTTTGAAAATTCATCAAACCAAAATGAAACATCATAAAAAAGAAGTTTCTTCAAAAAAAAGAATTAAAACGTCTTCTTCTCCTGTTGATACAGATGTTTTAATTAAAAAACCTAAATCGTTTTTTTCTATATAGATGCGAACTCTTGATCGGAAAATCCTACTATTTCACCACCAGATACTGGTTCTTCCTTTTTTTTAGGTTGAGGGGCAGGGGTAGGTGCGGGAGTAGGTGCGGGAGTAGGTGCGGGAG
>Ga0129333_10002956_pt1 | contig 15934 bp, 7 predicted proteins | sample CPB6_08_DNA_FD_94474 | JGI IMG/M metagenome (GOLD analysis project Ga0129333, IMG submission 94474) | Freshwater to marine salinity gradient microbial communities from Chesapeake Bay, USA - CPBay_Sum_0.6_0.8_DNA | ecosystem: Environmental > Aquatic > Marine > Coastal | place: USA: Chesapeake Bay...
AGACCACGTTCTCGCTCGAGGTCGTGTTCGGCGCGCTCGGAATCATGGGCATCGGGTTCTTCGCGCGGGACAACAAAGTGACCTCCGAACAGGCGGGAGCCGGTGCTTGACAGGATCATCGCCCAGCTGGCGCTCGCGCTCATCGGGTACGTCGAGAGGCGCATCGAACGCGGATCGTCTGCGGTCGATGCTGTTCCTGACGCTCCTCGTCTTCGCCGTGCTGGCGCTCGCATCCGCGAGTGGCTGCGGAGGGAGCAGGGCGGTGTTCATTCCCGACCAAAGCCCGATCCGGACGGGCCCGGGAATCAAGGGAAGGGTGTGGATGCTGATTGACGGCGAATGGACGCTGTCGGCGAACAGCATTGAGATTCCCGAAGGCATGTACGTGGTCAGCCCGAGATGGGTTGAGGAGGCAGACAAGTGACCGCCAAGATCCAGATTCGACGCGACACTACCGCAAATTGGTCGAGTGGTAATCCTGCGCTCGCCGCCGGGGAGATCGGATATGACACGACCCTCGGTCAGGTCAAGGTCGGAGATGGAAGCACGGCATGGAACACCCTCGGGTGGCTCAACGGGACGCTCCCGGTTTATTCCTCGCCTACGAGCCAGGACCTGAACAATGCCGCGAACCAGCTTCCCGGCATCTATCGATTCTCCACGGTCACGGGAATGTCGAATGTCCCTGCGGCTCCGATCGACATCAAGGCGGCTGACGGCGGCATCACCATGCTCGTCGTGAAGGTCGGATCAATCCTTGTGCAGCAGTTGTGGACCGACGCCGATGGCTCGCAGCCGGCGAAGACCTACTCCCGCGTGTACGACGGCGCGTGGAAGTCATGGACGGCGCAGAACGCATGGGCCATGGATGCCACCGAGGGCGTCGACGTCATCGCGAAGTCGATCGACCTGAAGGGGACGGCGACCATCGCCGGCATCGCATCATTCGCCGCAGGAGCCGTAGGCGCTCCCGCCATCGCCAGGACAGGCGACTTGGACACGGGCATCTATTTTCCTGCCACGAATGAACTGGCCATCGCGACCGGTGGGGTCGCGGCGATCTCCATTGACTCATCGCAGAAGACCACGCTCGGAGGCAATCTCGAGGTTTCCGGAAACCTCAACATGACCACGGGCACGATCAGCAACGTGGTCGATCCGACCAACGCCCAGGATGCGGCGACGAAGAACTACCTGGAGATCAACCGCGTAGGGCAGAGCGCGATCGTCACGTGCAATGCATCGTCCGTCCCGCAGGATGAATTGATCGGCGCAACGTGGACTACGACTCCGACCGTGTTCACAAATTCATCGTCAGGGACGTCGAACATCCGGTGCCCTGCCGGACAGACGTGGCGCGGGGTGTTGATCTACAACAACGGCTCGAGCAGCACGATCGTCATCACGAATACCGCTTGCACCAATGGAGATGGCGCAGCGATCACCAATGCCGGGGCCGCATTCAGCATCATCTTGAATAGAACCGCATGACCCACGTCCAAGTCCAGCTTCCGTTCAAGGGCTTCACGGAGCAGTCTCCGTACAGCGTCGTGCCTCCCGGCATGACGCCGTCATGCCTGAACGTGATGCCGGCGGACGTGTGGAACGGCCGCATGCGCCTCAGCGTCAGGAACGGGTCGCAGCGGTACAACCTCGGCGACGTTCAGTTCATGTCGACGTACCGCGTCTATGAGAGCGGAGTCCTCGTCGAGAAGTTGATCTTCGTGCGCGCTGGAATCGTGTACTACGCCAACCCGCATGGCGCGATGCCCGTCACTCCAACTGCATTCGGCAATCAGGCATCCGCGAAACTTGTCACGGACAAGCTGGTTGAGGGAGTCCAGTTCAACGAGTACTTCTACTTCGTCGACGGAACGAACTACGTGTTCGTCGACCTTGTGAATCCATCGAGCGCCACGGCCGTTCAGATATGGGGTTCTGCCAGTCCGCAGCATGGGCCATACCACACCGACCCGAATAGCGTTCAGACCGGAGAACGGGCGACATTGATCTGCCGCTGGGGTCCGAGACTCGTACTTGCCGGGTACAAGAGGACTCCGAATATTTGGTTTGCATGCGCTCCAGATGCGCCTTACCCGCATTCGGGAGCATCTGGACCTACCGATGGATGGACCGGCAATGACTACATCGGATCCGTGAGCGGAAGCACGTATTCGGATTACGGAACATTGGGCGATCCGATCGTCGCCATCTTTCCATTCGCCCAAAGCGGGCTGATGTTCGGATGCACGAATTCGTTCTCATTCCTGACCACGGATCCTGTGTTTGAGGAATCCGTGTCGATGGTCAGCCTGACCCGCTCCATCGGAATTGCGGGACGGCGAGCGTTCTGCCAGTCTCAGGAGAAGGGCGCATTCATCCTTGCGAACGATGGCCTGTACTTCCTGAACGCCAACGACTTCAACTTCAACCGTGGCAACCGGGTCAGCGCAGGACGGTTGGACTCGTTCTTCCTTCGGCTCGACTTCGGGACTCCCGCCATCGGCGGCTCAGGGCCGCTGGCCGGAGGAACTCTCCGTTCCTTGATCGGAAGCGATGGGACAGGCAGCGGAGCGAAGATCAAGACCCTGACAACCACGGGAACCGTCACGGAATCTCCGACCCTTGATGAGATTTCCATCGCCCCGTCGGTCGAAAGCCTGATTGGATCGCTCGCGACCGGTCAGGTCTTCCCGGTCCTCTGCTACGACCCGGACCGAGAGGGCGTATGGGTGTTCCTGTCCGTGAGCGGCGTTGAGCAGTCGAGCGTCCACCTCTACTACGACCTCAAGACGGACAGTTTCTGGCCGCAACGGTTCTCCGATCCGGAGATGTACGCCCCGTCATCGGCCTGCTACGTCGGGACCTCGAGAACGACGACGGGCAAGTTGTTCATGGGAGGATCGGATTCGATTTCCGTCATCGACCGAGGATCGCCGCGCGGCATCGATGGCTACTACGCCGGCATCGGGGAGGATCCGGAGTTGCAGCGAACCCAGTTCGTCAGGAGCAGCCTGACGATGGGGCCGATCATCGCTCCATTGCCGTATCGGATTCAGATCAATGAAGTCCGGGTGGACATGGCGGAGGATATCTATGAGGTCCCTGATGACTGGACGGATGCCAGCGAGCCTCCCGTTCTGTCCATCTCAACGGGCGAGACTGCCCAGGCTGCGCTCGGTCTTCAGGTGGACAAGATATTCGTCAGCGACCTGAACCCGTTGGTCATTGATTGCGGAGGCGCCACGGTCGCCTCTCCATCGCCGACATACAACGGCGGAGACTACAACGACACTCCGACGAATACGATCGACGGCCGGTTCGCGACTCGGCCGTTCGGCGAGTACTCGCAGTCGGATCCGTTCTCAAATGGAACAGCCCGTGTATTCAACGGCCCCGGCGACTGGGTCATTCGCTTCAATGGAACGCGGTGGATCCTTGAGGACTTCGTCACCACGGTGGACGAGTACCGTCAGATCACGCCCGACCAAGGAAGCCCGAACGGCCTGATGGAGAATCTCATCCAGACTCCTATCTCACCGGACGAGAAGGATACAGTTCGGGTGAGCAACGCCTCGTTCTCCTCTGCGGAAGTGACTGAGATCGCGGAACTTGCGCCTGGCCGAAACAATGCCAAGAAGTGCCGAATCAGGGCTGAGGCGGCTTATGTCACGGTTGCGTCGGATGGCAAGCCGTGGTCGATTGAGAGGATGTCGATGATAGTCGGACAGGTCGGCAAGAGCCGAGGAGACTGATATGTCTGTGTTCAGCGAACTACTCAGCGGCGGAGCCGGCGCCCGTAGACGGGCGCTCGGGCGAGTCGGAAAGCAGATGCGCGAGGAATTCACAAACCTCGGCCAGCAGTACCGAGCCGATGCCACGACCATCATCGACCAGTTCACGCGGGAGCGGACCGCGAATATCGGCCTGTTCCGCGAGCAGATGGGGAGAGCACAGGCCGATTACACACGCTACTTCGATGAGGCGAGGACGCAGTACGCGGCAGGGATGGAGCGTGCCATCGGGGAGATGCGCACCGGTCGCGATGCCACCATTCAGATGATGCGGCAGCAGACGGAGGCGCAGCAGCGCGCGGCGACGTCACGGGCAGCGTTCACGGGACTCGGTCAGACAACGTTCGGACAGCAGCGGATCGAGGGCATCGGAACACAGGGCGCTTTGCGGGAGGCCGCTTTGCGCGAGCAATACGCTTCCCAGCTGTCGGCGCTCGAGGCGCAGCGAGCGAGCGGTATGTCGACGTTGTCGGCGCAGATGGGACAGGGACTCGGGGCGATGGGACAGGCGCAGGCCGCCGGCATGTCATCCATGTACCAGCAGTACAGCCAAGGCATCGCCTCTGCGCAGCAGACTGCGCTCAACAACCAATACGCCATGATCCAGCAGGGCCTCAACATCCAGTCTGGATTCAGGGGACAGGCCGCCCAACTGGCCGGCGCTTCATGGGGTCCGCTCGGGCAAATGGTCGGATCTGTGGTTGGCGGGTTCACGGGCTCGGTCGGAAGCAATCTCGGGAACGCATTCGTTCCCCCTGGAGGATAAATGCCGTCATTTGAAAGCGACATGCCATCGAATAATCGTTCTCCGTTCTCGTTCACGGACAAGGACATGGAGGACATCCTCTTCGGCATCGGCCAAGGCATGTCATCCTCCGAAAGCGGGTTCGTCCGTGGATTCGGAACCGCGATGGCGGCCACGACGAGCCAGAAGATCCGCAAGCGAGAAAAGGATGAAGCGAAGGCGGAGCGCGAGAAGGAGATCGCTGACCTCGAGGCTCGGCAGATTTCCTCTGAAATTCGCGCCGAAGGAAGGCAGATTTCGGCAGAAGAACGCGCTGCTTCCGCTCGGGCGCAGAATCTCTCCGATGTGATGAAGGCAAAGAAGCAGGAGAGAGCCGACATCCGCGCGGAAGAGGAGGAAGATCGCCTTCGGTACATCGGTCAGGGCGTGAACACGATCGGGGGCAAGTACAGCCCTGGTCGCATTTCGCCTGAGTTCAAGTTCAGCATGTCCAAGGCGCTCGGTGGAGATGGTCTTTCCGTCGGCGGCAAGCCCCCTTCAGGGTGGTCTGATGACGATCTCTTCTACGAGATCGCAGCCGGCATGGATGGAGCGTACCGATGAATGGAGACTTCTTCACGAATGCCGCGCAGCCGACTGCCGAGGAATCCGTTCCCGGCGGTTCGTACCTTCCAACCGTTGAGAAGCCGTCTGACTTCAAGTTGCGAATCGGCGGGGGGATGCCCGAGCAGCCTCCAGCTCAACCAGCGCCTCCGCAGCATCAGTACACCGACCTGATGCGTAAGTCCGCAAAGGGCAAGGCATCCGATGTCAATGACTTCGGGCTGACGGTTTCCGGAATCGCGGACGGCGACCCCGTGGGCATGGAGACATTCGACCTTGGGTTCTTCGATGATGGAACCCCGGCGATCGTTATCAACGGCGCGAACGTGCCCATCCGCCACGACCAATGGATGGCCTTGATGACGATGCGGAACAAGACCCGCGAGGAGATCAGGGCGCGGACGGAGTTTGAGAACGCGAAGATGACGGCGATGGAGGCGATCACGAAGGTCGAGATGGCGACCCGCCTCCCGAACGGAATGATCCCGTTGATCAAGGCCCAGGCGCAGTTCGATCCTCCTGGGGCTATCGAAAGCCTGTCGAAGGTCTACCTTTCGATGCAGACTTCGGGCGGCAAGGACCTGATGGGCGACGTGTCCCGGAAGTTGCAGGAGTTCAAGAACAACACCGTCATCGACCATCTCACCAAGCCGCAGGGAGAGACTACGGTTCAGCGTCCTCATCCCTATCTTCAGGGTCAGGTCGTTGAGGAACGGGTGAAGCAGCCATCTCGCCGTGACGTGGCCGTGCAGGAGTTGTCCAAGTCTCCTCGAGAGGCCGATCAGGTCACGGCCTTCGCGTACATGCGGCTCGACGACTTCCTGCTCGATCCGACCTATCGGCAGATCAACCCGACGCAGAACATCGGCATCTTCGACCGAATCCAGAACATGGAGTCCGACCGATACGGGCCGATGTCATTGTTCGCCCGCCTTCAGCACATCGCTGCATACCACAAGCCTGGGGATTGGCCTGAAGGATCCCGCGTGGCGATGCAGCCGCCGCCGGCGTTCATCAGCGATCCAAAGGCGGGAGGCATTCCTGACATCGGAGCGAACATGGGATTCAACGCCTTGTCTCAGGTGGAGCAGAAGCGATACCTCGACTACCTGACGGAGCTGGACAGATGGGCGTCGAATGCCTTCGGGTACAACACGTCATCGCTGGATTCGCTGATGATGACGGCGATTCAAATGGGCCAGATCAACATGCAGCGGATGGGCCTTGCCGCCGAGGCCGCTCAGGCGCAGCCCGTCGAGCAGACGCAGTCCGCTCCAGCCCGTCCCGTCCCTCAGCGCTCAGGCCGACCACGCGCAACCCGTTCCTGATTCGGTGAACCATGCAGCAAGACGCCGTCAACTTCGAGTCTGAGATGGATTCGTACCTCGGGGAGAAGATGCGCGAGTTCCAGCTCGCGAATCCATCCGTGGACACGACTTCCCCTGATTTCCTCAAGCAGTACGACGGCTGGTACAAGGACGGGATCAAGCGCATCCGAAGGTCAGTCTACCAAGAGGCCCTTGCCGACTTGCGGGACGCGAAGGTCCCCGGCATCTTCGCCCGAGAGCGGGACGAGCAGGGGAACCTTGTCTCAACGAGAAGCACCAAGGACGGACCGGTAGACGATTCGGAAAGCGACCTGTTTGGCGAACTCTACGCCGAACCAGGTAGTCCGGCCGACGACTTCGCGACCATCCGCCAGAACCTCTACCAAATGGGCGAGGAACTCCCGTACTACGAGGATTGGATCAAGGATCGCCCAGGAAAGATGATGTCCGCCGCGATCGGGTTTACGGTCAAGGCCACTCGAGGATTCGAGGGATCGGCGCAGGGAATCGGCAAGTACGTTGGTCGAAAGGCCGTTGGCTGGACGATGGACAACGATTCCATCGCGAAGTCGATGGGAGTCGATCCGAAGCGTCTTCAGGACATCATCATGCGGAAGACGGTCGCGGCCGGCAGCGCGCCCTCTCAGCCGATCTCTCCGCAGTTCGACATGGGCATCGCGCCTCCGGAGGAGACTGAAGACGATCGAATCTATCGGCAGTTCATGGATATCCGCGACGCCATCTACGAGGAGAACGCCAAGGAGGAAGGCGATGCCTGGATGCGTGGCGCCCGCTACGTGAGCGAGGTGACCACTCCTGAATCCTACGATCGCTTCCGTATGTTCGCCGCCGGGGCTGACCCGACCAATCCGCAGGACATCAGGGATCGCATCGGAGGACAGCGCACGGGGGCATTGGTGAAGACCGCAGAGATGCTCGGTTCTGCGGTCGGAGTCCTCCCGTACAGCATCCCAGCCCTCCTGACCCGCAACCCGAAGATTGCAGCCGCGCTTACGGCTCCGTTCTACGCGATGGGTCATTCATCGGCATGGGACAGGCGGATGGAAATCTACCGGGATCAGCTGGCAGAGGCGCGAGCGCTGGGTCTTCCGGAGCCGGCGCGGCCATCTCTTCAATCGCTCGAGTTGCAGTCTGCCGTGGCCGGAGCAGGCGAATATGTATCTGAGTACACATTCGACCGATTTCAGCGCGTACTGCCTAACCTGATGTCATGGGGAGGGATGGGAGCGCCGAAGGTCGCCAAGGACAGCGCTCAATTCCTGTCCAAGTATGGACGCGAACTCGCGCAATCGCTCTCGAGGCGAAACGGACTCATCGGCGCTGCCAAGGTTCCTGCGGTCGCCGCCATCGGCGGCGTCACGGAAGGTCTTGAAGAGGCGCTTCCGGAAGCGCTGAAGGAAGTCACCGATCCCCTGTTCATCCCGGAGGGATATGAGAATGACTTCTTCTCTGAGGAAACCGCTGAGGCTGTAGGAACCGGGTTCATCGCCGGCATGCTGACTACTGGCGGCATGATGGCGGCGAAGTCGGTTCCCTTCGTCGGCGAGAAGGCAAAGCGCCGCCGACTTGCGAAGCGCGCCGCTCCGCTCATCGTCGGCGCGATCCAGGACAAGGCCAACAGGCTCGCGACCGATCGCCTGGTGCAGAACGCGGCGGAAGCCCGTGGCCCGACGATGGCTCTTCATCAGATCGATGAGATGGCTGCCGGCGTCCGTGGAGCCATGTTCGTCAGCGGAGACAACGCGGAGACAACGCTCACGGAGGATGTCCGTCAGCGCATGAAGGACGCAGGGATCACCGAGAAGCCGATCGGAATGGTCGGCGGCATGCGGGTCTACGCACCCGTATCGATGGTCGCGGAGGTACGTGACGCGATCAAGTCCGGCGACACGAAGAAACTGACGGGTCATCCGCTGCTGAAGGATCCATCGCTTCCTGCGGTCGGCGCGTTGGTGGTTACCAACAAGGCGAACCAGATCGTCGAGGTCATCCCTTACTCCTCGAGCGCCGAAGCGGAGGCGCATGCCGCATCCCTCGCGCACGACAGTCGATTGGCCGGCACGACGGTCAAGAACGTCGGCGCTGATGGCTTGGCCACGATTTCGGAGACTATCGACCTACAGGTTGAGGCTGATTCTACGGTCCGGAACCTCACTCCACAGCAGCGCCGAGCTGGTTCGACGCGCAAGGAGGCGCGTGGAATCCTCTCGCTTCGCGGGTCCATCATGCAGGATGCCCTCGGAAGCAAGATGGGAAGACGGCCTTCCGAGGACTTCTCCTCTCCATACCTGAACAACGCAGAGACTCAGGGCGCGAAGAACAGGGATGTAGAGGTCGATGTCATCCTCAAGAAGGTCGATGAATCGGCGCTCGATGAGAATGAGCGCAAGATCGCGCTGACCACGGGGGTCACTCCGACGATCCTCGATGGCGTGGTCCGGTTCAAGATCAAGCGAGCGGACGGGTCGACGGCGACCATCGAAAAGCCATTCGCACAGGGCGGCGCATACCTCGGGCAGGAGAATCCGGACGGAATCTTCCTGCTTCGCGAGAACGGTTCCGCGTTCACCTTCCGGAACGCCTTGGCGATCCTGATGCACGAACTTCGGCACAAGCTGGTTGGGACCAGGGCGGGCGCGGAGTTCCTGACCAAGTTGCTGTACCTCGACCCTGAGTTCGCTCTCAGGGGCGGATTGCAGTACATGCGCGAGAACGCTGAGCGTGGAGGGGATGGATCTCTTCGCCACCTGACCGAGGAGGAATTGGTCGGCCGATACGCGGCAATGCATTTCGCAGCGGAAGCCGTCCTTTCCGATACTGCCGGATCGACCAAGCGCGAGCGTCAGGAGGCTCAGGAAGCGCGCGCCACCGTCGAGCAGTTCGCGGAGGAGTCTCTTGCCACGGCGATGGAGGGTTCGACGGGATTCACGTTTGCGATGGCGGCGGAGTGGGAAACGATCCTGAAGCACACCCAGGACCGCAACATGCGCAAGTTCCTCGGGTGGACGGCCGCCAAACTGACCGAGGCGGGGTTCGCTGGCCCGTGGGCGAAGCAGGCCCTGTACGAGATCCGCCAGCGCTCGCAGGGGATCCGCGACCAGCAGTTGCGCGTGAACCAGCAGATGTTCTCTGAACTCGCCGAGCAGTACAAGGGCGACGTCAAGACATACCAGGAGGCGAAGTCTGGATCATCGTCTGCGGCGGCGATCGCGGCTACAGGTCTTGCGACGCCATTGGCCGCACTCGGAGGAGGCGAGGATGAGGACAAGATTGAAGGCGCGGCCAAGGCGCTTGCCGACCTCAAGTCCGCTCCCGAGGATCAAAGGGCGGCGCTTGCGTCGGCGGCGATCTCTGCGCTGGCTTCTATCCTTCCTACGCTGGCTTCCGCAAGCGCGAGTGTTTCGGGGGTCGGCACGGGGGGTGGATCGACTCAGGCCGGCAAGGCGAAGCGGCCGGCGGACATGCCTCCGCGCCCGGAGCCTACGGAGATTGCCGCAAGGACCGCTGGTCAGGCTTCTGAGGTTCCGTCCGACCAGCCGATGACCGAGCAGGGGATGGTTCCTCTCGAGCGCGAGATGCTTCAGGAGGGTGGAGAGCGCGTCAGTCCGTTGATGGCGATGCGACCGAGCGCTCCCCTCGAGTTCTTCTCTGCCTTGCAGAGAGGAGTCGGCGCGATCGAAGAAGAAAAGTTGAGCGCATCGGCATGGCGTCAGCGCATCAAGGGCTTGGTCAACAAGGGCGAGGTCAAGCAGGACGAGGTCGAATGGTCCGGTCTTGATGACATGCTTGCCCTAGACAATGCACGGAAGTACACGAAGGACGAAATCCTTACCTTCATGCGCGAAAGCCCGATGAAGGTAGACACGAACGTGATTGGAGAAGGCAGCAATCGGGAGTGGGCGAACGCGACGATAAGGGCGGTTGAAGAATTCCGCATGTACGCTGCGGAATACGGAGTTGACATCCCCAACCCGATCGATTCGGACCTTTCGACCGTTTCTAAACGGGCGCGAATTGCAGATACCGGATCTACGGAAGTTCTAGATGCTCGGAAGCGGATCGAAGCCTTTGCATTGGAAACGGCGCTTCCCGGTTTCCGCGATGTGGTTGGCGATCAATACGCGAACAGGCCGCGAAACAAGCAGTACGAAAACTTCACTCTTCCCGGCGGGTCGAATTACCGAGAGGTACTCCTGCAAGTCCCGAACGAAGCCGTGCAGATGGCTCCTGATCAGGACTTTGCGACGTTTGAATCCAGCCACTTTGAGGGCTATGCGAATCCGATCGCTCATATCCGGAGCAAGGATCGTCAGGGGCAAGACAACTCAAAGGTGCTGTTCATTGAGGAGATCCAAAGCGACTGGGCGCAGAGGGGAAGGAAGAAGGGATTCAGGGGAGGACCGAGGGGAACGGCAATAGATTCTCAATTTGCATCGGCCATCAAAGAGCGAGATGCGGTCGCGAACGACGCAAAGGACGCTATGTCCAAGATCAACAATCTTGGATTTCAGACTTCCGTCGCGGCCTTCCAGCTGCTCGCAGACAATCCGACGTGGCGCAGCCAATCGAAGTTCGACATGCGCCCGCTTTCGGCTGACGAGGTAGATGCCATTGATCGGTATGTCAATGCCAACCGAATCATTGGGCAGATAACGAAGGACGATCAGGAGCAAAAAAACCGGGTTCCCCGCGCACCGTTCGTCGAGAACACGGAAGGATGGCTCAACCTCTCGCTGAAGCGCGTCATCATGGACGCGGTCAACGGCGGATACGACCGGGTTGCGTTTGTCAGCGGGAAGCAGTCTGCGGATCGCTACGACCTGACGAAGAAACTCCGTGGCATCGAATACACCAAGCATCCTGACGGATACGAGGTGAAGGCATGGACTGTTGATGGAAGCGGATACGAGAGGCTGGGAATGCCTAATCGCATCAGCGAAGATCGGCTTGAGGACTACCTCGGCAAGGAATTGGCCGAGAAGATCGTTGCCGGCCAAGGAACTCAGTACAAGGACAGGCCGGAAACCCGAAGCCTGGACGCGCGCGACATGCAGTTGACGGGGAAGGGGATGGTCGATTTCTACGACAAGATCGTCCCTGCCGCCGTCAACAAGTTGCTCAAGAAGCTGGGCGGGGGCAAGGCGACGATCGTCGATGCCGGCACGGGCGAGCAGCAGATCGGATTCGACGTCACCGATGAGATGCGGATGAAGTTGCAGGAATCCGGTGGCATGCCCATGTTCGCGATGCGCAAGCCCGGGCCGATCGAGGCCGCGAAGGCGGCCGTGGAGAAGAGCGGCAGGGTCGCCATCAAGGAGCAAGAGGAGTTCTTCAATCGTGTATATCCAGCGCTGCTGAAAAAGACCGGTCGCCAGTTGAAGTTGAGTACGAGGAACTTCCGAGAAGCGGCGCGTCGGGCGGTAGATGACACGAGCAAATTCCTTCGCGACAACCCGAAGTTTGCAGACTATTACCGAAAGGATTGGGATGCGACGAAGTTGATCCTCGAGGACTACTACAAGCGTCCGCTGACCGATGATGAATTCTCCATGTTCCGCATCGTGATGGGATTGGCCTCGCCAAACACCAAACTTCCATCCAATGTCAGCGATGCCGTGAATTTCCTCGATCACTACATCAAGGAAGGAAACTTCTCCGCTGTCAAGCTGGGTCCGAAGCCGAAGACCGGGACTCTTGTTGTGGTCGCGACGCCGTTCCAGATCAGCGGAACAACGGCAAACATCAAGGTTCGGACCGTGAAGATCGTTGAGCAACTTGCCTCGAGGCTCGGTGGATATTCAAACGCCGCCGCTTACCTTCAGGACATGATTCCAGTCAAGGAACTGCATCGGTTCAATCGTGAGATGGGATATTCCGGAGCAGTCGGGAACATCGGGAACATCCGAAATCTCGTTCGACAGGCGACTGGTCAGGATGAACTGATCCCGCGCATGTTCATCTTCGGCCAAAAGGTGGGCGCGTATACGCTCAATGCCATCGGTGACGGCCGGTTCACCACCGTCGATATCTGGGAAGGTCGATTTATTCGGTCGTACTTCGAGGGAATGTTCGCGAAGAACACGGGTCTTCCGGTCGGTAACGCAGAACACGACGTGATGACGCGGTTCAATGAGGTGTTCAAGGAGGAATTCGAGAAGCAGACCAATCAGAAATGGGATGCTTCCGCGCTTCAGGCAGTACGATGGTTCTACATCCTCAATGCCGCGAAGGCGTTGGGTTACACGGCGGCATCCACAAATGAAACGATCAGTTACTACACCGAGCGAAAACTCCGAAGAGACTATGGATATGGATCAGTTCCTGGCGGCGATCGACCGAGCGGGCCGGGCGGCGGTGGAGCGCGTGGCGCAGGAACTCCGCGAGCAGCAGATGCAGCCCAGCGAGCCGATGCAGGAATCGACCCCAACCAAGGCCTGACCAAGGCGCGCGACGCGCTGTTCTCGATGCGCCGAGGCGCAGTCGGAATCCGCGACGAGGCATTCCTTCGGTACGTCGACAAGTACGACGAACTGCTCCGCTACACGCGCATCGCTGCGCAGCGCGGCGTCAACATGGCCGGGCTTGGCAATCCGTACATCGGCGCCCGTCTTCTGCAAGGAAGGCTCGGAGCCATGCAGCGAGCATCCGAACGGCGGTATGCCGCGCTCCTGCGGCGCATGCATGATGCCGGCGTGACGCTCGAGGAGATGGATGAGTTCCTCACGGCGCAGCATGCGGAGGAAAGGAACAACTACGTCGCCACCATCAATCCGGCATTCCCTGACGGCGGGTCAGGAATGACCACGGGCGATGCGAACAACATCCTTCAGGCGCACCAGCTGTCGGGTCGGTTCGCGATGCTCGACGGGTTCGCGAACGAATGGCGGCAGATGCTAAACGAGTCGCTCGTCCAGCGTCGCGACGCAGGCCTGATCACCCAGCAACTGTACGACACCCTCACCACACGGTATCAGCGGTACGTCCCTCTCCGGGGCGCTCCCGTGCAGCCGAACGACGAAGACTTCGATGCATGGGGCGAGGGCGGCGGAAGCGGACTGTCGACGTCAGGACGCGGCATGCCCAGGGCGCTCGGCCGTCAGTCGGAGGCGTTGTCCGTCACATCTCAGGTCGCATACGTCCATGAGGACGCATTCCGGCGCATCGCGAGGAACGAGATCGGCCAATCCTTCCTCAATCTCGTCATGGCGGTCGGCGACCGGAACATGGCGGAGGTGATCCGGCCTCGCCGTCGCGTCCTCGCAGGAGGCACGGTACGACAGGTCCATGACATGGGATGGATGCAGGATCAGAGGAACTTCGGCCTGTACGTCAATGCGCCGACGGTGATCAACGGGCATACCTACGAGCCTGGCGACCTCGTCGTGATCCGCATCAACAACCGGCGGCTGGCCGATGCGATGACCACGCCGACGCTCGAGTTGCGCGCGTTCGAGCGGGCGCTCGGGAATGTCAACAACGCATGGCGGTTTATGACCACGGGCATGGGCAACCCGGCGTTCGCCCCCGTGAACATGATCCGCGACGTCGGCCAAGCGACCCTCAACAACCTGGCGCGCCGCGGGTTCATCGACACCGCGCAGATGCTGATGCGGTATCCGCGCGCGTTCATGCGCGTCTGGGCGGACAACTGGATCAACACCCAGCCGAGCGAGACTGCGATCGCGGGCCGCGACCGAAACATGGTCGGGACATACGCGCGGTTCGTGGCGGCCGGCGGCGACATGGTCGCGTGGCGGGGCAACGACCTCGAGGCGAAGCGAACCGACTTCGAGGCCCTCGCTGACAGAGTGGCCCGCCGAGATCCGGCTGACAGAGGCCTGGCACGGACCCTGCTCGGCTGGTACAGCGGATTCTTCGCCGCCACCGAAACGGCGGCACGGCTCGCGCAGTTCGAGCAGCGCGTGGCGTCTGGAGAATCTGATTCGGATGCCGCTCTCGCTGCCCGTGACATCACCGTCGACTTCGCCAAGGGCGGACTTGCCAAGCCTGTCCTCAACACCTGGTACATGTTCCTGAACGCGGGTCTTCAGGGAACCGTCAACCTCGCGGGCGCGCTCGCCCGTTCGGTCACGCTCGCGCCGGCGCTGATGATGCTCGGATACGCACAGGCCGCGATCGCCCGTTCGATGGGAGGCGATGACGAGGAGACTCAGCAGTCGAATTGGGACAACGTCCCGGAGTACGAGAAGACGGGGAACATGTACTTCTTCAAGCCCGATCGGTCCGGAAAGCACATCAAGGTTCCGGTGCCATACGGGTACAACGTGTTCTTCTCAGCTGGCGTCCGCCTCGAGGATGCCGTGAACGGGCGCGGAACTCCGTCCGACATGATGGCCGGCATGCTCGTCGATTCGCTGAACGCCTTCAACCCGATCGGCGGCAGCGGCATCAAGGGCGGAACGGGAGGCGTGCTCTCGTCCGTGCTGCCGACGATGATCCGTCCGCTGTCGGAAGTCGCTCTCAACGAGGACTTCGCCGGCCGCCGCATCTACCCGCAGCAGTACGGCAAGTTCCCTGCGCCCGACAGTTCGCTCGCGTTCGATGGAACGCCCGAGGCCTACTTCGCGACGGCGGAGTGGATGAACGAGGTCACGGGCGGAGATGAGTTCGAGCCTGGCTTGGTCGATGTGAGTCCGAACACGCTCGAGTACCTCGTCGGCTACTACTTCAGCGGCACCGGGCGCATGCTCAACCGCCTCTACAAGGCGACGCTGTCGAACGAGGACGTGACGGTGAACGACATCCCGATCATGCGTTCGTTCGTCGGCAATGCGGCCAACGACAACCGCGCCATCTCGCAGCAGTACAACGAGATCGCGGCGGACCTGGCTCCCGACATGCGCAGGGCCGACGTGATTATGAGCGATTCCGCGACGCCGGAGCAGAAGCGGCGCGCGTTCGCGGGCATCGACCAGCGGAAGGGTCGGCTCATCGAAACCCTTGAGCAGACGGACAAGGCTCTCTCCGAGATCCGAAAGATGCTGAAGGGGGCCGAGGGCGAGGATCGCAAGGATCTCCTCGAGGCGCGCAGGAACGTGCAGAAGGCGCTGATTCGGCGGAAGAACCAGTTGACAGACGAACTGGCGGCGCTAGAGTAGGGTCATCTTTTCCCCCATGCGTGGACGCCACCTAGCCGATCGGGTGGCGTTCGCGTTTACCGGGATCGTGCCATTCCGCATCCTCCTCTATGCGACGGGCACAAGACAGCCCCCGCCGATCGGCGGGGGCTGTTGTCATCAGGCGCATAGTGCTTTCCATTCGCCGTCAGGGTCATCGCCGGCGTAGAACGCGAACTGGCGGAGCCGAGAGAGCATCACGTCCTCATTGCTTTCCTCATCGGCTGTCACGATTATCGGATCGCGAGTCCAGTTTTTTATCAGGACGGGCTTCCTGATGGTGATGCCGACGATGTCGGAGTCATC
>Ga0129333_10002957_pt1 | contig 15924 bp, 14 predicted proteins | sample CPB6_08_DNA_FD_94474 | JGI IMG/M metagenome (GOLD analysis project Ga0129333, IMG submission 94474) | Freshwater to marine salinity gradient microbial communities from Chesapeake Bay, USA - CPBay_Sum_0.6_0.8_DNA | ecosystem: Environmental > Aquatic > Marine > Coastal | place: USA: Chesapeake...
ACAGGCGTCCCGAGCTGTCGATGCGGGCGCGTTCGGTGTTGTTAGTGCCAAACTGAAGAACGTTGTTTTCTTTTGTTTTTATTTCAGCAGCACCGTTAAAAGATCCGATAAACAGACCATCTCCGCTGGTGGCACCAGTAGAGCTATCGCAGATTTGGATGTAGGAAGCTGATGATGATGTGGCAATGGTGAGAGCCTCATTGGGCGAAGTAGAGCCAATCCCTACTTGCCCTGCACCGTTAAGCGTCATTACCGTTGCCTGGGTTCCACTCCCGCTTGCAACCTTAAATGCAAATGTATTTCCTGCCGCTGAACCTGAATAACCTGTTGATTCAATTGAATGCTTAAAAGCAGTATTGCTGGAATTTGTCCAATCAATAACTGGAGATGTTGAAGCAACTGTTAGTAATCCAGTTGGGCTACTAGTCCCCAGACCTAAACGACCACTGGAGTCAATACGCAGTCGCTCACTTCCGCCGGTAGATGCTGCGATTGTGTCGGCAGTAGGGCTCCACAGGCCGGTGTTTAGATCGCCAGTAAATGTAATGCTCGGCGTAGCTGCTGCACCACCAGCAGCACTAAATACCCCTGTTGTTTGAACAGTTTGACTGCCAAAATCGGGGCTGATCTTGGTGCCAGCAATAGCAGCACTGGCATTTACATCGCCATTAACGATGGTGCCATCAGCAATCATTGTGCTGGTAACGCTGCCGGTGTCGCCCGTGGTGACAACTGTTCCGGTTACATCGGGCAGCGTGATTGTCTTGTCAAAAGCAACCGAAGCCGGTGCCTGCAGTGCAATGTAATTAGTGCCGTTGGCGGTAGTTTCGCGGAAACGAATCTGTTGCTGGTTGTCCATCACCAGCGCACCAGTCATCGTGTCGCCGCTGACGTTTACAAATTCGCCAGCTTCGCTTTGCCAGGCCGATCCGTCCCAAATTTTAAGGACTGGGTTGGTGCCGCTTGTATCGAGCCACTGCTCGCCCAGGGTGTTACCACTTGCACCACCAGAGCCGGGCGTTGAGTTGGGGGCTGTAGTTCCAACAAATGTGGGGCCAACTTTGACAAGCGTGCCATTGCTGTCTTTAAAAAAGACGCCCGGCGCATTCACGTTCGTGTTGATGGCCAGTTGGCCGTCACTCAAACTTGCCGGTTGCGGGCGCTTGTCCAGAGTGCTGGACCGGATGTGTTGGAGAGCCATTCCTTAACGCCCGAAGGCCGGAAATTACCCCTACAGCCTAGTAAGTTCCGTCGTCAAGATCACTGGTAAGCGCAACCGTTCCAGTTGCATCCTTAAACGTGATTGTCCGATCAGCCGTTGGATCAGTGACGGCAAGGGTAGTTTCAAAGGCGTTGTCGGTAGCGCCTTCAAATACAAGGCTGCCGGCCGTGCCAATCAAAAGCTGACCCGTAACGGTGCCACCAGCTTTTGCCAGCTTTTCAGTGTCGACCTCAGCGATTGCAGCCTGAACATTGGTGCTAGCGATACTGCCGGTAGGTGTAAAGCCAACGTTTGATGCGATCTGCGCTGTGATCGTTTCTGATGTTTCGATCAGGACGTAGCTGGACCCGTTCGACAGCAGAATGTCGGGTGGCTCAAGCAGAACAACTGGTGCTGGCGCTGTTCCAGTACCGCTTTGATTTACGACAACGTAATAACGGTTGTTGCCGGCGGCTGCGGCGGGTAGTGCGCTGCCATTTACAAAGCCTGCTGCCGTACCTTCTGCAGTTACCGAGCTAAGCAGGTTAGTGCTGGCGTCGTAAGTTCCAGCCAGTACGATCTCGCCGGCGCTAATGCCAACAGGCTGGTAAACGTTGCCGTCCCAGAGAAATAGATCGCGGGTTAGCGGGTTAAAGAAAAACTGGCCAATGTTTTCTGCTGTCGGCGTTATTTCGCCAATCTTTGTTATTGAGTAATCTGCAAGTTTTACCCCACTAATTGAATCATCGGCTATGCGGCTAATCTCAAAAGTTCCGGTGGTTATTTTTGAGGCATCAAGTGAAGGAATATCACCGCTTGCAAGGCTTGCCGAAGAAACAACATGCCCTTGACCGTCATAAGTAATTTTGATTCCAGTAGTGGCAACAACTTGGTTTGTGTGGCTAAGTACGCCTGTGCCCGCATTAACTTGAAATTCTGTGCCAGCGGCAACAGCTCCAGCGCTTCCGGCAGTTGACAGCGGCAAGTCGGCAGAAGAAATTACACGACCGCCAGTAACAAGGCCCTTGCTGTTGTAAGTAACGACCTTATGAACAACACTTGCGGTTACATCATTATCAATTTCAAGCCGGGCCTCAAGACCGCCAACACCGCCATCAATGCGGATACCTTCGCCAGCAGGTACTGAGGCAATACCAGCGGTAGAAGTGGTCGCAAGTGGTAGATCTTCAGGTACGATTTGCCGCCTAGAAAAAGCTCCGGAACTTGAGGCAGGACCAGCTAAAAATTCCTTGGGGCCAGTTGCATTCGCAATTCGAGCGATAACAGTCGAGTTATTTGAAACTGTCGTGACATCGGTAATTACAGCCCCAGCGGTGCCGCCGGTGATTGTCAGAACGCCTGTCTGGAATTGAACCCACGATGACCCGTTCCAGATGTAAGGAACGTTATTGGGGGTCAATACAGCAATTTGACCGATGTAGGCGCCTGCGGTGCTTGTGGCGGTTGAGCTAATTCGACCGCTGCTGCTGTTCGCTAATTTCAGCTCCGTTACGGCGCCGTTAACCAACTGAGCGGTGTTGACCGAATTAGCGGCAAGGGTTAGGTCAACCTTGCTACCGGGAATGCTGAGGTCGTCGATTAAAGCGACGGCACCCTCGACAAATTCCTTAGCCGTAATCTTCTTTGTTTCGCTGGCGCTAATGTCCGCGACAGCAATCGGATCAGTGGCTTGCAGCAGCGCACCAGTCAGAACTGGCAGCTGACTAATGCGGAGATCAGCCATGCGGCTTAAATTAAACGACGCCTAGTGACAGTCTACGTCGGGTCCTCTAGGAGAATCGAGTCAAGGGACTCCTGCAGCAGTAAATCATCGGATTCCTGCAACAGCAAGTTGTTAGGCGAGCCAGTGGATAGGCGGACAGGTCCTGTCGTTAAAAATTCGATTGTGTTTTCAACAACCTCTCCAGGCGCAAAGGATAAAGCTGTGTTGGTCACAATGCAGTCAGCTTCGTACCAAACTGCCGGTGTTCCTGTAAATACAAAAAATCTACCTTGGAACATGGCACCTTGCTTCAACCTAAGGATTAGCTGGCATAGGTAATTGGGTTCCTCGCTTGGAAATGGCTTTCTTATTGGGTCAAGTCCTGATATTTTGTAGTCCCAAATGCAGGTGATTCGCCCTTGCCCTGATACAAGGCCTCTGTTGTATTGCTCGATAAATTCTTCGCCAAGGCTGGTTACATCAACTGAAGTCCGGCTATTTGTAATTTCCCAGCTACGAATTTGACCATAAAAACGATACAGGGAGTTCTTTACTTGTACTTGAATTTCTTGCGTCGTACTTGGCAACACAAGCGTTAAAGCATTGTCGATTGAACCGTTGATTGAATCAACAAAGGTGTTGTAAAGCCTTATGCCGCCTGCGGTGTCAACAAAGCAGTACCAGAGCCCATCAGGATAATCCCAGCCTGAAACTAACTGCAGGTTGGATCCGTTGACTGTTTGGATTTGTATGCGGTCACCGCTGACTAGCGCATCTGCCGGGAAGTCAAACGAAAAGCGTTTGCGCGCAACATTAACGTCGGCAGGATCGAGGAAACTGCGCATGAATCCCTCGCCACCTGTACTCCGGCGGAGTTCAATGTTGCCGTTTTCCCCTAGATAAACGCTCATAGCACCACATTGGTAAAGGCACCAATGACCTGGAATGCCACTTCGGCAGAAACAACTTCGCCCACCGCGCAAGACATCGCAACGCTGGTTAAATAAACCGGCCCTTGAACATGTGTTTGCGCACCTGTTTCGTTGTTCAAAGAAAGTTTTAGCGTTACCTGTTCGGCTTCTGGTGCCACACCATCTACACCGGCCTTAATTAGCTTGTTGATAAGCAGACTTGCCGAATTATTTTCACCAACCACCATCGTTGGTGCGTAGTAATAAATCTGGCAGCTTCCCGTATTGGTACGAATGCCAGGCACGGTTGTAGTGTCCGTGTCGCCCAGCGTCGTCGTGTCCAGCAAGCTAAGGCTGGTGCTCATGGACCAGTTGCGGACTTTCGCGGCTTTTACGCCGTTGATGTAAAGCTCGCCTTGGATGCCGCTGTAGAACATTAGAGTACTCCGACAAGTGAAACGGTAACGGTGCTAATACCGGGCCTTACGCTTTCAACCTGCGGGGCTGACTCATAACGCCAGTTTACGCCAAGCGGCGGAGTAAGCACAGTGGCACTGCCGCGCCAACCATCGTAGATGGCGACACCGGCACTTGTACCAAATGTAAATGTTGAAAATGTACCTGTCGTTTCTTCAAAATGCGTCAGAAATTCTGTGGCGCTGGAATCTGGGATATTGGCGTAAGTCAGTTGCAAACGCAGGTTGTAACGCTTGCTTCCGTAAAGAATCCTGACCTCAACACCGCTTTGTGCGTTGTAAGTTCTGACGGGCCAGTCGCCCGGATCAAATGAACGCGAGGTTGGGCTTAGGGCGGGGTACGGCATCAGGTTTCAATCGTGAACGTACCGTTGGCCAAAAGGTCGCCTGCAATAAGGCTAGCGCCGTCACTACCTGTGGGGTACTCAGAAGCCACGATCTGCACCAGGCCGTCCTCCTCATAGGTTAGTTCTTGAACTTGATACGTATTGGTTGAATTACCTGCATTTTTGATCGTGATTAGAGTGTCCCAGAATTGCTGCTGTTGTACTTTTCCGTTTACAACGCTGATTGTTGCCTCTTGCACAGCGCCAACCGTGTTGTTTAGGTAGAAAATTTCGTAAGTGTTATCGACGACAGGCGTAGACAGAATCAAAGTTCCATCAGCTTGGACAACGCCATTATTTGCAAACTGGTATGGGCTGCTTTTAGTAACCACTTTGATGTAGTTCCCTGGCGCTAGGCTCAAGCCTTCGGGCGTTGTCCTAAATGACACCGTGTGAGTAATACGGCGCCTAGCGCTCAAAATAAATTTACCGAACAGCACTGCGTGATCTTGACTGCAGCAAAAATCGGTAAGGTCATAACTTTCAAAGGGATATTCGGTGCTGCCGGCTTCGCTATAGCGGACAGTAACGGTTCGTTCTTCCGGCAAGCGGTTTTCTTGTTCTTGGCGCCAGCGTAATGCCGCTTGGAAATCTTTGCGTTGTTCAGCTTCTAGATATTCCAAAGTGAAGCTGTCTTCGATAATGTTGCCCTCGGTAAACAAGGCAGCAATCGGAACCGCTGATCCGCTGATCGCACCAGTTGTCGTGGTCGGCAGTGCAGGCTGCAGAGAAAATTTGCCGTTTCCGATTACGAAATCCAGCAGGAAAAATGGTGCTGTGTCGGAAATGTATGACCGCACATTCTGGGCTTCTGCTACGGCGCCGTTGAAGAACAACTTGTTGGCGCGCAGAAAACGGCAGGCGTTGGTAAAGCTACTTGTGTCAATAAGTTCAGAGCTAAAGAAATTTCCAAGTCCTGCTGTTGTATCCGTCAGCAAGTAATAAACCAGATCCGGGAATAAATTTGATGGGCCTACGCTGTTAAGTTCGCTGGGGTGAAAACGTCGAACACTGATGCCGTGTGCCAGCCAAGTTCGTAATTGATCAATACGATTAAAATCTCTACCTGCTCGTAAAGCTAAGGCGCAAGTTGTAAGTTTATCGTAAATAGGAATCGTGTCTGGTTTTACGGTTTCTGTTACGTAAACGATATTGTGCTCAGGCGTGCTTTCATTTGATTTGGTCAGCTCCATGTAGTTGCTGATGTCCGTTATCTGCCCGTTTTCCTCGAAAATACGCTTTTTGCGTAGATCAGAGCTTTCGTTGGAAAATGCCATGGTGTTACCTCGTTTCTTTGGGTGAGTTTGTTAGTCAGCCTTAGCCGACGGCAGAGATTTGGTAGAAAATACCAACCTGTGAACCAGGTGGTCTGAACGGGTTGTTTGATGCAACCGGCACCGCATCCAAAATCCTCACGCCACGGTTAAACGTGGCGGAACTGGTGCCTGGAATAATTTCAACGGTTTCGTTGTCCCAAACCTGATTGACTTGATAATCCTGGCGCTGCCTTTCCGTTGCTGGTACGACGGTGGCGCTGTACCTGATCTGGACACTACGCCCGGCATCGGTAAGAGTTCTGATGGTGCTTGATACGGTGCCAAGCGCGAGACGATCAGCATTGCCGAGTACACCAAACGAGTAGCCGTTTTCACGACCGGCTTCACCACTGCTCAGCGAAACGCCGTTTACGCGGACTTGCACTCCAACCCGTACGTAATTGTTTGGGTTTCGAGGGTTGCCGGGTGTCGTGTCAATACGGCAGTTAAAGATGTCGCCTTCATTGATGAACAGGCTGCTGTCGACAACCGTAATTCGCTCCAGGGTCCACGCACGCTGGTTCGGGAAGAATGGGTTACTTGCCGGGAAAGTGCCGTTAACAACGCCGTCAAATCGCAGAGTCAACGAACGCCCGCCATTAAGACCGGGGAAGGTACGAGTTGCCGATCTGCGTAGACCTTGGAAGTCAGCACGTCCCCATAGCTCAAAGAACAGTGCGCTTTCCCTGAATTGGGTACCGCTAGGTACAGAGTCGTATTGGATGAACTGAACAGATGTAGCTCTCGCTGAATCCGGGGTGAAGTCGGGGAAGTAAGCAGAAATAAAGACATTGGTTGCCGCTCCAACTTCCGGAACAGGCGACGGTGAAGGTGCAGGCGCCGGAGCTGGTGTTGGCATTGGCCCCGAATCGCTACTCATCTCATCGTCAAAGGCCGAAGAAAGTTCAGGCGCAAATTCAATATCACCTTTAAGCACAGTCCGTCCTGCAGTTTGGATGCCAAATGTTCCATAGCGGGTGTTATACGACCTGTTCAGCAATACACCTTGCTGTTTGAAATCAGCCAAGCGTGCGTCAAGCAATAGAAACTCCGCCGAATCTGGGCTGTTTTGCGCTACGTCCGCGCCATTCTTGGGAATAAATCGAAACTCGTATTCACCGCGCTGTGGGTGAATAAAGCGTATGAAATTGTACTGATCAACAGGGCGAGAACCTTGGATGCAGAACTGTTCACCTAAATCGGTCCATGGGAATTCGGTGCCATCAGCTTGTGCGCCAGCTGGCCTAATGAAAACAGTAAAGACTGAAGTTCTGTTGAAATACAGATTCAGTGTTCCGGAGTTCAGGGTATCGCCACGCTTATCTGCACGCCGCATAGCAGCAGATGTTGGCAGCGATGTGAAATTACACAGACCGTCGGCACGATTCCAAACTTGGCTCTTTAGTCCGACTTCTGTTGTATCGCAAGGGCGCGTATTACGTACCAGGCCGAAGGAAACTCGCTGGAGCGGGTAATAACCAGGACCGACAGTTAGGCCTTTTAGATCGGGTCTTCCGTAGGTGTAAGTACCTCTGCCCTGATCATCGGTCCGTACTGCGCGATCAACTGCAAGTTCACTTACAGCGCCAATTTCACTACCTGGACCGCCAGTCGCAAATACTTCCAGGCATTCCAGTGTGATTACCTGAGTATTACGTTCGACAAAAGGTCCGATTGCTTCGCTGCCCCAGTCCGGCCTGGAACGTGATTTAACCACCCAGACGGTGCGGGCGATCATTACAATTTGACCGACTTGCAAAAGATCGTCGGCCTCTTCCCTCATGCGGATAGTGGCATTGTTGATGTCGTCGACGTTTACATCGTTTTTCTCATCATCTGTCCAATAACGATCTTGGTCGATTACTTTGCCGCGAATTTCAAATACGCACTGACTGCCTTTGCTTACCGAATAGCGTTGTTTGTGGCCATCAGGACCACCGGGCGGTTTTTGGCCGTTAACGCTGGTAATGCCCATCCACCGGCAGTATTCACGGCCAGTACCTTTTTGTCCTAAAGCTCGAAGTTCAACAAGATTTTCCGCCTCAAAATTGCCGGAGATCTTGATGCGCCTGCGACGGCTTGGTGACAAGTCGCTTTTACTGTTGCCTTCAACATCAGGCAGTGGCACCAACTCAAAATTGACGCGATAGCCAGTGCCATTTGCCACCGACGCATAACATCCAAACTCTGTATTGCTTGACGGCGTATAGGTCTGAGCGAAAACAATATCCTGCACAGCACTACGACTTGGTGCCAAGAAAATATCGTCGTTTGTTTGTGGATCGCCTGCATCGGCACGCGCCCTGGTCCCATAAGCAAAATTCTTCGCCAGAATCCGGCCGTTGACGTTGGTGTTGCGGTTCCAGTAGAACGCAAACTTTTGAGGCGAAATTCCAGATAGCGGCGTGGTGCCCAAGAAAATTCCGGGCAGGTCAGGCTTAGCTAAGCCCTCGGCCAATCCCTGCTCACCAATAACGAACAGCAGTTTGACCCCTTGCTCATTTCCGTAACTGAACGCACGAGACCACACAAGTTGCGTACCAGCCAGCACGCCGCCGATACCACTTTCGCGCCTAGCAAAAACAATGGGTATGGGCTCGGCGTAAGTTGCTAGGTCATTGACGCTGTCAAAACCAGACGTGGCGCCGAAACGTTCGGATCCCTGCTGACTGGCAAGCCTGATATTTTTTCCGCGCCTGCCTTGTTCCGGTGGGCTAGGTGGTTTTGGTGCCAGCAGTGCGCCGGCTACTGACGATGCAACACCAATCACCAAGCTGATGATGCTGACCGTTAGCGGATCACATCGAATATCTGGGATGTGTTCGTACTCAGCAGGTCTAACGCGACTTTTGAACTGAACTTCGCGTACATAATCTCGATACTCGCTTTCACTGCAGCCCAGTATGCGGATCAGTTCTTGCTCGTAAGGGAGTAACGCACGATCCAATGCGTCTTCAACTGGTCCATAGGGCACCAGCCGACCGCGTTTCGCATCTCGCTGATGTGGAGGGCGCCCAGCTCCCATACGACTCCAAACATTGGCCGCTGCCCAGCTAAAAGCAGCACGTCACCATCGTAGACCGGGCCTGCAACCCTATTGCCCCAGGTCAACAGATCCCGAAGATAGCCGCGCCGGTGCATCCCGTACCAGTCCTCGTTGAACGCAGGCGTCGGTATCTCCATGCACTGCAGCGCTAAGTAAACAAGCTGTATGCAATCGATATGCCCCTCGCCACCACCAAGGCGGTAAGGCATACCAATCAGCTCAGAACAACTGGATATTGGCGCTGGTAGGTAGATTGCCAACGATTTTTTGGGTAAGACGACGGGCCGGCACTTCACCGCCAACCGCATCCACAAGCGTATTCAAGCGAATGTTGATTGCTGTTTCGTCCCATGCGCCATTTGTAATCTGGCCTACGTAGGTCAAAAGTTGGTTTTGCTGCGATTTGTCTTCCGGGTTAAACAAGATTACTTTTACTTCGGCCAACCACTTACCTTGAATTGAAGACAGCGCCCATTGCCTGGACAGATCGTTATTGGGAAATACCAGCGTGGCATCAATGTTGTCGCCTTGGCGATTAGTGGTTAAACCCCTAAAACCAAAAGGCACAAAGCTATAGCCACTTACGGTTTCATTGATCCAAAAGTTTTGCCAGCGAAAGATAGATCCGTTCTGTTGTTTCAGATCCAGAAATTGGCCGATTGCAAATTCCATCTGGTCTTACATCCCGATCTTGCGTCGAGCACTGGGGCTTTGCTGCAGCTTACGTAGGGCGCGGGCTTCGCCGGCACGGCTTGCTTGATCGACAATAGCCGGCACCTGATCCTGTCGGATGTAGTTGGTGTCGTTGAACTGCATCACACCACCGCTGATGTTGATCTGGGTCGGTTGGTTAATTAGGGCAAAGCCGCCAGTTTGTTCTGTGGAACTTGCGCCTTTGAGGACTGCATCTCCGCGAACGCCGGCGTTGTAGCGCTGCATTGCGCCAGCCATCTTGTTGGCCGGGATTACATACTCGTCTGAACCCCCTTCGCCTATTAGTGCGCGAGTGGGGCCGGTTACAAAACCGCCTTCAGCAAACGCACCGCCCGGCAAAAGTGATCCGCTAGATAAAGCACCGGCTCCTTCAAGTCCTGGAAGTGTTACAGAACTAGATCCAAAACCTCCACCGCTACCAGCAGCACCAATAAAGCCAAGTACCTGCTGTAAAACAAAAATTTGAAGTTGAGCCGCGATAATTTGGGCCGCGTTGTCTAGGAAACTCGATGCGATCTGCTTGAAGAAATTGGACAACGCCTGTTGAACTGGCACGGTGCCACTAATAATGTCGCGGAACGATTGGGCAAATGCGTCGCCAATAGCCTGAGCGCCAGTCACAAGTTGGTTGACCGGGTCGACAAGCTGGTTTAACTGGCCTTGAAGTTGGCCGATTTCGTTTTGTAAGCGATCACGAGTGCTAGGTGCAGCGCCAGGTCCTGCTGCTGCGGCGCCAGCGATGGCATCACGGCGAGCACGAAGAGCATCAATTTCTTCTTTGATTTTGTTGATATTACCTCCACGGGCTTGGATTTGCGCAAATATCTCGTCGGTTACACCTTTCTCCAAAGCAACAGCGTCTGCTTTAACTTCAAGCGCCTGTACTTCAGTTTCTAGTTCAGTAACCCGTGCTTCATTTCGGGCGATTGTCGTGTCAAGACTTTGCAGTTCGCTCTGTACAAGGCGCTCAAAGTTAATTAGACGCTCAGCCTCAGCCGGAAGAATGCCTTCACGTACCAGCTGATTAAACTTCTTAGCATCTTCTAGTTGATTTCGCTGCTGAATGCCTACCTCAAGAATAGGTTGCACAGCTTCCTGAATAGCATTCTTGGCTTCTATAGCTTTTTGTACGCGGTCAGATTCTATTTCTCTAAGCTCATCGGCAGCTACACGTTGAGCTTGGATAGACCGCTCTCGTGCGATCTCGTTTATTACAGCTTTTTCAGTAGCAAAATTGGCTTGTCGTATTTGTTTTATCCTATCTCTTTCAATATCTGCCAAGGTTTTGAGTTTTTGTTCAGATACTGCTAAAGCGTCTTGTCCGGTAAAACGTAGATCGCGTATGCGGTCTTCTGCTTCGCCAATAGCACGCAAAGCATCTAAATCGGCGCGTAGAGATACGGTCCTGTCTTCGGGTCCTTTAGGTGCAGCTTTGGCTCGTGGTGTTTTTGCTGTAAATCTTTCATTCAGTCGATTTACTTCCAGTAGGAATTTACGGGTGTCTTCTAATGCTTGCTGTTGCGCTTTTCTTCGATTAGCTGCCGATTTAACAATGTCTTCTGCTCTTTCTTTACCGAAAGTCGCAGGGTCAATAAACTGTCCTTGTGCACCTAGTGCAGCAAATCCTGCAAGTATTCTGTCAAGTAGAGTTACTTCTTGTGCTTGTTTAAGTAGTTTTTCTTCCTGTAATTTAATCAATCGTTCTTGTAAAAAGATGTTAGCAGTAGCAGAGCCATTTATTTCTAGTTGTTTTAATGCTTCTTTAGCTTGACTGTCAGTGATAGTGTCTCTTAATTTAACGATAGCTTCTAGTGTAGATTTGTTATCTATAGCTGCTGCTAAGGCATTAAAAGCTTCTTCGCCGCCTACAGCTCCAAAGCTTGCGGCTAGGGCTTCTCGTACGGAAGCTGAATCAAATTCAGAAAAAGCACTTACTAGCTTTAAGGCTTCATCTTTTGCGATACCTAATTGAGAAGCTAGCTGAGATACATCAGCAGCTGTAGTTCTGGAAGTATCACCTGTTGAAGAAAGATTATTATTTAAGCCAATTAGCTCAACATTTAATTTTTGCGCATCGTCAATAGCTTGGCCGATAGCGGTGCCAACCAGTGATAAACCAAAACCTAAAGTTCCGCCAAATGCTCCACCTAAAGCGCCACCAAGACCGCCACCAATAGCTGCTCCAGCGCCTTGGCCAAATAGAAGCGGAAAAGCACCGCCAATAATTGCATTACTAGCAGCGCTGCCAAATCCCGCACCAAAATTTTGATTAGATCTTTGATTAGGAGGTAATGCTGGCCCTTGCACGCCGAAGCCAGCATTAGCTGTAGGAACAGCTTTTCGCTGTAAAGCTATTTGTTGTTGGATTAGTTTGTTTTGTCTGTCTCTTGCAGCGTTAGCTTGACCTAAAGCTTGAACATATTGACGTACTGCATCCACTTCGGCAATAGTTCCCGCGTTTACCTTATTTAATGTTGCTGCAGCTTTAGCTAAATTTGCATTATAGGCATTGATAGTTTGAGTAGCTCCGGCTAAACTTTTATTTACACTATCTACATTTGTAGAAAGACTATTAATTTGCTTAGTTACGGCTTGAAGCTGTTGTATGCCCCTTACGCCTATCTCAATATCAGCTCTGTAAGCAGCCACGGCGTCGTGTCGGACTCTGGTACTTCAGTTTACGGTGTAAAAAAGCCGCCGGGTTAGCGGCGGCGTTTGGCTTTTTCCATTGCCTTTTCCTGGTCCTCGTTGAGGATCTGGAAATAAGCGCTCCAGCCGAGGATTTCCTCGGCGGTCATTGTCGTGCGGATCTCGTGCAGACTTTTGCCGAGTTCCTTGGCCACGCCGAATTGCAAAAGGAGCCAGTTGTCCTTGCGTATTTCGGCGCTTAATTCTTTGGGTCCAGTGGCTCGGAATCGTCCACGATGATGGCAAGCATCAGGGCTTGTAGGTCCTTGTCCTTAACTTCGTTTTTGAGCACATCGATCTCACCGGCTGCAAAAAGCTTTGCGCCAGATTCGTCTTGGGCTTTCGCGATAAGCAGTTGAAGTGCAAAAGCGTTGGCGTCATCCGATTTGGCTTGCTTTTGGGCACGCTCACGCTCAGCCATCGTCAGCGGAGTAACCCACATTTCAAATTTGCTGCCGTCTGACAATTCGACAGTCTTTTTAGTTGGCTCCAGGTTGGCCGCCTTGCGCAGGCGATCAATGGCGCGTACAGGAACGGGCATACCAGTTGATTGGTTATAGGGTTACTGTAGCAAATTAGAGACAAAAAACCCCGGCGTTTAGGCCGGGGTCGCTGAACCAACTGCAGCAGCAGACTATCAGGCCGAGGTGCTGAAGTCGAAGCTGGGGGCGCCGGAGGGTCGGAAGTTGATCGACACAGATTGGGCGTCGTCCGGATTCACGTTCATGCTGGCCGAGGTGATCACGGCATTGAACGAGATCGAGCGGCTCAGGCTTTCGCTAAGTGCACCACCAGTAAAGACGCGGTCGGTGTACAGCTTGAAAGCGGCACCAGTTTGCTGCCGTTGCAGAACGTCTTCCACCAGGCGGTTAGACAGAGAGGATGCCTCGTTGGTCATGTAGACCGTGGCAGTGCCAGTACCATCGCCGAAACCACTGATGTAGTTACGGAAAGGCACGTACTGGCCAGGGGTCTGGCCAATGGTGGTGACGTCGATTTCCGAGCGGGTTACCTCGAAGCTCCAGTCGCGGACTTGGCCAACTACTTCGAAGTCGGCGTAGTAAACCTCGAATTCGTTGGGGCTTACGGCGGTGCCGTCATCGGTAATGTCGACTGCTGCGCCGCCGGCAGTGGCGGAAACTTGCAGTGCACCAGTGGCAGCCGTATAGCTGATTACGTAGTAGGTGGTAACAGCGCTAAGACCGGCGGGAAGGGTGCCGGTACCGGTGCCGCCGGTCTGCGCGTTGATAACCTTGAACTTCACAGGGTCGCTGACCTTGAAGTTCAGATAAGGCTCAACAGTGATTGTGTCGGTGGTCGTGTTCACGCCGGCTTCACCGAAAGTTCCGATGGTTCCAGCGGGCTTGTAGTAGAGGGCGCCGGACGTGCCGGACAGAACAGTGGTGGCCATAGGGCGTACCAGAAGTATTTTGTGGGGCGGGCACTGCCCGGCTTAATACAGGTTAGCGTTTTATTGGCTCAACTTCTAAGAGATAACTGTTGCCCTGTATGGCGCCTCCACTCTTCCTACAAATAACGGTGAATCTTCAACCGCAGAGAAAGTTGGACCTGTAATCTCGCCAACGCGGAAAAATACGCCTGTGTTGTTTTTTGTGCTGTTGTTAAGTGTTTCTAAAACGTTTACCGCTGTCGTAATAAGCGTTTGGTTGCGGGCAGGACCACGGCCCTTTTCCGTGAAAATTCGGATGACAATAGCTCCACGTGCGTAATCAACGCTGGTAGTCAGCGTCGGCTCGTTCGTGATGCCGAAGGTGACGTTTACTTTGACGTGCTCAGTTGTGCTGTTAGCGGGACTAGCCGTAATGTTATCGAAATAAACGGGCACTGCTGGACTCAACGCTCCAAACGCTGAAAGCAGCGGGTTCTCTACTGCAGCTCTGATTGCTTGATAGTTCATAGTGTTCTTGGCAGCGTTACATTGAACGCTACTTCAACTGTTCTGTCTAAATTTCCGCCGTTTACATAGGTAGTGAACCAGTCGAGTGGTGCTGTGGACTCGGCGCTACCGCTGCCTGGGCCGACGCTGCCTCGGATGCCATTAGAACGAATGCCTGGTTGGCCCGGAAGTGTTGGTTTGAGCGGACGGCCGATCTTTTTGAATACGCCAGGCTCTAAATCCTGTGCGATAGCCGCATAATCTGCCGTGTTAAAGATTGTGTATTTGATTTCTGGTTTGAAAAGTAGTTCTCGGCCGCTAAGTAGTGGCGCAGAAAGTGATCGTGGTTGGCCAGGTGCTCCAGTGCCTTGGGTTTGGCGGGAGGCGCTGGCGATTGCCCAGGAATTAGAAAACTGGCCGGACCAGACAGGGCCGAGTTTTTGTAGATCGGCCACTACTTTTTCGGCAGCCTTCGCCGGTGCCCTGCTAAATGCCGCTGCGGCAAAGCGGTCTAGGTTTTCGGCTAATTTTGCCAGCTCGTTTCGGGCCATTATTGCGGCCTCGCAATGATGGTGTGAATTACTGGATTTTCGCCGCGATAGCTTCTTACGTTGATGATCTTGGCCTCGCGAGTTACGCCGGCTTGGCTGTATTGGATGCGGTCGGCCTCGCTGGGATAATACGTTCCAAGCTCGTCTGTGCCGATCAAAAACTGCACGTCGGTTGCTTGATATAGGCCTTCGGATTCGCGCACATTTACTGGCGAAACAATAGCTTTTAGCGTCACATTTGTATCGGCTCCAGTTACAGCTCCAGTTGTCGGGTTATAGGTGCGTGGTGTAGTTGTTTTGATGTACGTGACTGTTTCGCCCCACTGTTGGATCAGTGGGCCAGGAATTGCTGAAAATGTTGAGTCGATTAAAGACATATCAGCCTCGGAAAATACGGAATTGGTAAGTTCCAGTGCCGCCCAATGTGTAGCCGCCTAGGTAGGACTGCAGCCAGGGGTAAACGTCAAAGATGTTGTTTACTGAACCGCTGGATTGACTGCGAGTGTTGTATCTGACCCGCAAATCGCCCAGCTCGACTTCCTCGTAAAGACCTGTAGTTGCGTTATTGCCTGTGATTGCATCGGTGTCATTGGCCAGAGCTCGTGCCAGTTCAAAAGTGGCGTACTTTATTTCGCTGGGAATTAACGAGCACTCCAGTTCGACTTGGTCGTAGTCGTAGTTATTGCGCGGCCACTTAAGGGCTTGGTCTTCGTCGCAACGGTCGCCGTAGAAGTTAAGGCTGTCGATCCAGCGGGTGGCTGTGATTAAAGAACGGTTCTTTTGGTCGGTGGTTTTGTTGTCCCAGCTTGCGCTGTCTGGGACGGTCTCGAAATAAGAGTCGGCCTCAGCCAAAGTGACGTAGCTGTTGGCCGTCGCGCTGCTCAAAGTAGCGTTGATCGTTGCGGGCACAACTACTTAGATCACCTTTGTTTCAGCGTAGCGCCAAGAAAAAAGCCCCACCGAAGTGGGGCCTGAGTTACACGCGATCTGATTATCAGATGGTGGTGGTGTCGAG
>Ga0129333_10002958_pt1 | contig 15924 bp, 16 predicted proteins | sample CPB6_08_DNA_FD_94474 | JGI IMG/M metagenome (GOLD analysis project Ga0129333, IMG submission 94474) | Freshwater to marine salinity gradient microbial communities from Chesapeake Bay, USA - CPBay_Sum_0.6_0.8_DNA | ecosystem: Environmental > Aquatic > Marine > Coastal | place: USA: Chesapeake...
GGCCAAGGGGTTCGGCAAGGGCGATGAATGGGTCGCTGCGAATGTCGCCATCGACAGGTCCGCCACCAAACTGTTCGTCGTCGCGAACAAATGCGATGGCCTCGCAGGACCGAGAGTGCTCGAAGAACTCTCCCGGTCGGCCATTTTGGGGGCCGATGAATACTTCCCCTTGTCGGCGCGCTCGGGCAAGGGAGTCGATGAATTCCGTCGCACACTTTTCGGCGTGATGCCGGAGGGCCCGTGGTACTACCCCGATGGAGAAACTCACGACCTCACCGAAGAGGAGTGGGTGGCCGAACTTGTTCGAGAGGAACTGTTGAGGCTGACTCGTGAGGAACTTCCGTACTCGATCGCCACTCGGGTGACCGAATGGGAATGGCCGCGCGTTCGGTGCGAGATCATCGTCGAACGTGAGAGCCAAAAGGGCATGGTCATCGGGCGGGGCGGACAGGTTCTGCGGGAAGTGGGCGAGGCGGTTCGCAAACAAATGTCGCCCGGGGCGTTCATCGAGTTGCGTGTCGTTGTCGACAAAGATTGGCAGCGCCGACCGGGTCGAATCGAACGGCTCGGTTACTGATTCGCCGCCTCACTGTTCCGACGGAGGCGCAACCCCACCCGGTGTGAGCAGCATCGCGTAATCGTCGTAAGCGACAGGTTGATCTGCGGGAGCCAGCTCGCCGCCGCCGCGCGGCACTGCCTGTGGCTCGCCGTTCACGAGGAAGGTCACCTGTCCGATGCCGGGTCGGGATGTCAAGGTCAGCACGATCTGGGCGATCGCAAGACGTTGGTCAATCGGGGAGATCTCGGTGAGAAGCGAGCCGTCGGTGTCGACAGTGGCCAGGCCTCGTTCGACGCTCACGGTGGCCTCGAGATCTCGAGGAATCGCACTCCGGACGTCGGTACCGAACGAGCTCGTCGGGAAGCCGTCGAGAAGCGAGTCGAGGACGTCTTGTGGCTCGGGACCAACGGGCAAGGTGCGCAGGACGGTGGTGATCGAGTCGCCGAGGATGAAGTGGAGGAGGACCGCTTCCGATGCGACCGTCGATGCGGGCGAAGGTGGAAGCGACGTCGTGGTGGTTGTCGATGTCGAGGTCGGTGCGGTGAGGTCACCGGGTACGGCTCGCAGCGGTGAAGCCGAGTCCTGTGCTCGAGGACCACACGCGGTGACAAGCAAAATCGCGGAGGCAAAAAATATCGTGCATTGGCGACGGCGAATCAGCGAACTCATGCAGCACTCACCTCGTGCTCAGTCCGTGCCCGGGGTGGAAGGGCCGGATTCGGTCGGAATCTCGAGTACGAAACGCAATCCTCGCGGCAGGTTGTTCTCGATGCGGATCTTGCCGCCGAGGGCAATTGCATGTTCGAGGGCGATCGACAGACCCAACCCCGTCCCGCTGCCTCGGGCTGCGGATGATCCGCGCGCGAACCGGTTGAAGATTCGTTGACGATCGCCTTCGGGTATGCCGGGGCCTTCGTCGACCACCGTGATCGTCACCGTGTCGACGTGCCCGTCGAGGAGGATCGCGACGGGGCCCTCCGCATGTTCGCGGGCGTTAACGAGAAGATTCACGATGATGCGCTCGAGTCGCAGTCGATCGGTGGTGACATGGTCGTGAACGATGCCGGAGACGACGATTGGTACGGCGCCGAAACCCGATCGCTGGGCGATGCGACGGACAAAGTCGGTCAGATCGACGTCCTCGTAGCGCAACGAGCTTGTGCCCGAGTCGAGCCTCGACAGCTCGAGAAGATCGATGACCATTCGGTCGAACCTTCGTACTTGTGTCGTGAGGACATCGAGAGCCTGTTGGTTGCGGTCCGACAACTCTGATCGTCGCGCAGCAAGTACGTCGACGGCGGCACTGAGCGCGGTGATCGGCGAACGCAACTCGTGACTCACGTCGCTCGCGAATCGCACCTCGCGCTCGATGCGTTCCTGAACCGCGTCGGCCATTTCGTTGAACGTGACGGCCAGCCTGTTGAGGTCGGGATCGTCCTCGGGTTCGAGGCGCGCGTCGAGTCGTCCACCACCAATGTCGGCCGCGGCATCGACGACACGTCGCACGGGCAAGAGCAAGCGCCGCGAGGTGAACCAACCCAGTGCGATTGCGGTGGCGGTAGCCACGATGAGTCCGGCAAGGAGGGCGCTCAGGATGAAACTGAGGGTGCGTTGAGTCTCGCGAAGGGGAAAGACCTCGTAGTAGTCGGCCCCGACCGCGGTCATCGGTATGCCGAACCCTTGATAGAGCTCTCCGTCATGGTCGAAACGCTGGGTGGCGGCACGACCCATTTGCACTGAATCGACGAGTGAGGCGGGTAGATCCGACTGGGTGAAGCTCAAAGGGTCGGTGGCGTAGAAGAAGTTCTGTGGGTCGATGCGAACGAGTGCATATCCGCGGGAGTCGGTACGGATCGTCGTGATGAGGCTTCCGGCAAGGTTCCGTCGTGTCTGCAGCAGGGTCTTCATCAGCTGGGCATTCGAGAAGGCCTGCGACTTCGTGGCCTCGAAACGTTGTTCGACGAGGTTGGTGCGACTGAAGGAGTACGTTGCGACCCCGGCAAACATCGACGTGAGAAGCGCGATCAAGCCGAATGACACGAGCGTTCTCGCACGGAGCCCGAGACGGGCGGGGCGTCGCTTTTTGCGGCTCGTCGGACCCACGCCCCAAGTGTGGCCGATGGCGCAGACCTTCCCGCCCGGTGGATCACAAAAGGGGGAGGAAAGTGATCCACCGGGAGGAAACCACCCAGTCGCCAGTATCCCCAGCAAATGTGACGATCCGCCCCGAATTCTGTGCGTTTTGTGTAACGATTTGGGCACGTTCGACCGGAGATCGGCAGAATGAACCGCGTGCATCGGCTGCTCTTCGTCGAAGACGACGACAACATTCGACTCGCTCTGCGCTTGGCTCTCGAAGACGAGGGTTACGAAGTTGTCGAGGCGCCCGACGGCACCAGCGGCCTGAGGCTCTTTGCGGAAACGAACCCCGACCTTGTGTTGCTCGATCTTCGTCTTCCCGACATCTCGGGTTTCGAAGTCTGTCGCCAACTGAGGTCTCACTCGCTCACTCCAATCATCATGGTCACCGCGCAGACCGACACCCACGATCTCGTGGCAGGGCTCGAAGCAGGAGCCGACGACTACGTGACCAAGCCCGTCGTGACGAAAGAACTCGCGGCACGCATTCGGGCGGCCCTGCGTCGTGCCCAACTGCTGGAGGGCGCTGCATCGGCATCGGCGACGACCGTGCGCCTCGACAAAGTGGCCGATCTCGAGATTCGGCGCGACCTCGGCATCGTCATCAAGAGCGGCCGTGAGTTGCCTCTCACCCGAACCGAGTACCGACTGCTCTGCGAATTCGCCGACCACGCCGGCCAGGTGTTGTCGCGCGACCAGTTGCTCGAGCGTGTGTGGGGTTACGAATACCTCGGGGACAGTCGTCTTGTCGATGCCCACGTCCGGCGTTTGCGCGTGAAGATCGAAGACCAACCCGACGAACCTCGGATCATCGTGACAGCGCGAGGTCTCGGGTACCGGCTCATTGCCGGTTGATCGCAGCGCGCAAGAACTCGATTGCCTCCGATTTGTCTCGCGTGCGCGACATGGGTGGAAGAGCGTTGATGATTGTCCATCGGTAACCCTTGGTCGCCAGTCGCGGGTCGAGGATGGCCACGACTCCGCGGTCGTTGCGCGAACGCACGAGTCGGCCGGAAGCCTGCGCCAGTGCGGTGATGGCGCGGGGAAGGTCGATCTCGGTGAAACCCCGTGGACCGTGTAGTTCCCGTCGAGCCGCAAGGAGCGGATTGTTGCGATGGGGAAACGGGATGCGGTCGATGATGACGAGTGAGAGGGAGCGCCCCGGAATATCGACGCCTTCGAAGAACCCCGCTGTGGCAAAAAGACACGACGTCTCGTCGAGAGTGAACTCGCGAAGCAGGGTCGCGCGTTGGTTTTCGTCCTGGGCGAGAATGCGATACGGAAGACGCGACCGTAGTTCCTCGACGGCCGCCTGCATTGCCCGCCGGCTCGTGAAGAGCGCGAGCGTTCTGCCGCCGGCCGCGGCGATGAGGTCGGCCATCTCCGTATGCACCGCGTCGTCACGTTGTGCATTCGGGTCGGGAAGATGCGTTGCGCAGTAGAGCATGGCCTGTTCCTGGTACTCGAACGGGCTGCCGACGTCGAGCATTTCGACTGATTCGGACAGACCAACGCGCTGCGGCATCGAGAGAGGAATCGTTGCGCTCGTGAGAACAACGGAATGTTCGGGCCATGCGTGCTCGGCGAGCGAGGGCCCGATGTCGAGGGGAGCGAGTACGAGCTCGGCCCGGTCGACGGAACCCGTGACGTAGGGGACGAACGAAGAGTCGGCGCGCAATGCGGCATCGATGTTCTCGGCGAGTCGGGTTGCGAGTGTTTGTGCCCGGAGCATCTTTTGTTTGACCGACTCGACCGTCGAGTCGACGGCTCGTAGCGCTTCGAGACACTGATTGATGATGAGACGAAGGTTTGAGAGCACGTCGACGACCGGGGGCGGAAGCGGAAGCGAGAGACGCTCTTCGACCTTGGGTGCGAGTGTCTCGTTCAGGGAGCGAGCGGCTTCGTGCAGGCTCGTTTGAAGGCGATCATCGTCGATGATGCGACGCAGGGCAGAGGCGAGGGTCGTCGCGCGAGTCCCCGAAAGGCTGACACCAACGGTTGATGTGAGGGTGTCCTCGAGTTGATGCGCCTCGTCGAATATCACGACGTCGTGCTCGGGGAGGATCACTCCGCCGGCGGCAACGTGGATGCCGTAGAGGTGCGTGTTGACCACCACGACGTCAGCCACCGCCGCATTTGCCCGGGCGCGTTCGGCGAAGCACTGGCTGCCCGATTCGCAACGCATCGCTCCGGGGCATTCGTCGCTTCCGACGCTCACCGCCTGCCATGCGCGCGCAGAAGGTTGCCAGTCCAACTCGGCGACGTCACCGGTTTCGGTGTCGAGCGCCCATCGCGCCAGTTTCTGGACCTCGCGCTGATGTGACGCACCGAGATCGTCGAGTTCGAGTCGGGCGTTGTTGGTGACCTCCGAGACGCGCTGCATGCAGACGTAGTTGCTGCGACCCTTCAGGATCGACCATGTGAACGGCTGCGGAAGTGTTGCTTCGAGGAGAGGGAGGTCGCTCTGTGCCAACTGGTCCTGCAGCGTCTTCGTGGCGGTCGAAACGACGGTGCGCTTGCCGGAAAGGATGGCAGGGACGAGGTACGCGATGGTCTTTCCCGTGCCCGTGCCGGCCTGGACAATGAGGCGCCCCTCGTCGTTCAAGGTCTTGGCGACGGCGAGGGCCATGTCGACTTGACCGGGTCGGTCTTCCGGGTCGGCGAGACCGGCGGTCACGTGGTGCAACGCTTGAAGCACCTCGTCGCGAAGCAGATGCCGCCCACGAGGAGCGTCGTCGGAAAAGTCGCCGTCGGGTTTCATGACCGAGTGTGTGCGTCAGCCGGGTTCAGTCGAGGATGGCGAGGGCGCGATCGAATTCCTCGGCGGTCATGTCGGGCCAGGTTCTCTCTGTGAAGTAGACCTTCGCACCGTTGATCTGCCACAGAAGAAAATTGGAGATACGACTCTCGCCGGACGTTCGGATCAACAGGTCGACGTCGGGCAGGCTCGGGTCGTAGAGGCTTCCGGAAATCTGTTCCGGCGTGATGTGTTCCGAAGTTCGATCGGAGGAGACGAGTTGAGCGGCCCGTGTGAGTTCCGCACGTCCGCCGTAGTCGAAGGCGACCGTGAAGACCATGCTGGTGTTGCCGGCAGTGTCGTCGATGGCGCGCTTGATGGCGCGTTGCACATACCCGGGGGTGCGGCTGCCCGGTTCGTCAAAACGTCGTCCGATCCAGTTGACGCGGACATTGTTCGCGTTCAGTTCTTCGAGGCGACCGAACAACTTCTTGTGCATGGCGAGGATGTGGCGTACTTCGGCGCGAGGCCGGATCCAGTTTTCCGTGCTGAAGCCAAAAACCGTGAGCCAGCCGATGTTTCGGTCGCCCGCGGCTCGCGTGATGACGGCGAGGGCCTCTTCTCCTGCCGTGTGCCCGGCCGTTCGGGGCAGACCGCGACGGCGAGCCCAGCGACCGTTGCCGTCCATGATGCATGCGACATGGAGCTTCCGGTCGGTCATGGGCTCACACTAGCGATGGTCGACATTTCAACGACCGCCGGAAACACCGGAGTGGCACAATGTGGGGGTGATCGGCCGTCTCAAGTCACGCGTCAAGGAGCGCATCAAGACCCGACTCCGCCGCGCTCTCGGGTCTCCTGTCAGTGCCGACGATCCTCTCGCACACGTCGTCATTGCCGGCGGAACTCTCATCGATTGGCTCGAATTCGATCAGGGTGAATGGAATCGTCGGGTTTCCGACCTCGTCGATGCGCTCGAGCCCGAAGGCGTCAGATGGCTCACGCTGGTGCCGGTTTCCGCCGGCCTCGAAACGCATGTTGATTCGGAACGGATCGCGGAACTCGAATCGCACATTGACAGAGCGTTGCGCCACCAGCGCAGTCGGGTGCAGGTGGTTGTTCGCCCCGAACCCGACGGCCGTGGACGCTTTGCGCGCATCGTGGATCGTTTGCGTTCCGACGACCTCGCACGCGGTGTGCATGCAACCACCTCCGAGCAGACGATCGCGAAGGCATTGCTTGCACCTGCCGATGTTGATCCCGATCTGGTCGTGGTGCTGGGTCCACCTGATACGTTGCCGACCTCGCTCGTATGGGAGCTGGCGTACAGCGAGATCGTCTTTCTCGACATTTCGTGGCGAGACATCAGCTCCGAGCACGTCCAAATGGCAGTCGACGATTTCCGGCGCCGCAACCGGCGCTTCGGCGGCATCGACGCATGACGAACTACCGCGACGACGCCGTCGTTCTCCGCACCTACCGTCTTGGGGAATCCGACAGAATCGTCGTTCTGCTCACCGAGTCACACGGCAAGGTTCGCGCCGTCGCAAAAGGTGTGCGCAAGACCCGGTCGCGTCTCGGTTCGCGACTCGAACCGCTCAGCGTGGTCTCGGTGCTCCTTCACAAGGGTCGCGAGCTCGACATTGTCTCGCAGGTCGAGGCGATCGATACCGCGTCGGCTTTGCGCGCGAATCTCGACAAGATGACACAGGGTCTCGCCATGCTCGAGGCCGTCGACCAAATGACCATCGACCGCGAACCGGTTCCGCACATACACCGCATGTTGGTGGGTGCTCTCGGCGCACTGTCGCGCGATGGTTCAGCTCTGGTGGTGGCAGCCTTCTACCTGAAGATGCTCGCCGCCGAGGGATTCGCCCCCGAGCTGATGCAGTGTGTTTCGTGCGGTGGGGACGAGGAGTTGATCGCCTTCGATGTCGTCGGAGGGGGTATGCAGTGCCGCACCTGTCGTACCGGCCCCACTATCACTCCGGCTGCCGTTTCGCTGATGCGGCGCATTCTCGGTGGGGAATTGAATGCCGCGTTGGCCGAGGCTGAAAGTCCTGCCACCCATGAAGTCACTCACTTGGCAACGGCTGCGCTCGAACGGCAGTGCGAGCGACGACTGAAATCCGTGGGGATGTTCGAGCGTCACGACTAGCCTTTGCATTTCTTATGCCTGCCAAGGACCTCGACCAAATCGTCAACCTCGCCAAGCGCAGGGGATTCGTGTACCCAAGCGCCGAGATCTACGGCGGATTCCGGTCCTCGTACGACTACGGTCCGCTCGGGTCGCTGATGCTGCGCAACGTCAAGGACGCGTGGCTTCGCACCATGGTTCAGATGCGCGACGACGTCGTGCTCATCGATGCGGCGATTCTCGGCCCGCCACAGATGTATGAAGCAAGCGGCCACCTCGCAAACTTCAGTGATCCTCTCGTCGATTGCACGGTGTGCAAGCGCAGGTTCCGTGAAGATCACATCGACGAGCGCGACTGTCCGCAGGGGAAGAAGGGCTGTGACTTCACGTCTGCCCGCGCCTTCAACCTGATGTTCAAAACCTATGCCGGCCCGATCGAGGGTTCGGGGGCCGAGGTCTACATGCGCCCCGAAACCGCACAGGGAATGTTCGTCAACTTCAGCAACGTTCTCCAGACCAGCCGCAAGAAGCCGCCGTTCGGAATTGCCCAGATCGGCAAGAGTTTCCGTAACGAGATCACGCCCGGAAACTTCATCTTCCGCACCCGCGAATTCGAGCAAATGGAACTCGAGTTCTTCGTGCCACCCGAAGAAGGTCGCAAGTGGTACGACTATTGGTGTACCGAGCGTCTCAATTGGTACGTCGACCTGGGCATCCCGCGCGATCTGTTGCGTATCCGACCCCACGACAGTGACGAGCTGTCGCACTATTCGGCCGGAACGGCCGACGTCGAATTCATGTTCCCGTGGGGTTGGGGCGAGCTCGAGGGCATTGCCCAGCGCACCAATTACGACCTGACGCAGCATTCCCAGCACTCGGGCCAGAAACTCGACTATTTCGACCAGGCGACGAACGAGCGTTACGTCCCTCACGTTGTCGAACCGGCAGCGGGCGCGAACCGAACCATGGCAGCCTTCCTTCTTGCTGCGTACGACGAAGACGTGGTGAACGACGAACCCCGAACCGTGCTTCGTCTCCACCCGCGACTCGCGCCTTACAAGGTCGCCGTTCTTCCCCTGTCGAAAAAAGACACTCTCACACCCCTTGCGCGCGAAATCTTCTCGACCTTGGCGGCTCGCTACATGGTCGACTACGACGAAACCCAGGCCATCGGTCGTCGGTACCGGCGTCAAGACGAGATCGGTACGCCGTTCTGTGTCACGGTCGACTTCGATTCGCTCGAAGACGGCTGCGTCACCATTCGCGAGCGCGACACGACGGAACAGTCTCGGGTACCGATTGCGAGCCTCGTGGGCGAGTTGAGCGGACGGCTAGGGTTTTGACGAGTCGGGTCGTTGGACGACCGGAAGGATGGGGATCATGAGCATTGAAAATCGCGTTGGGGTCGTCGCAAAGATCACGGCAGCACCGGGTAAGCGCGCGGAGCTGGCTGCGGCCTTGATGACCGCACAGGACCACGTGGCGAAAGAATCGGGCACGATCCACTACATCTTGAACGAAGACGCCGTTGACGAGAACTTGCTGTGGATGTGGGAGATGTACACCGACCAAGACGCCCTGACGGCGCACATGGGTGCGCAGTGGTTCAAGGACTGGGGTCCGTCGTTGGCGCCATTCATGGGGGGTCGGCCGGAACTCATTTTCGTGAAGCCCCTCGGCGGCAAGGGCTGCTGACCCGCTGTCGCGGGTGAAGCCTGGTCTTCGTGGCCGCGACATACCTCGATCGAATCGTTGCGTATCACCGCAACCGTGTGGACGCTGACGCTCGCAGTCTCGACACCTTGATCGCCCAAGCGTTGTCGCAGCCAGCGTCGCGCGGCTTCAGGGCGGCGCTCGAGCGCGACAGTTCCCAACACCTGGCGGTCATCGCGGAGATCAAGCGTCGGTCCCCGTCGAAGGGCGATTTGTTTCCGGGCCTCGACCCTGCGGAACTTGCCTCGACATACGAAGCGTGTGGGGCGACGTGCATGTCGGTGCTGACAGACGAGCCCCACTTTGGCGGTTCGGCTGCCGACCTGCAGTTGGCCCGGCGTTCGTGCGGTCTGCCGGTCATTCGGAAGGATTTCACCCTTGGACCCCGCGATGTATGCGATGCGCGAATCATGGGTGCCGACTGCGTTCTGCTCATCGCCGCGGCGTTGTCGCCCGAGGAATTGTGCGAATTCCATGCTTTCGCGACAAGCATCGGTCTCGACGTCTTGGTCGAAATTCATGACGAGAAAGAACTCGAAGTCGCGCTCGCAGCCGAAGCAACCCTTGTCGGCGTGAACCAGAGGGATCTCGTCACCTTCCAGGTCGACCACGAAAGGGCCTTGCGGATGGCGTCACTCATGCCCCGCGGCGTCGTTCGGGTCGCCGAGTCCGGAGTACGCAACGGCGACGATGCGGCAAGTCTTCGACAGGCGGGCTACCACGCCGTTCTGGTCGGCGAAAGTCTCGTCACGGCACGCGACACGTGCGCATCCCTCAAGGCTCTGTTGGTGGCGTAGTACCTTCGAGTTCGGTGTTCATCAAGATCTGCGGGATCACAAGCGAGGACGATGCGCTGCTTGCCGTCGCCATGGGTGCCGACGCGGTGGGATTCGTGTTTGCGCCGTCGTCGCGTCAGATCGCGGTGAAACGCGCCTACGACATCAGTCGTCGGTTGCCACCCGAGATCCTCACCGTTGGTGTCTTTCGAGACGAGCACCCGTCGCGGGTCATCGACTTGGTGCACGAGGCCGGTTTGAAAGCCGCGCAGTTGCACGGCCACGAGTCGGCTGCCGATGTCGCGGCGGTTGCGGGCAGCATTCGGTTCGTCATCAAGGCAGTGGTTGCGGGTTCGGCCGATGCGCGTCATGCCGACAAGTTCGGAACGGGCCTGGTGCTCCTCGATGCTCCTGCCCCCGGCTCGGGAAAGGTTTTCGATTGGTCGTTGGCCGGAGACGTGGCCATCGGGCCGAAGATCATTCTTGCGGGTGGACTCAATCCCGCGAATGTGTCCGACGCAATCGCGCAGGTGCGACCCTGGGGTGTCGATGTGTCGAGCGGAGTCGAAAGCGAACCCGGCAAGAAAGACCCTCGACTCGTCCGCTCGTTCATCGCCGCGGCGCGAGCTGCAACGCCATCTCAATACGTTGGGCCCGACGAGATGCCCTATGACTGGCAGGACGACCTCTAGTTCTTCGCGTGCGTCGTGAACGGGACCGATTTCACCGAAAACGAATCGCGTGCGTTCTGATTCCCCTGCGAGACTGTCGGCCATGAGCATCATGGTGGAGCCCGATGGGTCGGGTCGCTTCGGACAGTTCGGCGGTCGTTTCGTTCCCGAAACACTCGTTCCGGCGTGTCAAGAACTCGAGGCGGGGTTCCGCGAGGCGTGGGACGATCCCGCGTTCCGAGGTGAGCTCGACCACCTCTTGCGTACCTACGCGGGTCGGCCTTCGATTCTCACCGAATGCAACAACCTTGGTCGCCAACTCGGTATCAGGTTGCTGTTGAAGCGGGAAGACCTGAACCACACCGGTTCGCACAAGATCAACAATGTCCTCGGTCAAGCGTTGCTCGCAAAGCGAATGGGGAAGAAGCGCATCGTGGCGGAAACCGGCGCCGGCCAGCACGGCGTCGCATCTGCCACCGCGGCGGCACTCCTGGGTCTCGAGTGCAAGGTCTACATGGGCGCCGTCGACATGGAGCGCCAGGCATTGAACGTCTTTCGGATGCGGCTACTCGGGGCACAGGTCGAACCCGCCATGTCGGGGAGTCGCACCCTGAAGGATGCTGTGAACGAAGCGATGCGCGATTGGGTCGCGACCGTGGAGTCGACGCACTATTGCCTGGGTTCGGTGATGGGGCCGCACCCGTATCCGTGGATGGTGCGACAGTTTCACCGTGTCATCGGTGACGAGGCGCGAGAGCAGTGTCGTGAAGCGACAGGTGCCGATCCCGATGTCGTCGTGGCGTGCGTCGGTGGTGGATCGAACGCAATTGGGATCTTCTCGGGTTTCATCGACACGAAGGCCCGTCTGATCGGTGTCGAGCCCGCGGGCGGCGCGGCGGTTGGACGAGGAGTTCCCGGAGTCGTGCACGGCATGAAGAGCTTTCTCATGCAAGACGAACACGGCCAGGTCCAAGAAGCTCACTCGATCAGTGCAGGCCTCGACTATCCCGGTGTCGGACCGGAACACTCGTACCTCGCTGAAATGGGTCGCGCCGAGTACCCGTCAGTGACCGACGAGGAAGTGATTGGGGGCTTCAGTCTCCTTGCCAAGACCGAGGGAATCATCCCTGCGCTCGAGTGCGCCCATGCCCTCGCATGGATTGCGCGCGAGGCCCCGAACATGGCGGGACAAACCGTGTTAATGAACCTGTCTGGGCGGGGGGACAAAGACGTTGCACAGATGATGGACATATTGAAGTGACGGGTCTCGAGGCACATCTTCGGACACGACGGAGCGAAGGCAAGAAACTCCTCATTCCCTACGTCACGGGTGGGCTGACCAATTGGAAGGAAGGAATCCGGGCCGCAGTCGCTGCGGGGGCCGACGCCATCGAAGTCGGCATTCCGTTTTCCGATCCGGTCATGGATGGTCCGGTGATCCAGGACGCGTCGCAGCGGGCGCTCGAGGCCGGCGCCACACCACCGGGAATACTCGCGGAGATCCCGACGATCGACGTGCAGGTGCCGATCGTCGTCATGCTGTACTACAACACCGTGTTTCGCACGGGTCACGAACGATTCGCATCGTTGTGCAGGAACAATGGTGTATCCGGTGCGATCGTTCCCGACTTGCCCCTCGAGGAGTCGGGGCCATGGTGTGAAGTGGCGGACGCCGCGGGGATCGAGACGGTGATGCTTGCCGCCCCAACGGCACCCGACGCGCGTCTGCCGCGCATCGCTGCCCGAGCGCGCGGCTTCGTGTACGCGGTCGGTTTGCTTGGCATCACGGGTGAACGCGATGCACTCGCCAACACCGCGACGGCGATCGCCGGCCGCGTGAAAGCCGTGACGGACAAACCGGTACTCGTGGGCGTGGGTGTGTCGAACGCGGACCAGGCTCGTGAGGCGTGCCGCGTTGCCGACGGAGTCATCCAAGGAGCATCGGTCGTTCGACGTCTGATGGAGTCGGGTCCCGACGCGGTCGGTGAGTACATCGCCGAAGTACGCGCGGCCATCGACGAAAATTGAGTGAGAGCCACAAGGGTAAATCCAAACGATCACGAAATGTGCAAGTTGAGGAAAGTGGGAACGCATGCTGAAAGCGGGAGACACGGCCCCGGCCGTCAGCCTTCTCGATCAAAATGGCAAGTCGGTTGACCTTGCGAAGTTTGCGAAAAAGAAGGTCCTTCTCTACTTCTACCCGAAGGCAGACACGCCGGGCTGCACGACGCAGTCGTGTGGTCTGCGCGATGTGAAAGACCGGATCGGTCGGACGGTCATCGTCGGCGTCAGTCCCGACAAGCCCGAGAAGTTGAAGAAGTTCGACGACAAGTACGGCCTCGGCTTCACACTTCTCGCCGACACCGAAAACAAGGCCGCCAAGGCCTACAAGGTTTGGAAAAAGAAGAGCATGTACGGCCGTGAGTACATGGGCATCGAGCGCTCGGCGTTTCTCATCGGCCCCGACGGTGTCATTTTGGAGGCGTGGTACAAGGTGTCACCGAAGGACACGCCAACCAACCTCTTGAAGGCTCTCGGAAAGTAGGGGCACGTCATGGCACTCCGCCGCCCAGACGAGGTCTTGCCTCATCGTCCACCGTTTCTCTTTCTTGATTCGGTGAGCGAACTTGTCGATGCAACCTCCGCACGGGGCACCTGGTCGCTGTCGGGTGACGAGTGGTTCTTCCCGGGCCACTTTCCCGGTCGGCCCACACTGCCCGGCGTGTTGATGTGCGAGGCGATTGCTCAGTTGGGCGCCTACGTCGTGTTGAGTTCGCCCGGCCTCGCGGGGAAACTTCCCTTGTTTGGAGGGCTGGACTCCGCTCGGTTCAGGCGACAGGTCGTTCCGGGGGACACGTTGACGCTCGAAGTCACGCTCGGACGCATGTCGTCACGCGCCGGAAAAGGCAGCGGTCGGGCTCTCGTCGACGGTTCGGTTGCGTGCGAGTGCGACCTGATGTTCGTGCTCGTCGATTCCTGAGGTTTCGGCGCGTCACTGCGCCGGTGCGAGAATCACTGATCCGTTGTGACCGCCAAAGCCGAAATTGTTCGACATCGCAGGTCCGGGTGTCCACGGACGCGGGGACCCAACGACAAGGTCGATGTCGAGATCGGGATCGAGTGAGGTTGTTCCGGCCGTGGGCGGAATCAGGCGATTTTCGAACGCCATGAGCACGGCAGCGGCCTCGAGTGCTCCGGCAGCACCAAGCGCATGACCGGTCACGCCCTTTGTGGACGTGACGGGCGGCCGATGCGATCCGAAGACGTCCTTCATCGCTTGCGCTTCGGCGGCGTCGTTGAGCGGCGTCGAGGTTCCGTGTGCATTCACGTGTTTGATGTCTGACGGCGAGAGTCCGGCATCGTCGAGTGCGAGTCGCATGCAGGCCTTGGCGCCGACGCCGCCCGGGGATGGTGCAGTGATGTGGTGTGCGTCTGCGTTGCTGGCGGCGCCGAGTACTTCACCGATGATCGTCGCACCGCGCGAGACTGCGAGGTCCCAACGCTCGAGAATGAGAACGGCGGCACCTTCTCCCATCACGAAGCCGTCACGCGCGGCGTCGAAGGGCTTGCTCGAACCGGTGGTTGAGAGGGCGGTCATGTTGCCGAAGCCGGCGAGGGAAGTCGGCGTTGCGGCGGACTCTGAACCGCCCGTTGCGACGGCATCGCACAATCCGTACGCAACCAGGCGGGCGGCATAGCCGATCGCGTGAGTGGACGCGGCGCACGCGGTACAGATGGTTTCGTTCGGGCCTTGCAGGCCGTACCGCATGGAAATCGCTGCCCCCGCTGCGTTCGCCATCATCATGGGGACGAGGAACGGCGAGACGCGACGCGCGCCCTTTTCAAGAAGGACACCGACTTGCTCTTCGAGAGTGTGGAGGCCACCGACTCCGGTCGCAAAGATGGTCCCGAACCGCCCCTTGTCGGCGGTCAGGGCACCTGCTTGGGCGAAGGCCTCGGCGGCAGCCGCGAGAGCGAACTGCTCGACGCGGTCGGCGCGACGAGCCTCTTTCGGATTGTCGAACCAGGGCGACGGATCCCAGTTGGCGATCTCGTTCGCTTTCGTGTCGACCAGTCCCGGTCCCAAGAGACCCTGCCAGAAAGCAGACTTGCCCGTTCCGCAGGGCGCCACGACACCGAGGCCGGTGATGGCTACGCGGTGTGGCCCGCCGCCGGCGAACGGATTGCGCATCAGAGCTTGGAGACCACCAGGTCGAACGCCTGGCCGACGGTTCGGATGTCCTTCAGATCATCTTCGGGAACTTCGATACCGAACTCTTCTTCGAGTGCCATGACCAATTCGACGAGGTCGAGGCTGTCGGCGTCGAGGTCATCGCCGAACGAAGCTTCCTTCTTGACCTGGGAGGCGTCGACGGAAAGGACATCGACGGCACACTTCGTGAAACGGGCGAACAGGTCGTCGCTCATGGTTTGCTCCTTTGATTCGGTGCCCACATTCTGTCAGATGCGGGGTCAGTGACCCATACCAAGGCCCCCGTCGACGGGGATGACGGCGCCGGTGATGTACGCGGCGTCCGATGACGCAAGGAAGGCGACGACGCCCGCGATTTCGTCGGATGTGGCCATGCGTCCGAGAGGGACCGCCACAGTGAGCTCCGCGAGCCGTTCTTCGCCAAGTGCCGCCGTCATGTCGGTTGCGACCGGTCCCGGAGCAACGACGTTGATGGTGATGCTTCGCGAACCGAGTTCACGGGCAAGTGACCGCGCCAATCCGACGAGGCCGGCCTTGGAAGCCGCGTAGTTGGCCTGGCCGGCCGAACCGAGGAGCCCCACCACCGAGGACATCAAGATGATGCGTCCCGCGCGCGCACGCAGCATGTGCTGCGATGCTCGCTTGCAGACCCGGTAAGCGGCAGTGAGGTTGGCGTCGATGACGGAGGTGAAGTCTCCTTCGCTCATTCGAACGAAGAGACCGTCCTTCGTCACGCCGGCGTTCGAAACCAGAACCTCGACCTTCCCGAGTTTTGCCTCGACCTCGGTGAAAGCGGCTTCGACCGACTCGGACGACGTGACATCGCACTTGACCGCCAGCACCCCCGCCTCGGTCAGCGCGGATGGCGGGGTGGTGGAGTTGTAGGTGACGGCAACCTTGTCGCCCTGGGCAACGAAACGTGCCGCGCATGCCGCGCCGATACCGCGTGAGCCGCCGGTCACAAGAACGACACGCGACA
>Ga0129333_10002959_pt1 | contig 15923 bp, 20 predicted proteins | sample CPB6_08_DNA_FD_94474 | JGI IMG/M metagenome (GOLD analysis project Ga0129333, IMG submission 94474) | Freshwater to marine salinity gradient microbial communities from Chesapeake Bay, USA - CPBay_Sum_0.6_0.8_DNA | ecosystem: Environmental > Aquatic > Marine > Coastal | place: USA: Chesapeake...
CCTTTACGTGGCATCCATTTAGCACACAACTTCTGACCGTCCTTTAAGGCATTCTGGATAAAAGTATAGGCTGCGCCTTTGAAACGATCAGTGCGGAAGATCAATAGATCGTCCCAACGACCAAACTCAGGCACATAGGTCAACACACGATCCAACATATCAGGATCACGTGCTTCCAAATACAAAAGGATGTCTCGAAACAACTGACGCTCTCCTGCCCCACCACGAACATCACGTGCCCACAGAGCAATCTTCATTGCCAATAGGCTATCATCTTGGTAGGCACGTTCAAACAATGGAGTAATATCCTTCCCACGGCTAGCACCGATTTGAAAGAATAGATCCACGTGGTTTGAACCACTGCGTGCCAGAGCCTTCATACCATTGTCGGTTCGTTCCACTGGCGGTTGAGTCTGTATGGCTTGAGCAAAAGTAGTCATTTGGTCCTCCTTTTGGTTAATGACAGGATGCCTTTTTTCATTTTACAAGTATGAATAAAGTTTGCTGTAAGCATCCTAAGTTCAAGTATTATATGCTATCTAGTTGACTATGTCAATAGGTTTTTTAATAATTATTGAGTTCTTTTTATTAAATGATATCCAAATTGTGTTTGAACAGGTCCTACTACTTGCCCAACTGGGCAACCAAATGCCGCAGTTTCAAATGCTGAAACCATTTGACCTCTGCCGAAGTATCCGAGATCTCCGCCATTTCGGCTACTTGGGCAACGGCTGTTTTCTGCGGCCAGTTTTCTGAAATCTTCACCTCTATTGAGCCGATCATAAAGTTCTCTGGCACGCTCTTCTGTTTCTACTAGAATATGACTTGCTTGTATTTTTTCCATGTGATCCTCATTTATTTCACTTCGTAGATATAGTTTATAGTATCTTTATTTTCTCTATATATTTTAGCACCATTTTTTAAATGGAACTTACGTGCCATTTCTGTTTTCGGGCTAAGAGTGACAAAATTATCAATACTGGGGTTATTCTTACAGATATAGTCTACACTATCTAAGATAAGTTGTCTACCCTTTCCGGGTTGATAACTCCAAATAGTATAGAAAACTGCTGTTTTTGGGTTGTCACAAAGCTCGAACAGTGTAATTTCATTTTCTGGAACTTTCAACTGGTAACAAACACAAGTGACAGCACCTACGCTGTCTCGTTCTTCCAAAACAAAAATATCTTTGTTTTTTCCAATACGCTGTTCGTGGGGAATATGAGGTCTTACAGGGTCTTCGCTTAATAAATTAAAAAAACGATCGCTGAGATCGCGGATGAGATGTAGCATGGCATAGGTCTAGTAATATACCTATTTAACCATTTTGACGTCTATTCCTGACTTTTCAAGAAACTTTACACCACTATCGTCTCTATAGTTCTCGCCAAAGTATACACGCCTAATACCAGATTGATAAATCAGTTTAGCGCAGTCTAGACATGGACTGTGAGTAATAAACATATCAGCGTTCAAGCCGCTATTTGTAGACTTCGCCAGTTTCGCAATAGCGTTTGATTCAGCATGGAGTACCTCGGGTTTAGTTTTAAATGTAACATAACATCGATCATCGATAGTTTCGTCTTCGCAGTTGTTATCCCAACCAGCAGGCATACCATTGTAACCATAACTGATCACAGTATCGTCTTTGACGATCACAGCACCTACATGAAGTCTGCGAGCATGGCTAAGTTCAGCGGCACGCCGAGCCCAATCCATATATAATTGTATAAATTTTTCTTTCATTGTATTTGGTGCCTCAGGAGAGATTCGAACTCCCAACCTACGGTTTACAAAACCGTTGCACTACCGTTGTGCTACTGAGGCTTTGAAATTATTTCAAACATTTTTTCAGCCATTTCTTTGTGAGCCTGTTTTCCAGGGTGTTGGCCGTCTAATGCTAATTCATTATTTACAAACATTATATCATAAAGATAAGTTGTCTGCAAGTTTTTAAAATCTAAAAAGTCAAGTTTATCATCCAAATCTGTTCTGCTGTTAACAAAAAAACTATAATTTTTAATACCTAAATAATTTAAATGGGTTTCAGCATGATGAATGGTTAACCATTTTCTCATTACTTGATCAATATCTCCATGTGCCATATAGTAGTTGTTAACAATTGACTTAACTTGATCAAAATAACTGTTACTTCGATCTCCAACTTGCCAACTTGCTATAGGAAGATAACTTACGTTATGTTCATCAGTATTGCTGCCAGGAAATCCTTTTTCTACATAGATAACATCTCTTGAATAATGAGTCCATAGTATTATTACAACATCGTCTTGTTTATAACTTGTAGACAAGATTCTTCTTAACATTTCCTGATTACTGCATCCAGGTTCTGATAAATTTAAAACTTCTCTGTCCAACAAAGAACCTAAATGGTCTGGCCATGCTAGTTTACTATGTACATAGCCAGGACGATTATTATCTATCCAACAATCGTCTAATCCGTGCCCATAGGTAAACGAGCAACCAAACGCAAACAGTCTAGACAATTTTTTTCTCTTTGCTAATTCTTTCCAGGCTTCGTCTTCTTCTGGAGTAACCTCTACCTGGTTTTTGTATTCGGCTAGTTTTTGTTCATATACTTCTTTACTTAGTCCATGCCATCCTATGCAGTTACCTGTAGGACTACGACCACATCCACAAGTTCCCTTTGTCATTTGTTTTACCGACGGGCTCATTTTCCTTGTCCTCTATACGGTTTGAAACTTCGTTTTTGATGTTTATTCATACTACTGGTTTTGGGTATATTACCACCTTGACTTGTTCTTTTTTCTACTTTGTTATGTTTACTTTGTTCTTTGGCCTTTGCCATTTTCATTTACTCCTTGATTTATTTTTTGTTCGATTCTTTCTACTCGTTCATAAATTTCTTTCATATGAGTAGGGCCCCAAAAGTTTTTATCATCAATCCAAGTTTGATAATAATCTATACCACCTCTAATAAGATTTAGGCTACTTATTGCCATTGCTAATATAACAAATATTTTTAAGAAATTCAAATTAGAAAATATTTTCTTATCAGTTTCTATTCTGTTAATTATAGAACTAGCATGAACGTATGGAATTCGTTGAACCTCTTTTTCAATGTAGGTGGCAGATATTTGATATTTTTTAAATTCAACATCTATTAATTTATTTTCTTTTTTTACTATTGGTTGAACAATTGCAAATATATTTTTTGGTAATCTATGTGGAATACTTGGATCAATTAAAAATGGAGGATCAGTTTCAGTTATTAGTATTACATGAGAATCGTGTTCACCTGGATTTTTAATATCATCAAAACCGATAAATCCAATATCAGGAGGATCTTCTCTAAAGTATGTTAGAGTGGTTTTGACTTCAGTTAATCTAGAATTTATTCCTCTGTGTGACAATGCGGTTCTAACCATATCGCATATGCTAACACAATGTCCTGCTCCTAGAGAGATAATACCAGATAAGATCATTTTACTCAAGACTTCTGATATCAATTGGTATGTGGCATCACTGTCCTTATCTTCAAAGGTTGTTAGAAAGTTGAAATTATTGTACAAGTTTTCTACGCCTAAATTTATATTTCTTTATTTACAAACCTTAAAAAATCTAATTGTAAATAGTGATTGATAGAGTCAATGGAATATAATTGTGAATTTAAATCTAGAAAAATATGAAAGATTTTTTGCCTTTGGTTGTAGTTGTACTTCATACAAATGGCCAACATGGGCAGATATAATTGCTGAGGAAGTTAAACCAAGAAAAATGTACAACTTTGGAATGCAGGGTGGAGGTAACTTGTATATTGCTCACAGTATTTCTGAAGCAGATGTTCTGTATAATTTTACCAAAAAAGATTTAGTCATGGTCATGTGGACCAATATTCATCGTGAGGATAGATTTTATAGAGATAAATGGTTACCTGCTGGCAATATCTATTCGCAAAATTATTTTCCTATAACATGGGAATATCTCTATGACGATGTTCATTATCTACTACGTGACCTTGCCTTAATAACCTTTGCTAAAAATTTCTTAGAAAACAAAAAAATTGATCATCATTTTATGTCAATGGTGCCATTAAGCTATAATGTCAATGGCGAAGATCATGCTACAGAACAAGAAAAAACTATATTATCAAAATATGACCTAAGTTATATTCGACCTAGTATTTTAGAATCAGTATTTCCAAATAATGACTGGTCTCTAATACAGCCTAGGTCTTTAACTCGAATGCCTGATGCCACTCATCATATAAAAGGACCAGGCTGGTATGAAGACAATCATCCTCATCCTAAAGAGCATTTACAATACCTAAAAATACTTTGGCCAGAGACAAACTTTAGCTCAAACACAGAAAGTTTTGTAAATTATTGGCATGAAAAAATTTTAAAAACAACAGAGCATTACGATAAATTATTTGAACGAGATTCAGTAAATCGTATTCACGATTTATAAATATTAACATTATTGGAGAATATAATAGTATGTATTCACATAAAGTTGTATTATATAGAAATAATACCATTTACAATTTCTTTTATGATGAATTTAATATTCTAAATGATCCCTTTTACATTGATTTAATATCTAAATATAAGCTAAATGGATCCATAATTTCTGAAAATCAAAACGTTTCTGAAGATGAATTAGTTTTTGAAAAAACAATTATTTGGAATACTCAAGAATCATTTGAAAGTTTTTACAATGAATATATTGCTCAATATCCCGATTATAGAGATAAATTTGACAAATATAATAAAAATGTAGAGCATATAGGTATATTTCTTAAGGAATAGCGAATAAAAATTTAATTCCTAATCCATATAAATCTAATTCTCCGTTTACTGAATATGTATAACTTCTAGGGTTCTTATGATGGTTGTTATGATGCCCTACTCCAGTAAAAGTGTTAATAATTTTGCTATTCAGTCCGACACTTTCTGGAAAATTTTTATATCCAACATATCTATGACTTAATATGTTTATAATACAGGTAGCAATATACCAAGTTGCTACACCGCTGATGATAAAGAAAAACAGATAAAAGTTTATTAGATATGAAACAATCCATACCAAACACCACATATGAAAGTAATATTTGTTTTCAAAAACAAAATAATTCCAATGTTTACTTTTTATTAAATCGAGAATAAGATTATTTTTATAATTTTTTGGTAAAAAGGCCAAATATATCTGCCACCATTTTAGATGATATGGGCTGTGTGGATCTTTTTCTGTATCTTCATAGGCATGATGGGTTCGGTGGACGGTAACCCAAGAAATAGTTGCTCCTTGTCCTATTAGAAATGCAAATATTTTTAAAATTACAACTTTAAAATTAGTGGTATTAAAACTTTTATGAGTAAAGTATCTATGTAAAGAAGATTCACTCATAAACCCAAATATATAAAGACTTAATATAGCTACCGGAATCATCCAGAAACTAAAGCTAAAAATTAGGAAAGTAAAAAATAATAATTGGTTTATCCAGATTACTAGTTGTGTTTGACGATATGAAGTTAAAAAATTCATAAATTTTTTATTCAATAAATATTATTTATTATGAATTCGCACTTCTATAAAATTGTATTACCTCAATGGATCCTATCTAGCATCGCTATAGTTTTACTATGTACAGATTTTCAATGGGTGAATATATTTTATGCCTTGTTAGGGTTGTATATTCCAGGTATTATCGGTAATACTATAGGCTTTCATCGTTATTTGACTCATCAAAGTTTTGAAGTAAATAGATTTTGGCACTATGCCTTTGTATTTTTAGGTAGCCTAACTGGACAAGGTTCGGCTATTTTTTGGACCGCTTTACATTTGTATCACCATAGAAATTCTGATAATGATCTAGATGTTCATAGTCCTAATCGAGGATTCTTGAACTCTTTTATATTATGGCAAATAAAAGAAAATTTTCAAGGTATGAAGGGATTAATTGCTCCAAAAAAACTTTATAAAGATCCTGTTATTAAATTCCTTCATTACAATTACTATAAAATATATTGGGGGTTTGGTATATTTTTCCTGTTATTAGATCCTTTCTTCTTTTTGTATTTTTTTTGTTTAGGTGCTTTCTTTCTTATGTCACTTGTAGATAATGTAAGTAACTTTTTTCTACATTATGAGAAGGTTGGTTATTCAAGTTACGAAACAAATGATAATTCTAGAAATGTTCCTCTCATCGCATACTTAACGTTGGGGGGAGGTTGGCATAATAATCATCATCATAATCCAAAAAAGTATAGGTTTGGTGTTTCTAAGTACGAATTTGATATTGGAGCCTTTATCATTGATTTAATTAAAAAATGACTCAAGTAGTAATATTTGCTGATGCATCCTTAAATGATAACGAAACACTTTGGAATAATAACCAACGTGCAGATATAATGTACGCACAACCTGCAAAAAGTGCAGGTCCATATCGTATAGCAACTGAAGCCAGATTAAAAGGCTACACTACTCAGTTAATTAATTTATTGTTTCATTTTGATACTGATGAACTAGAAACCATCTGTGATAAATTTATAAACAATGAAACTATTATAGTTGGTTTCAGCACTACTTTTTGGGATAACCCTACAATAATGGAAAAACGTAGAGAGTTTATCAAAATAATCATTAAACATACCAGACAAAAGTCAGAAGCTAAAATTGTGCTAGGAGGAACATTGGCCTTATTGTTTGCTGAAAACATGAAAGCAGACGCATGTTTTACTGGCTTTGCTGAAGGGGCATTTACACAATACATAGATTATATACAAAATAAAATCTTACTAAATCCTACATATGTAACTACTAAAGGAACGCCTGTTTACGAGTTTAATAAAAACTATATCGGGTTTGATTTTAATTCATCGCAAATTCTATACCAACCTAACGATTGCTTAGATTATAATGAAAGTGTAGTAATTGAAATTACTAGGGGTTGTATTTTTAAATGTGATTTTTGTGCGTATCCGTTAAATGGTAAAAAAAAGTTAGATTATATAAAATACGAAAATACTTTGCGTGATGAATTAATAAGAAATTATGAATTATATGGAATTTCAAATTACACATTCAGTGATGACACATTTAATGATTCTCCATTTAAGGTAGAATTACTTCATAAGTTATTTACATCATTACCATTTAGTATAAAATTTTCATCTTATCTTAGGATAGATCTGCTTCACGCACATAAACAAGAGACAGATCAGTTAAAGGAAATGGGTTTAATAGGGGCTTTTTTTGGAATAGAATCTTTAAATTATAATTCGGCTAAATCAATAGGAAAGGGTATGGATCCCGAAAAGGTGAAAGAATTTTTATACGATCTAAAAGCCACTTATTGGAAAGATGATGTAAATGTTTCTATAGGCTTAATTAGTGGATTGCCGCATGAAACAATGAAATCTCATAATGAAACATTAGATTGGATTCTTAACAAGAAATATTGCCTAGTTGATAGAGTTAGACCAGCAGCATTAGCGGTGTTTAATCCAAAAATTGACAAAATGGCATTCAAAAGTGAGTTTCAATTAAATGCTAGTAAGTATGGATATTACTGGCCCGATCCAAAAAGTCATCATTGGAAAAATATGTTATACGAAATAAAGTCAAGAGAACAAGCACTGGCAATGTCTAGAGAAATTTATGAAGTGGCAGATAGCGTGAACAAAACTGTTAAGGGTAATTTTATGTTAATGTTAGCATCTAACATTTCTAGATACGCCGATAATCCTTTAGAGTTAGAAGACCTGTGTAAAATGGATAATGAGACTTTTACTTTTTGGTATAGAAATAACTATAACAATTTAGCTAAAAAGTATGTAGAAAATTATAAGTCTAAAATACTAGGGATCTAAGTTAAATTTTAAATTATGGAACTTTATAAATTTTTCAACTTCAGATCGTATAAAGCCTATTGTAACAGCTATTCTAGGCTCAGTTATATAGTAAACACTATGTAAAACTCTAGCATCGTTTAATACCCATCTTCCTACAGGTAATCTTTCACGTTTAATAACATCGATATTATTAAAATTTACATAATGAGTTGCAGGAGGTAATACAATGTCTCTGTCACGAACTTTATACCAGACAGTTTCGACAAATTCTCCACCTTCGTGTAAAAGATAACTCAAAAGAAACTGACCTCTTATTCCGTCTGTATGTGGCCATATAACATCACCATGTTTCCAAACCTGATGTCCTAGTTGATAAGGATTCATTTCATCAACCCAGGGGAATATGTTATTTTTGACCCAACTATAAAGTTCAACACTAAATGGATATCTACGTATTGTACATATTCTTTTTTTGGTATTATCATACCAGTCAATGTATCTAGGACGGTTCTCTAAGTCATAAGATTGATTCTTTGATTCATTAGTGTGATGTATTAATATAGTTTGTCCAGTTTCTTCCTGTTTGTTCTTTAGGTCAGGAACTTGAAGATTTTGTATCATAGGTAGACCTAATCGTTCTGTTACAGCATCTGAGTTTTCGTTAATAAACGCTTGAGGTATTGTTGGTAAATTTAAGTTCTGACAAATATCTAACATTATTTTTTCTCCAATAATTTAATCACAAAGTATCCTATGTCAAAACTACCGTTACCAAAGTTAGGATCGGTTGGGTTAACGTGATGGTACCTATGAAATCCTTCACCAAATGTTAACCAAGCTAGAAACCTACTTTGTTTTATTAAGTCATTATCCTTCCCCCAATGACATCCTATATTACATATCGAAATATTCATCCAACATAGTGTTCCAGGGGCGATGAATAGGGTAATTGTCCACAATGGACCTAATAGTATTAGAGAGCAAATTATTGTAATTAATATTATGTTTAAATAATTTTCATGAATATATCTATGAAGTTTGTGGTTCAATAAATCTCGAACTAAAATTGGATTTAAATTTTCATTTTTAAGCATAGGTAGATATGCTAAAAACCATCCGTGAACTCTTGGACTATGAGGATCTTTATTTGTTTCAGTAAAGGCGTGATGATATCTGTGAGCAAGTGTACGTGTTATAGGTGTACCTGTGAAACTAAAGATACCTATTATCGTTGCAAAAACTTCATACCAATACGGAGCATTCCAACTTCTATGGCTTAGTAATCTATGGTAAACTATTGTACTTGAAAAAAGTGTAATAAAGATGGATATACTTATAGTTATAAAAATATTTAACCACAAACCTGTTGCTAGTAAACAAACAAAACACACATGAGATATCAAAAGTAATATTAAAAAACGTTTATTAGTAAGTGTCATGTTGGAATTACGAATATAGTATGTTTAGATTTTTCACCATTTGGTATGAGAACATTAGGTATTTTAGATAGGATATAATTTCTACGATAGAAAGTTTCTATCCAATCACATTGTTTTAAATCTAATGTTTCCCTGTCAATTATAGCGTAATTCCTATTTATTAGATAAAAGCTAACTTTATATTCTAGAGATAATAAATTTTGAGGAACTATAACATTTAATTTTTCTTTAAGGAATAAATTAACATACTGAGGTAGGTGAAAGTCTTCCCATAAAGAAAATATAATAAATCCTCCTTTTTCTATAATTGATTTGAAATATTCTATAGTATTAGTTATGGTGATAATATCACAATGAGTAAATACCCCGTGGCAAACAATTATCTCTGGTCTATAGGGTCCTAATTCTGGAAATTTTTTTGTTCCACTAGGGTTAAATGAAACATGATATCCATCATAAAGTACAAATTTAGCGTTAGGATATAATGAAGAGGCTACATCTATAGCATTTTTTTGAATATCGACACCTATATAATTCGAATGAGAAATTGCGTTATGAGATGTTGTAAGTAGGTGTGCATTGTTACATCCATAATCTAAAATCTTTCTTTTATACCATTGACTATCAATATTTCTCATCCTGGTATGAATTAACCAACATAGAGATTGATTACGTGGCTGCAGATAATTTATATATTTTTGATTTTTGGTGTGTTCTTCAAGCATTCTGTTATAACCTGATTATCAAAATAGTTCAAAGTATGCCTATATTCATTTTTCAAACAACATTTAACTATCATGTAATCAGTATCAAATATCTTGTTTTGAATAGCGTGGTGTCCTGTGTAGACAGGTAAGTTACCAGCCAATACAACTTCTTCTATGAATCTTTCATATCTATATTGATTTTTATTGTTATCCCAACCTAGCATACAGTTTCGTAAAAGATCTTTTCCTTCTAATTGTAGTTTGTGGTATGCGGGTGTAAGACTGCGATTATAGTACCAGGTGTATCTATTACTTCTTTCTTGCTGGTCAAGGATAAAATCCATCATCGGAATAATAGGGTGTTGTTTGTTTGAAAAATCATATCTTTGTAAAAACTTTTTTTTAATATTCATATTACCTATTTGATATGTAGGTAAACGATCTCCTAGAGATACTTTTAAGAAGCAAACCAATGTCTGTTCATAGAAGCAACCTACATACTGAACGTTGGTAAAGTTTTTAAAAGACATTACATAATTTGATCTATCATATTCTGACCTCATTACTTTATTATAAGAGTAAAATATTTTCTCTGCTTCCATGAAGTCTACATCGGATTCTAGATATCTAATATTATACATTATTTTTGTAATATCCTTTTTTCTTGTAGAGTCATATTCTTATAATCTAATCCAGATAGTTTTTTGTCAGCAATAAATATTCCCTGATCTTGTAGTTTTCTTTGTACATTTTTATTTTCCATTAAGTTAACTAATATTTGTTCTTGAGATTTAATAGATTCTAATGGCATATCTTTACTTGCTACAATACCAAATTTAGTGCTAGGGGTTGAAAAATTAGGAAATCGAGGAACATTAGAAATTGGTAGATGATCGCTGAAGTTTGCAACTATTTTAATTAAGCCGTTATCTAACTGTCCTTTAACTGCTGTATAAGGGGCTATAACATAGGAAATGTGTCCTCCTATTAATGATATAACTGCGGGACCCACTCCTTTAAAATTCACATCTATACCTTGTCTAGAATCAAGATGCAGCATTAAATTCTTAGTTACATAAGAATTACCTAATGCGCCACTTCCAAAAGATATTTTATTGTATTTTATATCCTCTATTACCTGGTCTAAAGTTTTTGTATTGTTATTACTAGTAAGCAATAATAAAGGACTTTCTCCGATTAATTTTATGTAATTAATAGTAGATATATCATATTTAATTGCTTCTGTTGGCAATGTATCTAAATATACCAATTGAGATTGGCTACTTAAGCAAAATGTATTTCGTTCGTTTGCTTTTAGGCATTCATTCATAGCAATAACTCCACCGGCTCCTGATTTGCTGTATATAGTCGCTGTATGCCCTAACTCTTTTAAGCCTTCTTCTAATATCATTCCTACTGTATGTTGACCTCCACCAGGGGGGAAACCTACAAATATTGTATATTTTTCTGCGTATGCTAGATTTGTAAAAGTAATTAAAATTAATAATATAAATTTTTTCATTTTATATATCCGGCTAGTATTTGTTTTTTTCTTTGTATATAATTTATCTCATCAGAAAAGTTTTCTAATTTCGATAGTATTTGAACTCTGTTAAATCCTGAATTTAGGTATCGTTGGACATGATAGTCATAATGATAAGATTTCATCTGCCTATTTTTTGTATTAATATATTCTGTCATTTCTTTTGCTATTTTTTTAGCTTCGTCTAAATCCCAATTATTATTTTTCCATTTATACTTAAGACGATCTGTAGAAATTATTTGATAGCCAAATTTATTAGGATTTTTAGCAAATTCGCTACCCGAAGAGATATTTGAAATATCTTGAATGTGTAATGGAGCTATCTTAATATAGTCGGCTACACTATTTTCTAAAAACCAATCTACACTTTTACGTATGTCTTCTTTGGTTGAGTCGACTAATCCGGTTATAAGATTAATTTGTATATGCATTTTTGGATATCTTTTACGCAACATCAACAGAGTATTTTTTAATCTTTCAGGATCTGCGCCTTTACCTATCTTAGATCCACTCTTTTTATTCAATGTCTCAACTCCAAAAGTTACAGCACTCCACCCCGTATCTTCAATAAGATCTATCATCTTAGGATGCGCTGACAGAAGATCTAGTCTACCATAAGACCAAAATTTAAATGGTATACATAGTTCCCTTCTAATATCTGCGATTTTCTGCATTTTTTCGATACTGTCATTAAAGGTATCATCTACAAATAAAAAGTTCTCGATTCCATATGTATAATAGGCACGTTTAATATCTTCAGCTATACTTTCTTTAGTTCTAATATATGTGCCTGGTTTTTTGCCTATATAAGGAAATTCGCAAAATTTACATTTAAATATGCATCCTCTAGAGATTTCAATAGGTATCATTTCAATGTCATTAATAAGATCATTTTCCGTGAAAACTGTTTCTATTTTAGATAAATCAACTTCTGGAAAGTTAATATCAGAATAAATTACTTTATTATTGTTTATGTAAGTTAAGTTAATTTTCAAGCCTTCCACAATATGCCTATGTAATGCTGCTAAAGCATTATCTGCATAACCTATAACTACATAATATCCAGAAACAAAATTTTTTATAGAGTCTGCATTTGAACCTCCCAATACGATCGGTATGCTTCGACTTTTTAAATAATCTAATAATTTTTTTTCATCTTCTTTACTTAAGTCGGTAAATCTAGTAGCATTTTCTACCTCGGACAAAAAATATGAATATGTTAAACTAAATCCTACCCACTCTATAGAATTAATTTTGTCTATTAATTTTATTAGTTCATCTACATTCCATTCTGATAGGAAGTCTATAACCTCAACTTCTACATCTATACTACGCAATATGGTTGCTATCCTATAACATCCTACACGGCGTGTATGAAATGTAGTTTCGGTAAAAAGCAATACCAATCAAATGTCTCCTATTTTATATCTTTTAGAGAACATTGTTTGTAATTGTTCATTATCATTTAATTTTATTTTATTTTTATATTCCATAAATCTGCCTCGCCAGTTGCCTATGTAGGCAAAAAACTCAGGGCGTTTCATTAAATACAAATCTCTCGATCTACCAACTTCATTAATATAGACAGCTTTATTTGCTTGAAATTTAGTTAGGTCCCAAGTGGAGTAAATTAAAGGTATAGTTAATCTACGAACTTGTTCTATTCGGTTATCATCATCTCTTTTAAAAATTTTAATATCATGCAGATGTCTAACCTCGGGGTGTTGTTTAAAATAATCTAATAATCTATATGCTTGCTCAAATACGATTTCTGGCATATCTGGCGTCCAATAAAATAACTCTGTTACATTATGAATAGCAAGACGATTTTTTGTAATTTTGGCAACTGAATTTATAGCATGATCTTGAAAGAATAGATAGAATTCGTTATTTTCTGAAAATACACACGGTTTGTCGATTCCGTATATTTCACAGGCGTTTGTTTTTTTTAGTAGACTAGAAGAAAATTTTCTTTGTCGTAATATTTCAAAAGCACCTAAAAAATGTCCGGTGGTTATAAACAAATCATCATTTAAAATACTAAAAGGATCATCTTTAAAAACATCATCGATGACAATTTTTATATTAGGGTAAAATTTACTCAACCATTCGAGTGTAGGTTTGATACAGTAGTCCCACTCAGAGTATATATTTTCTGCACCCGTGACTATTGTATTCGGAACATAGAGTTTGCTGTCAACACTGTGACTATATTTCACATAGACTTCATCCAAATGTATGTTATTATTGATGAACGACATTAGTACATTGTGACTGTCCGGGCCACCACTGTAATTCAATATCAAATAATCGTACTTGTCTCTAAGCTGTTGGGCACGTTCTTTGTAAAGCATATCCAATGGCATTTTACCTAGCGAGTGTAAATTGTTCTTAGAAAAGTTTTCCCATACTTCGTTGTTAAAAGACCATTCTATTTTTTTACTACTGATGCTAGACTCGTAAAGTGCGTGTGATTTGCTATAATAGGGTTTACCATCTACCATATAATACCCTAAATTATTTTTCATCGCAATATTTAGTGTAAATATCGTATCATGTTCAAAAATTATCCCAATGTTTTAGCCTATAAGTCAGCATTAAACAACAACAACTTTGTATTACAAGATAAGATCATCATAAAGAACGGTGACAAGTATGACATAAAAAGCAGAGAATGCCCGCATCGAGGCTATCTAATGCATGAACCCGGTGATATGGTTAACAACGTTGTATGTAAATTACACGGGTTTGCATGGGATTTAGAGGGTAGACCTTTAGAAAAAGAACCATATTGCAGTCACTTCTATAAGATGCACCATCACGGTACTGCTACTATGGGCAAAACAGGTATTCTTTATGAGAACTTTACAGAGTCTGAGGACACTGAGTGGTTTAAAATTCTATGTGATGCTCCTGACATGCTGTATAGTCACAGTGTTGGTGGGTCAAGTAACGGTAGCTGGTTGTGGTTAATGGAGCAAATGACAGATTTGCTTCACATACGACAGAACGGCGTACACCCTAGACAAAGTTTAGAGACACCGCTAGAAGACATTGAAACAGACTTCGGAGACGGCTGGGCTATACAGATGTATCCTACATGTTACGGCTCTAAGGGATTCTGGCTATTCATTTATCCCGGCTTTAACATTGAATATGAACCCGGTAAACTAATGATTACACGGGTGACACCAAATGACGTTAATCAAGAGTTTGGATTCACATGGCACATGCAATTCTATTATAGCCCCGACGTAGGTAAAGTAGAAAAAGAAGACTGGGAAAAGTGTATTGAAGTCTATCGTGAAGATGTAGCCGCAGTAGAGAACATTAAACGACCGTTCTTCCCATTAAAAAGAACTGTTAACAAGTGGGAAGATCAAATGAAGCACTGGGGCGAATGGTACACAGAAAATAAAATCAAATAAGTTGATTTAATTCGTCTAGTGTATACCAATAATCATTACCCGGGCCTATCTCATTTTCAATCGTATCTTGTAATACACTAACGAACTCAGGGACAGTGCCCGGAGTACTATCCCCTTCTAACCCTGTTAGTTTTACACGTTTAATTAGATCAGGCCATAACTCACTGTGCATCAACCACTTACTAGACCAATTGCTAGTCTTGCCCGGTATACGATCATTCAATAAGTCTTGTATGATAGGCTGATTGTTATACGCTTTAATCAAGTTAGGAGTGAATTCATAAAAGTCGCAGACGTTCTCTCTGCCCAAGCTCGTTAGATAGCTGTTGCAATTGTGTGAGGCCTCACTGACAATAAAGCGCCATTCACTAGGAACAGTGTAATCAATGTCATGTGTTCTGTACCAATAGATATCACCCTCTCCCATAATTGGGATATTGTCACAGAAATCAGCACAGAATTTAACGTGATTTACTCTACCCACACGTATGCAGGAACTCTTTATACATAGATCATAAGCCTCGTTCTCATAGAACTTCTTTAGATCAAAGTCTATGATCTTGTAGGGCAAGTTTAATTGTTCTAAACTAGCAATTGCAGTATCTACTTCACGCTTGTTATAGTTGTCTTTGTATCGTACAACCAATGTGTTGTGCTTGATGCCCAACTCTTTGAACACTCTAAGTATAACTTCGCTGTCGATGCCACCGCTATACAGTACATCGAACGGGTCTGTGTAATAGTCACGCATAGCCCTGGCATTGTTCAATAGTTCTTCTTTGTATGTTCCGACATGTTTATCAGACTTTACCATGTTGAATGTACAAACATCGTCTTTACTCTTGCGTAACGCATAGGGCACGTTATTCATGCTCCAGCTATACCATCCGTCTAGTGTGGGTAGTTTCATTTAATCCTCTGCAAATTAACTTATAGTACATTGACGTTCTTTAATATCATCTTTTAATAAG
>Ga0129333_10002960_pt1 | contig 15921 bp, 10 predicted proteins | sample CPB6_08_DNA_FD_94474 | JGI IMG/M metagenome (GOLD analysis project Ga0129333, IMG submission 94474) | Freshwater to marine salinity gradient microbial communities from Chesapeake Bay, USA - CPBay_Sum_0.6_0.8_DNA | ecosystem: Environmental > Aquatic > Marine > Coastal | place: USA: Chesapeake...
AGGGACATCCGTGAGTACGACCACCGAGGGCATGCCCTCCAGCGCGGCTGCCGGCTACGATCGTGACCAACTCCGCGTGCAGATCGACCTGCTGCGGCAGGCCGCGGCCACCCGAGCCAGGCTGGAAAACGACATTGAGGCCGAGCACGAAACCAGCGCCACGCGGGCCCGCGCGGAGGGCGATGCCGCGATCGCCGCGGCCAAGGCCAAGTATGCCGCCGAGATCGATGCCACGCGCAAGGAATACACGGCGATCCTGCAGCGGGCCGATGCCCACCTGGCGGCTGAAAAGAAGAAGCTCGACGACCAGCGCAAGGCCATGATCGCCACCATCAACCGCAGCTGTGACAAGCAGCAGGCCACGGTGAAGGAAGAGGATCAGTTCGAGGAGTCGTCGTTCCGCGAGGTGCAGAAGGAGAAACTGAAGAATCCGATCCGGCTCCACGCCAAGGCGGAGAAGGAGATCGCCCGGGCCGTCGATCAGGCCCGGGAGGCGGAGTCGTCCGCCCAGTCGTTTTTGGCGAGCCGCCGCATTTCCGTCACGGGCGCCGACGCCGAGGTGCAGCTCCCGGAGGGCGACGTGCTCGTTGCGCTCGGCGCGCTCCGCGACAAGGCCGCGGAAACGGCGAAGGGCATCCTGGGACTGGCGGCGGCAAAATCGGCGTTCGGCGGCGGCCTCATGGCCGCGGCCATCGCCGTGCCACTCGTCGTGGGGTTGCTCGCCGCGGCCGCGGCCTTCTTCCTGATGCCGGGAGCGTTCGGACTCAGGGCCGGCGTGGCGGCGGGCGTCGGCGTCGTGCTCGCCGCAGGGGGCATCGGCGGCGGCGTCTGGTCCTTGCTGCGGCTTCGGGCCCGCGTCGGCGCGCAGCTTCAGGCCCTGTATCGCGATCTCGCCGAGGCGGCGGCCGGGGTGCGGCAATTGCAGCAGCCCTGCCAGAGCCGGATCGCGACCGACCGGGACGATCAGACCGCCCGGCTCAAGGAGAAGTTCAAGCAGGACGTCGAGCAACGGGCGGCCGCCTCCGCGGCCAAGATCGCGGACCTGGGCACGAAGCGCGACAAGGCGCTCGCGGAGCTCGAGGCCAAGTGGACCGCGGCCAGCGAGTCGTTGACGAACAAGGTGGCGGCGGCGCGGGCCGCGGCCGAGCAGAAATATCCGCCCCGGCTGACGGAGCTCGAGGCGGCGGCGACCCGTGACATCGACGCCCTGACCCGCACGCGGGACGAGCGGCTCTCGGCCGCCGCCGCCCGGCGCGAGGAGCGTTGGTCGGCGATGGTGGCGGACTGGAGGTCCGTCCGCGAGGCGGCCGGGGCCGTCTACGACGAGGCCAACCGCATCGACGCCGCCGCCTTCCGCTGCTGGGAGGATTTGGCTCGCGACGACGTGCCCCTGCCGGCCGACGTACCGCCGGGCCTGCGCTTCGGCTCGCTCGGACTGACGCTGGAGCGGATTCCCGGCGGTGTCTCCGGCGACGCGTCGCTGAATGCCTTCGGACCGGTGTCCTGGACGCAACCGGCGATCCTGCCCTGGCCCGTCGAGTCGTCGCTGCTCATCAAGACCACGGCCGAGGAGAAGGAGACGGCCTCGGCGATGATGCAGGCCTTGATGCTGCGCATCGCCACCGGCATCCCCGCCGGCCAGAGCCGGTTCACGATCATCGATCCCCTGGGGCTGGGCAAGCAGTACGCCGGCTTCATGCATCTCGCCGACCATGACGAACTGCTGGTCACGAGCCGGATCTGGACGGAGCCGCAGCTCATCGAACAGCGGCTCGCCGACATCACCGACCACATGGAGGTCGTGATCCAGAAGTACCTGCGCAACGAATACGAGTCGATCGGCGCCTACAACGCCGAGGCCGAGGTGCCGGAGCCCTACCGCTTCGTGGTCGTGGCGAACTTCCCGGCGAACTTCAACGAGACCAGTGCCCGCCGGCTGGCCAGCATCGCATCCTCCGGGGCCCGCTGCGGCGTGTACGTGATCCTGTCCGTCGACACCCAGCAGCAGGTGCCGTCCGGGTTCAGCCTCGCCGACGTGGAGCAGCACGCCACCGTACTCACGCTCAAGAACGGCACCTACACCTGGAAGGACCCCGAGTATTCCAAGTGGCCGCTGACCGTGGAGCAGGCCCCGTCCGACGAGGTGTTCACGAAGATCATCCAGCGGGTGGGCAAGGCGGCCAAGGCCGCCAAGCGGGTCGAGGTGCCCTTCGACCGCGTCGCTCCTCCGGAGGACGAATGGTGGACGAAGAGCACGGCCAGCGAGGTCCTGGCGCCACTCGGCCCCGCCGGCGCCAAGAAGCTGCAGTTCCTCAAACTCGGCAAGGGCACCAGCCAGCACGTGCTCATCGCGGGCAAGACGGGCTCCGGCAAGTCGACGCTCATGCACGCCATGATCACCAGCCTGGCGTTGCAATACAGCCCGAACGAAATCCAGTTCTACCTCATCGACTTCAAGAAGGGCGTCGAGTTCAAGCTCTACGACCACTACAAGCTGCCGCATGCGCGCGTCATCGCCATCGAGAGCGAACGCGAATTCGGGCTGTCGGTGATGGAGCAGCTGGACCGCGAACTGAAGCGACGCGGCGACCTGTTCCGCGAACTCTCCGTGCAGAACGTGGCCGGCTTCCGCGAGACGGGCCATCCCGACCCGATGCCCCGCATCCTGCTCATCATCGACGAGTTCCAGGAGATCTTCGTCGAGGACGACAAGATCGCCCAGGATGCGTCGCTGATCCTCGACCGCCTCGTCCGGCAGGGCCGTGCCTTCGGCATGCACGTCCTCCTCGGCTCGCAGACGCTGGGCGGCTCCTACAGCCTGCCCCGGGCCACGATGGGCCAGATGGCGATCCGCATCGCCCTGCAGTGCAACGAGGCCGACTCCAGCCTGATCCTCAGCGAGGACAACACGGCGGCCCGCCTCCTCACGCGTCCCGGTGAGGCGATCTACAACGACGCCAACGGCATGGTGGAGGGCAACAACAATTTCCAGGTCGTGTTCCTCACCGACGAGCGTCGGGAGCGGTTCCTGGGGGCCTTGCGGGCCCTGGCGGACAGGCGCACCGACATCGCCCCGCTCGACCGCATCGTGTTCGATGGCAACCAGGCGGCCGATCCGGCCGGCAATCCGCTGCTCACCGAATTGCTGGCGTCGGGCACCGTGCAGGGCCGGGAACTTGCCGCCCCGCTGGCCTGGCTCGGCGACGCCATCGCCATCAAGGATCCCACCGCCGCCATCTTCCGCCGTCAGGGCGGGGCCAACCTGCTGATCGTCGGCCAGCGCGAGGACCTGGGATCGAGCCTGCTGGCGATGTCGATCGTCAGCCTGGCCACGGGCCACGACCCGCATCCCGGCGGCGGGCTGGGCCGGGCGGGTCGGTTCGTGCTCCTGGAGCCCGCCATCGCCGAGGAAAAGCCCGACATCATGGTGGCCAACCTCGCCAAACATCTGCCGCACGAGATCGAACTCGTGGGGCGGCTGGGCGTGGCCGCGGCGCTCGAGGCGCTGGCGGCGGAGGTCAAGCGCCGGCTCGACGAGCAGGTGCTCGACGGGGAGTCGGTGTTCGTGGTCGTCCGGGATCTGGGCCGCTTCCGGGAATTGCGCAAGGGGGAGGGCGACTACGGCTTTTCCTTCGGAGGCGACAAGAAGGCCGGCCCCGGCGACAACTTCCTCACCATCTTGCGGGACGGCCCCGCCGTGGGCATCCACGGCGTCATCTGGTGCGATTCGCTCACCAACCTGCAGCGCACCTTCGATCGCAACGCCCTCAAGGAATTCGAGTTGCGGGTGCTGTTCCAGATGAGCGGCTCCGATTCGAGCCAGCTCGTCGACAGTCCCGCGGCGAGCAAGCTGGGACCGAATCGGGCCCTCTTCATCCACGAGGAAACCGGCACGCTGGAGAAGTTCCGTCCCTACGCCTTCCCGACACCCGAGTGGCTCGACAAGGTGGCCGCGGAGATGGCGAAGCGCCCGCAGGGCACTCCGGTGGCCCGTCCGACTGCGGCTCCGGCCGCCCCTGCGGCGACGTCCGAGCCCGGCGGCTTCACCGGCTTCAGCGGCTCCGACTTCAATTTCTCCAAGATGCTCGACGACGGCCCGGACGAGACGCCGCCCCCGACGGACGCGGCGTGAGTGCCGGTGAGGATGCCCGTCGCACAGGTCGCCTGGGATCGCAGTCAGTCGTCGCGGGGCCGGCGGCCCACTTCGACCGCGACCTGCTGCTGACGGCCGTCGCGGAGCATGTCGAGCATCACCGCCGAGCCGACCTGGGCCCGCGTCAGCATGAGCACGAACTCGGCGGGCTCGTCGACGGTGTCACCGTCGAACCGCAGGATCACGTCGCCGATCCTGATGCCCGCAGCGGCGGCGGGGGACCGTGGTTCGATGGCCACCACCTCCACGCCCGGCGATCCCGGCGGCGTGGACCGCAGCGCCATTCCCAGGTAGCCGCGCTCCACGTGGCCGCTGCGGAGGATCTCCTCGCTCACCTGCCGGGCCACGTTGCCGGGAATCGCGAAGCCGATGCCCGTGTAGTCCTTGCCCACGATCGCCGTCGTGATTCCCACCACGCGGCCGTGCACGTCGACCAGCGGCCCCCCGGAGTTCCCCGGGTTGATCGCGGCATCCGTCTGCAGGAACTCCTGGTAGGGGCTCTCCAGCACGCCGCGCCGGCCGACCGCGCTGACGATGCCGTAGGTCAACGTCCGGTCGAGCCCGAAGGGATTGCCGATCGCCCACACCATCTCCCCCACCTCCACGTCGTCGCTGTCTCCCCAGGGCGCGACCGGCAGCGACGTGGCGTCGATCCGTAGCACGGCCAGATCGGTGGCCGCATCGGCACCGACCAGTTCCGCGCGGAAGCGCCGGCCATCCGCCAGGGCCACGTCGATCACGTCGCTGTTGGCCACCACGTGGTAGTTGGTGACGATCACCCCGTCGGCTCCGCTGATCACGCCCGACCCCACCTGCTCGTCCGTCACGCCCCGGGGCGCGAGGCCCCGGAGGGCGGCGATCTCGTCGGCCACCGTGAGCAGCCGCCGCTTCGACGTCACGTTGACCACCGTGGGCCCGATCCTGCGGGCCAGCGTGGTGAAGATCTTTCCCACGGACGTCAGCTCGGCGATCGCCGCGGCGTCGCGAAGCGCGCGGAGCTCGGCCCGCACTTTCGCATAATGCACCCGGTCCACCAGCGACGGCCAGACGAGTAGCCCGACGAGGGCGATCAGCCCTGCGAACAAGAGCAGCGTGCGGCGATTCGCCGCCGTGTCCGGCGCAGGAGGGCCCGATGCGGACCGGCTCATCGCATCACCTCCGCCGGCCGGGCCGCCCGCGGTGCGGCCTCCAGGAGCGTGCGGCGGACGACGTCGAGCGCCGCCTTGGCGGCTCTGGCCGGCGCCAGCGTCGGGCCGCCGCCGAGCACGTGCACGGTCCGCGACAGACCCTCCGCGGAGGCGAGGACGATGTCGATCGCGGGACGGCCATCCGTACCCGGCATCACGGCCGCGATTCCCAGGCCCAGCGTCGCCGCGTGCTCCCGCCGGGCCCGCTGGGCGAGTTCCGCCGCATCGGCGGCCGCGCCCCCGGGCAGCACCGCGCCGCCGGCGAACCCGCGGCCACCGCGGCGGCCGGCCGCCTGGGCGAGCAGCGCCGCCACCCGGCCTTCGGTCGCGATCTCGACGGTCGCCAGCGTGGCGTCGGCGTCGGACAGCGCCGCCAGCGTGGCGTCCTCCAGTTCGTCGTCCTCGACGCCGAACACGAGCAGCCCCAGCGCCGCGCGGATCTCGGACTCCGTGGGCGCGATCTTCTCCCGGCATGCGGCCGCGTCGCGTCCACGGGCTGCGATGCGGAGCGTGATCGTGGCCTCGTGGGCCGTGATCCCCACCAGCGGATCGCGGCCCCGTGCGATCAGCCCCGGCACCAACGCCTCGATCGCGCTTTCGCCAGCCCCGAAGCATTTGATGCGGCGCTGCACGACGGTGGCGGCTTCGGGCTGCATCGCCAGGATCGCCGGTGCCACCGAAGCCCGCCACATGGTCCGCATCTCGGCCGGCACGCCGGGCAGTGCGAAGATCCGGCAGCCGCCGGCGCGCCCCGGCACGTCCATATCGATGCCCGGCGCCGTACCGTCGGGATTGGGGATGATGCGGCTGCCCCGGGGAAATTCCGCCTGCCTGCGATTCGAATCGGGCATCGGCACGTTCCGGGCCACGAACCGGGCTGCCACGGCGTCGAGGGCCGATGTGGACAGCTCCAGCGGCTCCCCGCTCAGAGCCGCCATCACGTCGCGGGTCAGGTCGTCGGCCGTCGGCCCCAGGCCTCCGGTGGCCACGACGATCCGTGCCCGGCGGGCGGCCGCGCCGAAGGCCTCGACCCCCGCCTCCAGCGTGTCCGCCGTCGTCACGTGGCAGGCCACGTCGATCCCCAGGGCGGTCAGTTCCGCGGCCAGCCAGCGGCTGTTCGTGTCGAGCCGTTGGCCCGTCACGAGTTCGTCTCCGATGGCGATGATTTCGGCCCGCATGGTTCTTCTATACCCGCGCCCGGTGCCGCCGAACAGCCGCCACGGCCAACGCACTGGCCGGGGATGTGGCTGCCGGGAACAATGTCGGCATGCGACTGGGCGTTCTCGGCAGCGACGCGGGCATCGACCAGGTGGTGGCGGCAGCCCGCCGCCATGGCGATTCGATCGTGACGCCGACCGGGGTGACGGCGGCAGCCGAGGACTGGGGGCCGCTGCTCGATCCGGCGGCCTGCGACGCCGTGCTCGTCGGCGCCGACGGCTGGGATGACGCCCGGGCCGCGGCGGTCCGCACGCTGGTGCAGGCGGGACGACCGCTCGTGCTCTCGCATCCGCTCGAACTCTCCATGGTCTGGGCCTTCGAGTTGGAGATGATCCGGCGCGACAGCGGCGGCGTGCTCATCCCGCTGCTCGCCGACCGGCTCAATCCGTACGTGGGCCGGCTGCAGCGCACGATCGTGGACGGGCTGGGCGGCGCGCAACCCCCGGGTGTGCCGGAGTCCCTGAGCTTCGAACGCCGCATGCGCGTGCGGACCAGGCAGGCGGTGCTCGTGCAACTGGCCCGGGACGCCGATCTCGTGCGGGCGCTGGTCGGCGACCCCGACCGGCTCTCCACGCTCGCCGGCCCCGACCCGGACGCCGTCTGGAATTCGCTGGCCGTCGGCTGTAGCGGCCCCGGCAAGGTGCCCGTGCGCTGGCAGGTGGCCCCGGGCGACCTGCCGGGCCTGACGATCAGGCTGCAATCCGCGGCGGGCGTCGTGAGCCTCGACATCCCCGACGATGTCTCCGCGGACTGCACGTGGTCCGACGGCCGCAGCGAAGCGGCAGGCTTCGATCGCGGCGCGGCGATTCTCGACGTCCTGCACAAGACGCTCTCCTCGGCGGGGCCGCCTCCGCAGGCCGCCACCTGGAGCGACGCCGCCCGGGCCATCGAGATCGCGGAAACCGTGCCCCGCAGCCTCGCCAAGGGCCGGGCCATCGACCTGCACCACGAGGAGTTCACCGAACTGGGCACCTTCCGGGGAACGATGGCATCGCTGGGGTGCGGGCTGGTTCTCGTCGCCCTCCTCGTGCTGGTGGCGGCCACGCTGGTCGCCGGCATCGCCCAGGAGGTCGACTGGGACCTGGGCAAGCGGGTTGCCAATGCCTGGCCGCTGCTCGTCCTCGGAGCCCTGATCGCGTTCCTCGCCCTGCAGCTGTTGCCCCTTCTGGTGGGGGGTTCCGGCGGTGTCGGCCGCCTGCCGCGGCCGCCCGGCGAACATGAATGATTTTTCGGGGCTAGGCCTGGCCGCTCCGGCCACGGGTCGGGGCGATCCCAGCCGCTGACAGCCTGGAAAACTCTGCCGTCCCGCTGCCGCTGCGGTGGAACCCGCACGGCCGGCGGGCCGATTCTCCCGGCAGGGTGCACGGATCCGTCGCTGGCGACGAATCGCTCACGGGTGCCCGACCAGGGGGCCGGTTTTTCATGCGGTTGACGTCGGCTGTCGTGCCCTTCGCGATCCTCGCCTTGGCCGCCCTGCTGCCCGCCGATGCTCGCGCCGGCAATCGCCGCACTGCCATCGTGCGGGCCGTCGAATCGCAGCGTGACGCGGTGGTCAACATCCACGGCCAGAAGGTCGTGGGCGGCGCCGAAGACGGCAGCGGCGGCGAACTTCGCCGCGTCAACGGCATGGGCACGGGCGTGGTGCTCGATCCCAGGGGCTACGTGGTCACCAACTACCACGTCGTCGAAGGTGTCCGCCGCATCGAGGTCACGCTGTCGAGCGGACGCACCGCCTCCGCCACGCTCGTGTCGCATGATCCGCGGACCGATCTCGCCGTGATCAAGGTCGACACCGATGCTCCGCTGCCGGTGATCCGCATCGGCACGTCGAGCGATCTGATGATCGGTGAGACCGTGCTCGCCATGGGCAACGCCTACGGCTACGAGCACACCGTCACGCAGGGCATCATCTCGGCCCTGCACCGCGACGTGGAGGTGAGCCGCACGCAGCGCTACGACGACCTGATCCAGACCGACGCCAGCATCAATCCCGGAAATTCGGGCGGGCCGCTCCTCAACATCGACGGCGAGGCGATCGCCATCAACGTCGCCGTGCGGGCCGGCGCACAGGGCATCGGGTTCGCCATTCCCATCGACCGGGTGCTCGACGTCGTTTCCCAGCTCATCTCCGTGGAACGGATTGATCAGACCTGGCACGGCCTCGTGGTGCGTGCCGACGGCGAGCGGGGCGTGCTCGTCGAGGCCGTGCACAGGCAGAGCCCGGCCGAGAGCGTGGGCATGCGGGCCGGCGACCTGATCACGCGGATCGGCGATGTCTCCGTGTCCCGGCAGCTCGACGTGGAGCGGGCCCTGATCGGCCGCAAGCCGGGTGACAGCGTGCCGGTGACGGTCGTCCGGGCCGGGGCCGAGGAGCGCATGGCGTTGTCGCTCGCCGAGGTCCGCCGCGACCACGAGTCGGTGGACGAGCGCTGCTGGCGGGAGCTCGGCCTGCGGCTGCAGGCCGCACCCGCCGGCAGGGTGCAGAAATTGCAGTCCCGCTACCGGGGCGGCCTGACGGTGGTGGAGGTTCGCGAGGGCGGGCCGGCCCAGGAGCAGGGCATCCGCGACGGCGACATTCTCGTCGGACTGCACGTCTGGGAAACGATCGCCTCCGACAACATCTCCTACATCCTCGACAAGGCCGAATCGGAGCATCTCAACCCGATCAAGTTCTACGTGCTCCGGGGTCGGGAGACGCTGTTCGGGCATCTGGTCTCGGATACGGTGCGCCGCTAGAACCCGGCCCAGTACCCCGTGCGGCGGCTGGCAGGGCGGGTCGTTTCGTTCACTCACACGCAGCCCGGGTCGAGCCCGTCTGCCCTTTGCCGAACAACCCGCGGTCACCGCCACTACACTTATGGCGGTCGCTCCTCCGGCCAGCGGACGTCTTATGGAAGCCGATTTCGTCGCCTGGCTCCTTTCCCGGCTCCCCGCCGATGCCCGTCTGGAGGTGCCTCCGGGCGATGACGCGGCGGTGCTCCGACCGCCCGCCCAGCGCCGCACCGTGGTCACGGTCGACATGCTGATGGAGGGCGTCGACTTCGTGCTCGGCCCCGACTGTCCGGGCCGGGCCGTCGGCCACAAGGCGCTGGCCGTGAGCCTCAGCGACTTGGCCGCCATGGGGGCGCGGCCCGAGGCGGCCGTGGTGGCCGTGGCCCTGCCCCGGCGCGGCGGCGACGCGTTGGGGCGCGACCTGCAGGAGGGCCTTGCGGGCCTGGCTGCCGAACACGGCGTGACCCTCGCCGGCGGCGACACGAACGCCTGGGACGGCCCCCTGGTGATCAGCGTCACCGCCATCGGCAGCGTGCCACCCGGCGCGGCATGGAGGCGCGACGGTGCCCGGCCGGGCGATCTGCTCGTGGTGACCGGGCCCTGCGGCGGCAGCCTGCTCGGCCGCCATCTGACCGTCCGGCCCCGGTGCGGCGAGGCGGCTGCCATCGCCGCGCGGTTTTCGGTGCATGCCGCCATCGACGTCAGCGATGGCCTCACGCTCGACGTCTCGAGGATGATGGCCGCCAGCGGCACGGCCGCCGTGCTCGATCTGGACGCCATCCCCATCCATCCCGATGCCGAGCGCATGAGTCTCCTGCCGAACGACGGCCGCAGCCCGCTGGAACACGCCCTCGGCGATGGCGAGGATTTCGAACTCGTGCTCGCCCTCGATCCGGAGGCGGCCCGCAGCCTCGTGGCGGAATCCGGCCGGCCCCCGCTCGAGTCACCCGTCACCGTGATCGGCGAGGTCGTCGCCGGCAGCGGCTTGTTCGCGCGGACGGCGGATGGCGGCCGCCGGCCACTCGAGCCCCGGGGGTTTCTCCATGAATTCGGTGCCTGAGCGGTCCCGCTCGGTGACGATCCGCGTGCCCGACGAGTCGGCCCTGCCCGTGCTCGCCTCCCGGCTCGTCGCGGCCCTGCCACCGCTCGCCTTCGTGGCCCTGGAGGGCGACCTGGGTGCCGGCAAGACGACGTTCGTGAAGGCCGTCGCCGCGGCCGCCGGCATCGATCCCTCCACCGTCGTCAGCCCCACGTTCGGCCTGATCCACGAGCATGGGCCGGCCGCACGCGGGATCCGCCTCGTGCATGCCGACATGTACCGCCTCCCCGACGTCGCCGCGCTCAGGGAGACCGGCTGGGAAGACGCCGTCACCCAGCCCGGCTGGGTGTTCGTGGAGTGGCCCTCGCGGATCGCGGCGGCGCTGCCGGCCGACCGTCTCGACGTGGCGATCACCATCGATTCGCCCCAGGCCCGCACGCTGACGTTCACGAGCCATGGGCGGGGGCACGATCCCGTCGTCGCCGCGCTCGAAGCCGGGATGGTCTAGGCCAACCGCCGGCTGCAGCGGCCCGATGACCGCCGCGGCCTGCTATGATCCCCGGTCATGCGACTCGATCCGGCCACCTCCGTGCTCTGCGTGATCGACGTGCAGGAGCGGCTTCTGGCCGCCATGCCCGACGCGGATCGGGTCGTGGCCCGGTCGCGGCGGCTGGCCGAGGCCGCCCGGTTGCTCGGCGTGAAGCGGCTGCTCACCGAGCAATACCCGCAGGGACTCGGCGTCACGCCACCCGCTCTGGCGGCGCTCCTTCCAGAGCCGATCGTGAAGACGTCGTTCAGTTGCTGCGGCTGCGACGGTTTCGACACCGGCGTCGCCGCCCCGACGGGGGGCGTGGTGCTCGCCGGCCTGGAGACCCACGTCTGCGTGACGCAGACGGCGCTCGACCTCCTGGCCCGCGGCGCATTCGTGTTCGTGGCCGTCGATGCCGTGGCCTCCCGGCACTCGGTGGACCACGACGTGGCCCTGCGGCGGCTGGAATCGGCGGGCGTGGTGCTGACCACGTCCGAGGCCGTGCTCTTCGAATGGTGCCGGTCGGCCGATCACCCGCAGTTCCAGGCGGTACGGCGGCTGGTTCGCGACTGAGACGCGTTCAGTCCACTTGAATCGACCGCAGCTCGGGCGCGGCCGGCGCAGGTGTCGTCAGGTCGATGCGGCCTCCCGTCGTCGGCTGTGCGGCCAGTTCCCGCAAGCGGGCGATCTTCACGGCGGCGGTCGGTTCGCCCCCCAGTTCCCGGCCCGGGCTCGAGCCGAACAGGATGAGGAGCCCGTCCTCGCCGGCCAGCTCCCACTGTCGCGGTGCGCCGGCGTTACCGCGTGAGGGTCGGCACTCCACGAGCCGCAACGCCTTCCACTCGGGCCCCAACGCCGCCGCCAACGCTGCGCCCTCTTCGACGACCGGGTCTCCCCAGGCGACGCCGTCCGCGCCCTGTGGGCCCGACTCGATGCCCGTCAGCTTGGGGTAGTTCTTCGCGGACTCCCCCGTGAAGTCCTTGCTCGGCAGCACGACCCCCTCGGCGTCGACCGCGAGCAGGCCTCCCGGCACACCCACCATGGCGGCGGGCTCGCGGCAGCGAATCTCGACGAGCGCCGCGGATGGATGCCGCAGTTCAACCCGCACCACCTGCCGCACCCAGGGGTGCATGCCGAAGGCCCGGGCCAGCCGCCGCGGCAGCTCCGGATCGTCGAGCGGCAGGCCTCCATCGAGGCTGGCATCCCGCAGCGCCTCCGCCTTGAGGTTGTCCGGCACCCAGGGGGCGGCGCCGAGAAGTTCGACGTTCTCGGTCAGGAGCACCGCCGTCCTGTCCGTGGCGGACACGCGCTCGCCGAACCGCGACCAGAGCGACCAGCCCAGCAACGACGCAGCGACCATCACCACGAGCGCCGCAAGTCCGGCGAAATACCGCGACACGAACGCCGTCACCGGCCCGGGAGACGGCGGGTCGGGGGGCTGCCCGGGACGACGCGGCGGAGGCTTCATGGCGGATCCGCGGTGACGGTCACCAGACCTCGATCAGGGGCGTGAGTTCCACGCCCAGCTTCTCGCGAACCCGCGTCCGCACCAATTCCACCAGGGCCTGGACATCGTCGCTCGTACAGCGCGGACCGGCCACCACGTAGTTCGCGTGCGGCGCATAGACGCTCGCCTCGCCGCGGCGGAGATCTCGTGCCCCGGCCTGCACGATCAGCGACTCCGCCGTCATGCCCAGTGGATCCTTGAACATCATCGCCACGCTGCGGGTGCCGATCGGCTGCTGCGAGCGGCCCACGATCCATTGCTTCTGCATCCGCTTCGTGAGTAGCCCCGCATCCTCCGGGTCGAGTTCCAGCCGGCATCCGAGGATGATGCAGTCGTCGAGGTTGCTCCAGCGAGACTCGAAGGCCAGCCGGCCACGCTCGCGGGTCTCGGTGCCGCCGTCGGCGGTCATCACCGTCACGTCGCGGACCCGTTCTCCCAGGTCGCCGCCATGACCGCCGGCATTTCCCACCAGGGCGCCTCCCACCGTGCCCGGCACGTCCACGAGCGTCTCCAGGCCGGACAGGCCCGCCTGCACGGCGGCCGAGACCACGTGCACGAGCTTGGCCCCCGCTCCGGCGCGGATCACGCTGCCCTGCACCTCGATGCCGCCGAAGGCCGGCGCCGAGAGCCGCAGCACCATGCCGGGAAAACCTCCTGCCGGGACGAGCACGTTGGACCCGCCGCCGATCACCCGCAGGGGGATGCTCCGCTCGCGACAGCGCCGCACGATCCGGGCCAGGGCCTCGACATCGACCGGTTCGCAGAAGTAGGTCGCGTGGCCGCCGGTGCCCAGCCAGGTGTGATGGGCCAGGGGCTCACCGCACGACACGGCCACGCCGAGATCGTCGAACGGGGTGCCGCCGTGGCTCGTGTCCGCGGCGGCTGCCGAGCCGGCGGGATTCGTGCGCTCTTTCGTCATCGATCACCTTCGCTCCAGCCGCGGAACCGTGTCGGGATTGTGACCGATCGGTACCGGCATCGTCCATGCCCGTTCATCGCGGCGTCAGGCTGCCGGCCGCCGCCTGCCGGTCGAAACCGCCGGATGCGCCAGCCGCAGCCAGCCCTGCACGAGCGTCGCCAACGGGAACCGGCCGGCCGGAGTGCCGGGGCCGCTGCGGCGCCGCATGCCGCCGGCCACGAGCAGGCAGTCGCCGCGGCCCAGGCCCGACAGCAGCGCATCGACGCGGGCATAGGAGGCCAGCGTCCGGTCGTCCGCGGCCTCGTCGAGAATCGAGTCCGGAACGAGTTCGCAGTCCTCGCACCAGCGGGCCACCTGCCGGCGAAAAACCGCCCGACCCAGGCGCCGCGCCAGCCGTTCCTCCGCCACCACGGCCAACCGTCCCGGGGTCAGCCGCCGCAGGCTGCCCAGCGTGGCGGCCAGAGCGTGTCCGGTCGACGGCACGTCGACGAACACGGCCGCGGACTGTCCGCAATCGATGCGTTCCACGCGGCCCGGCACCGCGCCAGCCGACTCCAGGCCGCGGGCGGCCTGCGCAAGAGGCACGCCGTAGCGGGCCCCCACCGCGGCGGCCAGCACCGCATCCCGCACGAAGGGCACGACCGGTGTATCCACCGCCACGGGCACCCGCTGCCCGCCGCAGCCCAGCAGGAACGTGCGTCCCCACAGGCTGCCCTCGACCGGACTGGCCCACGCGTCGCAGTCCGCCGCCAGTCCGGCCGTCAGGCAGGTGGTGCCGGATGCAGCGCGGCGCAGAAGCGGCTTGCGGCCCGCGGCATCCAAGCCCGTGACGAGGCAGCCGCCCGGAGCCAGGCCCTCGACGGCACGCCGGCAGATGTCGAGATAGGCCCGGCCGGTGCCGTGCCTGCCGAGGCGTGCCGGCGCGAGATTCGTGACCACGACGGTGTCGTAGCGCACGCCCGCCAGCGTCCATGCGGCGAGCATCTCGCTCGACACTTCGACGATGGCGTGCGAGCAGGCGTCGTCGGCGAACCTTGCCAGCCAGGCGGCCAGCGTCGCCGGCCGGGCGTAGTCGGCGCTGACGGGCATGGCGTCGTCGGCCGACAGGCACCCCAGATCGGAGAGCACGCCGACGCGCAGGCCGGCCTCCGCCAGCACGGCGGCGGTCAGCCAGGCCGTCGTCGTCTTGCCGCTCGTGCCGGCGACCGCGATCACCCGCATCCCCTGCGATGGCTCGCCCGCAAGCGCCTGCGCCAGACGGGCCAGCGCGAAGCCGCTGTCAGGAACGAGGCACAGGCCGATGCCGTCCGTGGGCACCATCCGCTCTGCGATCACGGCGGAGGCGCCGCGGGCCAGGGCCTGGGCCACCGCATCGTGACCGTCGCCACGGGCCGTCACCCGGGCCACGAACACGTCACCCGGACGGCACCTCGCGGCCTCGTCCTGCACGCCTGTCGCCTCGATGTCGTCACAGGCGATGAACTGCGACCCCGGCAGCAGCGCCGCCACCGACACCCTGCGGATCCGCCCTCGGTCCTGGAAAGATCGATCTGTCATCGTCGGCCTCCTGCCCGTGATTCCGCCGGGGCGGCGTTCGGCAACGCCCGCCGTCGCGGATCCATCCTTGGATCACGCTGCGACGGATTGTCGACCGCAGCCGATGTCGGTCAAGATCGACTCAGCGGGTTTCCCTGGGCCGCGGCGCCCGAACCACGCAGCCAACCTGTCTTGCCCGGCCGGCGGTCTTCCCTGTACGGTGCCTCTGACTTCGGGAGCGACGCCGGCGTGCCACGGACTCCAGACACCACGACCGCGACCGGGTCGCCGCCCTTCCTGCTCTGGGTGGGCGACACGCAGGGCGAGGAGCTGACGCTGGCCCGCTCCGGGCTTCGGGAGTTGGCCACGGTCGTCGACGCGGCTTCCCCCGACGCCGCGTTGGCCATGCAGATGCCCGCCGAGCGGTCTCCCGCCATCGCCCTGCTGGCAGCCACGCTGCCGGGCCGCTGGACGCTGTGTGACGCGGTGGGGCTCTCCCGGCGCTGGCCGTTGACGCCTGTGGTGTCGGTGGCCACGAGCCTCTTGGACGGACGACGGCGCAGCGGCCCGCTGCTGCCCGGAGTCGAGGAGGTGTTTTGGAGCGACCTCGCCGCTCGTGTGGCCTGGTGGCTCCGCGACGTCGCCGCGGGCCGCCCGGGGACGCTGGGCATGCCTGCCACGGCCCGTCGCGAGGAGCGCATCATGGAATCGGCTTCGGGCGTCCGCGAGTGGTCGGCGCGGCGGCGGTCCGGGCGGCGCATCGCCGCAGCCGCGGGCCGGCCCGGGGATCTCGAATCTCTCGTCGACCTGCTGGCGGTCGCCGGCACCCGGGTCGCCCATCGCACCTGCGGCCGACCCGCCCTCGACGAGCCGGCGGACGTGATCGTCTGGGACGTGTCGACGCTCACCCCGTCCCACCTGGCGTGGCTGCAGATCCTCGTGGCCAACCGGCCGGGACTGCGGGTGGTGCTGCTCGACTCGTTTCCCCGCGGCGATTCGACGGCGGCGGCCCTGCGGGCCGGGGCGGCGGCCGTGCTCACGCGGCCCGTCTCGCTGGAAGC
>Ga0129333_10002961_pt1 | contig 15900 bp, 40 predicted proteins | sample CPB6_08_DNA_FD_94474 | JGI IMG/M metagenome (GOLD analysis project Ga0129333, IMG submission 94474) | Freshwater to marine salinity gradient microbial communities from Chesapeake Bay, USA - CPBay_Sum_0.6_0.8_DNA | ecosystem: Environmental > Aquatic > Marine > Coastal | place: USA: Chesapeake...
ATGACGAGCCGGGGCACGCCGTCAAGCGTCACCAGTCCTTCGACGAGGTGCGCTGGTTTCTTCCTGAACCCGTTCCACTCCACCCCTCGCCTGCGGGTGATGACTGCCAGCGCGTCCTGTCGCAGGACGCGGTAACCGACCGGCGAGTACAGGCGAGTCTCGCCGTCGCTCGTCAGGGTGTTGCCTGTCAAGACGTCTTCGCGCCGCTGTGCCTCGATCTCTTCGGGACTCTTGTTGTGCCAGATCGGGGTCCCCCAGGGGAGGACCACAGTCTCGTGTTCTTTCATAGCGTTGTCTCCCTCAATTGATGTGTCGCAGCTCCCGGACCGGGAAGGACGCCGGGGTGCCCGCCTGGAACACCTTCCCACACGTGCTCTCCACCGGCCGCGTCAGCGCCACGATGGCGAAGGTGTTGGGCTCGCCCCCGTTGGGGTCGTACTCCTTGTAGAGTTCCTTCACCGCCGCCACGCACGAGCCCTGTCCCCACGTCACCTTGTCTCCGACCTTGAACATGTTAGCCTCCTTCATGGTCCCAGTGTACTCCGTTGTCGTCACCCTTTACAGGGGCTCAGAGCGCCAGCATCCCGCCCGTGATCACCGCCAGCAGCGCCAGCGCGATGAACGCTGAGACGCCGTAGGTGATGGCGCGGAAGGCGACCTGGCCGAGAGTGATTCGCTTGCCCCTGCTGTTGGTGAACTTCATGGTCTTGTTATACCTCTCCCGTTCCTGTCCTTGCACGCCTCACCAGACTTTGTGCTGCCCACCGATTGACCCAGGTGTCACCCCAGGAATTGAGCCTTGGGGTAACCCCGTCCCCACGGTGCAGAGACACCGTGGGGGAACCGTGGGCGGTCACCGTCGAGGGCGGAGGAACCAATCGATCTCCACACGGGCGATGGCCTCGTAGGCCTCGGGCTCGCAGTGGCGGCACTGCGTCGTCACCGGCACCGCGAGGGCGTCGTGGAAGACCCGGCAGGGGGCGAGGTCGTGGCAGGAGTCGTAGGTGGTGATCGTGGTGTAGTCGACAGTTTCCATGTTCTCAGTATACCTCGTTGGAGTGGGAGTTTGCACAGGCGATAACGCCGGGTTCACCTTGAACCAGGGGACCATGAGGATCTTGCCCGGCTGCGTGGGGGTTTGCACGTAGACCCAGATTTCGTCGACCGTTGCGACGACCTCACCCGCGAAGTCCGCGTCGTCCGTGCTCCACTCGACCTTGTCGCCCGCCTTGAAGTTCCGTTCCATGGTTCTGTTATACTCCGGTAGGGGTTAGGTTTGCACTCAGCCGGCGAGGTATGCGAGGAGCGCGCCGCCGCCGACCCACGCGACGAACAGCACCACCACGTCGATGAAGTTCCACCCGACGATGGGGAGCAAGGCCGTCGAGCTGAGAAGGGCGCCAGGAGCGAGGGTGAACAGGTTGGCTTTCATGATCTCAGTATACTCCGTCAGGATTGAAGGTTGCACCCGCCCGCGAACTTTCACACCCGCCCCCAGCGGGTGTGCTGGGCGAGCAGGTGGAGCGTGGCGCCCGCGGCGATGAGGGCGTAACCGAAGAGCACGTAGGTGGTGGCGATCAGGTTGGCGTCCATGGTTCAGTTATACCCTTTTTGAGGTTGAGTTTGCACTCAGGCGCGGATGAAGTTGATGGTGCAGCGCCCGCGGAGCAAGGCACGGAGGGTTTCCTCGATGTCACCGCGGGTGACGGTGACAATCGCGGGGTGGCCGGCGGGGGTGCTGAAGGAGATCGTCAGGGTGGCTTCCATGGTCTCAGTGTACCACTTTCACCGCCGACTTTGCATGGCCCACACAAAAAAATCTTTTGCGATTTTATGCGCGGTGTGTGTAAGGTTAATGGTGGTTAAGGTATAACTGAACCATGGCAAACACCAAGTCCCTCGCCCAAAGCATCATCAACCTCCTCGCCCTCGCGGGCTCGATGACCGAGAAGGAGATCCTCGCCACGCTGCGCCCCGCGTCGGCCACCGCCCGCCTGACCTGCCTCGCTCTGCTGGGTTCCGAGTCGATCACCGTCGACGACTGGGGTGCGGCGGCTTACGAACGCCTGCAGCAGGTCTCCCTGGTCGCTCAGGGGCGAATCAGGAAGGCCGGGACACGGCCTATGGCCGGATTGCGGGGCGACGGCGAGGTCCTCTACACCCTCGCCTGATACCCCGGGGGGGGAATTTTCTGCGAAACTGTGCAAACCCTGAATCGAACGGAGTATAACTGAACCATGGCAAACACCACCGCCCTCCCGATCTGGATCAACCACTTCAACCTCAAGCGCATCCAGGCACGCTGGCCCCACGAGGCGGCCCTCTTCACCGGTGACCTGGTGGACATCGTCCGCACCTGCCGCCGGCTCCTGGAACGCAGGGACTCGCGGTCCTGGTACGTCTGGCGGCACACCGACGATCAAGCCTCGTGGCACGGTGCCATCCCCTCGCTCCTCGAGGTCCTGTCGGAACAGACGCGGTGACCGCGAAGATCGTGCAAACCCCTAACGGAGGGGACTGAAAGGGGGACCCCAAGTGGGTCCCCCGACCCGTTTAAACGCTGAGCGAGGTGGGGACCGGATCTTGCCTGTCTTGTGGATCCTGAGAACTTCATGGGTCCCGAGGACCCGGCCGCTGTGCAACTCGCTGCATCATGGTCCCCCAGGATCACACGTGTGTCGTCGCAGGTCACCGTCCGGGGTCACCCCAACCTGTGAGGCGGAGTGACCTCTGTGGGCACCCTCGGATCATAGCAAGGCCAGCTCCGCCTCCAGGATCTGGAGCCTGCGTGTCTCCGACGGGCGCCGGTCATCGTTGTCCTGCAGGTTCTTTATCTCCTTCAGGAGCACCTTGCGCAGCGAGGCGAGCGCCGCCTCTTCCGTGGCGCACCGGCCCTCAGAGCACACCATCGAATAATATTCGTCGTCGTCCCCGGCGTGGATGCCGGGGTTGAACCAGTACGCTGTCGCCGCGAGGGGATTGCGGGTGTGCAGCTCGGCCGAGACGTGGCCGAACTGGGTGTAGAAGTGGACGTTGCCCACCTGCTTGAAGGTGCAGCCCGGATTTGCCTTGAGGAACCTGTTGTTCATGGCTCAGTTGTACTCCTCGAGGGTTGAGGTTTGCACTCAGGAGGTGACGAAGTTGACGGTGCCGTCCGCGCTAGTGATGCGTTTGAGCGCTCGCTCGATGCGGCCACGTCCGACGGTGATGTGCTTGACGTGGCCTGCTCGCGTGGTGTAAGAGATCGTCAGGGTGGTTTCCATGGTTCAGTTATATCCTGACGATCTCCGGATTTGCACCCCCCGGTGCGATAATTCGCACCACCAGGCGGTCACCCACCCACCTGTCGCCAGGGCGCGGCGTTCCTCGCGCCGGGTGCACTTTCCCTTCGGGTGACCCGCGGTGACCTTCTTGGGCGCGGGGGCGGTGACATGCACCGGGTCGAGGGTGGTGACCACGGGGGTGGGCGTGGGGGCCGCGGTGACCGTCTCCGAGTGGGTGGGGGTGGGCACCCGCACCGGGCGGAAAGCGCCCCAGGCGATGGGGGCGACCAGCGTGGCGAGGGCGAGGGTGACCAGGGCGAGGCGGTTGGCGTTGGTGGCGTCCATGGTTCAGTTATACCCTTTTCGGGGTCGAACTTGCACCGCGGGCGAAAAAAATCATTTGCGAAATTTCGTGCAAGGCCCGCACTGCGGTACGCACCTCACGTACACGCGTACGCAATCGTACGCAATTGATTTTTTAATTAATACGCACCGTGTGTTAAGTTAACTGCGTTTAAGTTATATTAAAACCATGGAAGGAAGGTGAACGGCGCAAAAAAAATAAAAAAACGCAAATAAAAAAAAGTGCGTATGTGCAAACCCAAGTGCGAATAAGGTATAACTGAACCATGGCAAACACCACCACCCTCAAGGCCCGCATCATCAACCTCCTCGCCGCGAACGGTGCGATGACCAAGCGCGAGATCCTCACCGCCCTGGGCGTGAAGACCACCTCCTACGGCTCCTACTTCGCCCCGCGCAAGAACCTCGACTACGCCTACTACACCCAGGCCGACCACGACCGCATCGCGAAGAAATCCCTGGTCGCCACTGGGCTCATCAGCCAGGCCGGCAAGAACGCCCGCGGCGAGGTGCTCTACATCGCCGGCTGACACCCCCGGGGGGGGATTTTCTGCGAAATTGTGCAAACCCTAAGCCGAGTAAGGTATAACAGAACCATGAAGACGCTCTCCTTCGACATGAACAACGTGGACTTCGACACCTTCGCCCTCAACATGCGGGACTGCTGTGTGGAAAACGAGGACGCCATCGAGGCTGAGTACGAGAAGTTCAAGGTCTTCCAACTGGAGAACGAGTACGACTGGGGTCAGGGGAACATCGGCACCACGGTCGAGGTGATCTGGCTGCACCCCACCCTCGAGAAGCACCTGGTCTCCTACACCTCCTTCCCCATCGACTGACGGGGAGCGGGGGGACTGGGCGGGACCCCCAGTGGGTCCCTATTCCCGTTTAATCGCTCTCACTTTGCCTTGCGGGGGCCGCCTCGCCTGCATTGCCCACCTTGTGCAACTCGTTGCATCGTGGGCCGCCCACCGATTGACCCAGGTGTCACCCTTGAAAAGGAACCTTGGGGTAACCTTAGTCAGGCGACCGTGAGGCACCACGGGGGAACCGTGGGCCCCGGCCTCAGGCCTCGTCCTCGAGGAGGCGTCCCTCGTAGGCATCAGCGTCGATGGTGGTGCGGGTCCACCAGTAGATGTTCTCGACAGCCTTCTCCGCCCTCCGGTAGAGCGGGAGGCGCTTGTCCTTGGACATGGGGTGCGAGGGGCAACCGGCCCGGGAGGCGATGCACAGGGCGATGGCAAGCGTCTCGCTCCGCGTAGTGATGAGGATCTTGTTGTCCCGTCCCGTGGCGCCCAGCAGGCCTTTCATGGTACCGTGGCGCCCGTCCTTGCACGCCGCAAGGCAGTAGTGCAGGGCGATGTGCATGTACCAGAGCGACTGGTTGCGCTGCTCGCGGGTGAAGGTGGGGTGCGCTGCGCGGTAGGAGTTGGTGGCCATGGCTCTGTTGTATCCTGTTGGGTGAGAGATTTGCACTCAGGCCGCGAGAATGATGAGAAGTGCGAAGGCACAGATGGCCCAGGCCCAGGCGCGCAGGGCCCACAGGGTGAGAGCGATGGTGTCCAGCGTGCTGACTCGGATTGCCTTCATGATCTCAGTATACACCCCCACAGGCCCAACTTGCACAACACTGCGCACGATTTTTTTATTTTTATTTTACGCGTGTGTGTTAAATTAACTGTGATTAATTTATATTAAAACCATGGAACGGAGGTAAACGACACAAAAAAATAACGCACGCAAATTACGCACACCGTGTGCAAACCCAAAACCCATCGGAGTATAACTAAACCATGCGGACCAACACCAACCTCGCCACGCTCGCCCACCTCATCGTCCCCTCGCAGCACGGGCTGCCCAACACCCTGACCCGGGTCGACGACCAGGAGTGGGAGGACACCGACGCCCTCTTCGCACCCGAGGTGCTCGGCCTGTACCCCGACGTCCCCTGGTGCCCGGGCGCCGCCTCCTACACGGTCGCCTACGGTGAGCTGGTCGCCCTCGACTCCCACGACAACCAAGTCGGGGTGTACAACCCCGACGCCCAGGCCTGGGCCTGACCCAGGCGGGGGGGGGGATTCTCTCCGAAGTTGTGCAAACCCTGAATCGAACGAGGTATAACAGAACCATGAAGACGCTCTCCTTCGACATGACCGCGATCGACTACTCCCTCTTCGCCTTCAACATGCGGGACTGCTGCGTCGAGGACGAGGAGATCATCGACGAGGAGTACGAGGAGTTCAAGGCCTTCCAGGCCAGGAACGAGTTCGACCGTGGCGCGGGGAACATCGGCACCACGGTCGAGGTGATCTGGGTGACCCGCCGCGCCAAGCCTCGGTTCGCCTACTCCTCCTTCGAGATCGAGGGTTGAGCCCCGCGGGGGGGTGACTGGGCGGGGACCCCTGGTGGGTCCCTGGACCCGTTTAAGCGGAGCGCACGGGGGCTTCACTCACGTGGCTGAGCTCACTGCCTGTGCAACTCGTTGCACGCGACGGGTCCCTGCGAAATGCGCAATTAATTTTAAAGTTAACTCACCATGTGTGTAAGGTTCATGGTGGTTAAGGTATATTAAAACCATGGAAGGAAGGAGGACGGCGGAAAAAATAAAAAAATAAAAAGTGTGCATAACGCAGGTGAAGTAAGGTATACTGGAAAAGTAAGGCAACCAAGGAAACACAAATGACCAAGAAGCTCACCCTCAAGGCCCGCATCGTCAACCTCCTCGCCGCCTTCGGCCCGATGACCAAGAAGGAAATCCTCACCGCGCTGTGTGTGAAGCCCACCTCCTACGCCGGCTACTTCGCCCCCCGCATCAACGTCGATGGGTTCTACTACACCCCCAAGCAGCTCGAGGACAAGCGCAAGGCCTCCCTGGTCGCCAGCGGGCGAATCAAGGCAGTGGGCAAGAACGGCCGCGGCGCGATCTACTACGCCGCCTGCTGACACCCCCGGGGGGGGGGATTTTCTGCGAAACCGTGCAAACCCTAAACCGAGTAAGGTATACTCTAACCATGAAACCTGGCGACATGATCGAGTGGACGTATGACAACGACGGCGCCACAGTCCTCGAAGAGGAGATGTTGTGGTCCTCAATCGAGAAGCGTTACGTCCCAATCAACAGCAACATGGTCCATGTCCTCGTCAAAATGGGGAAGACGACCTTCTCTTGGATGAATGCACAAGGAGTGTTCCGCGCCCGCCTGAAGGATACACAGGCCTGTTGCACCTGGAAAACCACCCCGCGGGTTGTTCAACACCCCTCTGTGTGGTGCACCCCGGCGCCTCGGCGGGCATGCACCTGGTGGGCAATCCAACCTTAACCTAACGGGAGACTGGGCGGGGACCTAATGGGTCCCCGGACTCGTTTAAGCACTAACCTTGTGCAACTCGTTGCATCGCGAAAGATTCTAAGAGACACAATTCAGGTTTTATAGTTAACCAGCATGGCTTGTACCTGCCATGCGGGCCAGGTTGTCCTGAACTTGAAGGGTGCCAGTCGCTCGATCTTTACGCTACCTCCCAACGAATTGATGAAATCGACGATTTCATCGTACGCAATCTTAGTTGGCACCTCGCCCGCTCCACTGATGCGGAAAACAAATCCGTTCAATGATTTGCGGCGTGGCCGGTTGATTTTGCCTCCCATAGCACGGACAAAATCAACAATGTCAACATATTCTCTCTCTGACGCAACTTCACCCTCACCCTCAAACTTAAACTTGAAAGGTCCAACCTCCTTCACGCCGTCGTCCTTACCTCTTAGGTAAGACATGATGTAATCAAACTCAGATTGTTCATAGACAGTGTGAGTTTGTTCGGTCCACATCACTCCGTTGGGTCCTCTGATGATTTTCTTATCTTCAGCCTCTGTGATAACTTGTCTGACGTATTGTTTGAGAACGGAGCGGGACATGTGGATAAGTATTCGCATCCCGCCCCGAGAGAGGCGCTATGCGCGCCCCTTGTGATTCGTCGCTGTCGACTGGGTGACGGTGCGGAACTTGACGCCGGGATCTGTCGACAGGTGGGAGCCGAGCTGACAACTCTTGCCCTTGTGAATTCCGCTGTTGTTGCGCCAGAACGACGCGTAACGATCGCGATCAGCGGTGGACTCAAAGGACAGGACGGTGACAGACGCCTGCTTGCCGTCGCCGTTCGCCAGGCCCAGGTACTTGACCGCGGGCTCGTCGGAACAGTCTGGGCACGTGGTGATGAGACCACCGGCGCGAATCTTCGCTGGGGACATGGTGTCGTACTTGGACCCGCAGGATACGCAATCTCGCAGCATGTTAGCCTCCGTTGATGGTCTTAGTGTATCACACGCTCAGGTTACTTTGCACGGGTCCGTGGAACAACCACGAGGGCGCTCTCGTAGCCAGGCCCCGCGACCGGATCATCCACGCGCGCGTGGAACAACCCATTCTCGTTCAACCAAGAGTATGTCTCGTCGTTGATCAACACGAGGAAATGAACTGCTTCACCCCCGATGGGTACGAAACGTTCCTCCGTCGAGGACCACAAAGTTTCATCTTTGCGAACCAACTCTCCAGAATGCTTGTACGTCCACTCGATCATGTCGCCGGACTTCATGGTTCTACTCTACCTCTTTGGATTCAAAGTTTGCACCGGCGCGTGGTTCACATTTCTTGAAGAACGAAGAGGGGAATTCTGTACCCATAGTTGGGATTAGTGCCAGGTTCAACGATCGTCTCTTTCGACACGATCCTATAATTCCCCGCAACGATCACCTCCTGTTCAGCTGACGCATCGAACATCAATGCTTGTGGAGCGCGCTTGCGGAGCATTCCGTAGTCGACTACCCATCCTCTCGTGGGATTTACGAGACGAAAGATACATTTGTCATACGACTTCCAAGCGATGTGTCCTGCTGACTCGCCACTAGAAAGACTCACTTTCGTGAAACTGCCTGGGTTAAAACCAAGTATGTCACCCTCGGTAGGAACTTCTGATGACACCCTCTCCAGGATGAGACTGGGGGGTAGGGTGCACTCCTTCACATAACTGGCGATAGTCGCCACTGTCTTTGGGTCGGTACGTGCAACACGTGAGTCCCTCACGTACTTGACGATCGCTTCTACCTCTTCCTCCGTGGGAGGACGGTTACCGGTCTCTTGGTTTTCTTTCAAGATAATACGCGACACTTCGCTCCGAATGAAGTGTCGCAATGTTCGTTGTCCTGCTGAGGATTTCATATCCATAAGTAGAGGCGCGCCTAAGACTTACCGCCCCTCAACGGAAATTAAGGTTTGCACCGAGGCGCACCCCGTCGAAGGTGTAGAACTCCCGGTAGGTCATCCCCAGTTCCTTCAGCATGTCGTAGTTGCGCCACAGGCAGTGGGCCTGGCTGGGCGTCAGGAACTCCCGCGCTCCGTTGTGGTAGTTGACGAGGATGGTATCCTCAGAGATCTTCACCGCACCGAGCTGGTGGGTGGCGCGGAGGAGCTTGACGAGGTCGCTGGGCAGGTATCCGTTGCTCATGATTTAGTTATACCTCAGTCGGTCAGGAGTTTGCACCCGTCTCGCAATTTGTTTCGGCCCACCGCCGCCCCCACGTGTCCCCTGGGGAATTGGGCCTTGGGGTAACCCACCCTCAGGAGAGGGCGACACCTCAGGCCGCGAGTGGGCGCTCCCCGCCGGCGAGCCACCAATCGATCTCCATCCGGGCGAGGTACTCGTAGGCCGCAGGCTGGCAGTGGCGACACTGCGTCAACACCGGTGCCCCGAGGTGATGGAAGACCCGACACGGTCCACGGACGTTGCAGGAGTCACAGGCGGCGATCGTGGTGAAGTCGTTGGTGTTGGCCATGGATCTGTTATACCTTGTTGAGAGGGAGGTTTGCACGGATTAGCGTCAGATTCTTGTCAGAACCGCGTCGCCTCGATGTCCTTGCGGTGGTCGTCGAGGGTGCGGAGAAGAGGGGAGATCATCGCGATCGCCTCCTCGAGCGTGGTGGCGCCCTCGATCTCCTTGAGGAGTTCGTCGTGATCGAACGTCTCCACCACGTAGTCCCAGCCATCCGACTCGTAGTTCTTGACAGCGTGCTGGCGCAGGGCGGTGGCGATCTCGTTCAGCGTCATTCCGGTGTTCTCCATGGTCTCAGTATATCCCGTTGGGTAAGAGGTTTGCACTCAGGCGGTGATGTAGTTGATGGTGCCGCCCGCGCCGGTGATGCGACGCAGGGCCGTGGCCATTGCCCGGGCGGAGACGGTGACGTGTTTGGTGTTGCCGGCCGCGGTGGTGTAGGAGATCGTCAGCGTGGTTGCCATGGTTCAGTTATACCTCGTTGGGTTGCGGGTTTGCACACCCCGCGCTAAGTAAGCGCGGGACTCGACCTTGCGATATTTTGCGGCTGCGCGCTTTTCTGCGCGGTTCTTGTGCAAACCGCCCTTGTGCCGGGCGACGCACGCTGCGAGGAGGGTGTTCCTGGGCTTGGGAGATTGGGTGGTTGCCATGGAACCAATCTACCACGATGGGTGACGGCGTTGCACCGAAAAAATAAATTTGTTTGTGTGCGGGTGTGTGTAAGGTCGCGGCTGACTGGGGTATACTGATCTCATGGAACGGTGCGGAACGGAAACGGAAACGAAAAAAGCGCACCCGCCCGTGCAAACCCAAACCCCAGCGGAGTATACTGATACCATGGAAAACACCTCCATCGCCACCACGCCCGAAACCACCACGACGCCTGCCCCCGCGCTCGCCGACGTCACCGCGGCGAAGCAGGCCGCGAAGGAAGCCATGGCCGCCCTGAAGGCCGCCCACGCTGCGGAGCGCCAGAAGCTCCGCGAGCAGCGCGACCTCGAGCGGGCCGCGAAGAAGGCACAGCGCGAGCTCGAGCGCATGGTGACCCCTCCGCACATGGCGAAGGTCGAGAAGGCCTCGAAGAACCTCGGCGAGCTCGACGGTCTGATGAAGCAGCTCTTCGATCAGATCACCGCGGACCTCGTCCCCAACCAGGTCGAGCAGCTCGGCCAGCACCTCCTCGCTCACGCCCGAGCGAAGCGCACTGCCCGGTCGACCAACCTCCGCGTCCTCTCGGTCGGCGCCAGGGTCACCATCCACGGCGGCGATCCCAGGTACCACGGCATGGTGGGCACGGTGGTGGTCTCCAACCGGCTGCGGGTCAGGGTGAAGGTGGACGCGAAGAACACCCCCCTCTACCTCTTTCGCGCGGATGTCAAGCCGGTGAGCGACGAGACGGACGCCGGGTTATCCCGGCACGGGGGCGCCTGAGACGGGCGGGAGCCGCAAGGTTCCTGCCTGGAGTCGTTTAACCTCTAGCGTGAGTTCCATTGTGCAACTCGTTGCACGTTGAGGCGCACTGCGGCACGCACGTTCACACACTTTTACGCAATTAATTTTAAAATTAACTCGCGCTGTGTGTTAAATTAAAAACGTTTGGGGTATAACTTAACCATACCGCGGCGGCGCCGCGGCGGAACGCAAATAAAATAAATTATGTGTGCAAACCCAAACCCGAGCGAGGTATAACTAAACCATGAACGGTACCAACACCCCCGCCCTCACCGTCACCCGCAACCGCGCCGGCGCCATCACCGAGTTTCTCGACGATCCCGAGGTCGACCCGACCACCACCACGCCCATCCGCTACTCCCAGCTCGACCTCGAGTCCCTGCGCCTGCCCCCCTGCCCCGGCGCGGGCTGGTACGAGGTGGCCTACGGCGACCTCATCGCCTGCGACCCCTGGGGGCTGAACCTGGCCGTCCTCAACACCGACGACAACACCTGGGAAAGCCTCTGATCACACCCGGGGCGGGGAAACCCGCCCCCTCTGTGCAAACCCAAACCCTAGTGGAGTATACTGAGACCATGAAGACCCTCTCCTTCGACATGAACACCATCGACTTCGACGCCTTCAACGCCAACATGCTCGACTGCGGCGTCGAATACGAGGATGAACTCATCACCAGGGAGTTCGACAAGTTCCGCGCCTTCCACCTCGAGGGCGAGGCCGATCGCGGCGAGGGGAACATCGGGACCACGGTGGAGGTCACCTGGACCTACGGTCGGAACGATCCGGAAGTCACCTACACCTCCTACGAAATCGAGGAGTGACCCCCGCGGGGGGGACTGGGCGGGGACCCCTGGTGGGTCCCTGGACCCGTTTAAACGGAGGGCACAATCCTCAGCTCGAGGCCAAGCATGTGCAACTCGTTGCACCAGAATGACGCTCTGATGCAAACTCTACGGGAGAAAAGGTATAATGAGACCATGAAGAAAGAGGCTGTCTACGAAATCGCGTATCGTACCCCCACCGGAAAGCCTGGCCGCAAGCAGGCTCGCCAGAGCCGCATCGTCGCCACGGTCGAGAACCTGCGGGACAGGGGATACTACGACATCCGAATCTCTTCCTGTCCCATTGGACCCTGCGACCCCCAGCTCGCCTGACATCTGTTGAAAGGAACAGCAACATGGATCCTAAGACGTTCTACGCGAAGAAGCTCCAGCTCCTCAGCACCGCCCTCGGCACCGTCGCCACCCTTCGGGGTCAGTGGACCCAGCTCGCGGACCACGAGGACACCGCACCGGGTGGCGACATCGGCGAACTGCACAGCCTGCTCGTCGCGATCGACAACGTGGAGCGAGAGCTCAAGGATCTGACCGAGGCGGTGGAGGTGCTCGGCCTCGACAAGTAACCTATCCAGACAGTGTAAACCTTCAACCCACTGAGGTATAACAAGACCATGGCAAGGACCACCTCTCGGCTCATCCCCGCCCGCAACCTCGACGGAAACATCGTCGGATTCCTTGACGATCATGCGATCGATCAGGCCGCCCTTGGCGTCCGCCACTCCGAGTCAGAGCTCGATCGACTGGGTTTGACGCCTTGCCCCGATGCCAGGTACTACATGGTGCGGAACGGCGAGCTGAAGGCCTGCGATAGCCTGGGCGACCTGCCAGTGTGGTTCGACGTCTCCAACAACTCCTGGGAATTCTACTGATCTTGAGTGGGTTTGGAGACTGGGGACTGAAAAGTCGAGCCCGCTCTCCCTTTGAGAGTTACGAACCCAGAGCCTGACACCAATTGGGACCTGTGCGGTCAACCAACACAAAATGATATGAGGCAGGAATCACGAGGTTCCTGCCTCGAGGCGTTTAACACAGTCGCAGTGCAACTCGTTGCATTGGAGACATCACGGCGTCGAGCCCAGTGACGGGATCATCCAGTCAGGCACGTAACTCGGCACGCCCCTGGGAATTTCGTGTCGCCATGCTCCGTAGGCACGCAGTTCTGCCGTCGTGGGTGGGGAGGTGTGAATATCCTTTTCTGGGATATTTACTACCAATTTCCCATAAGCGTCTGAAAGACGTTCTATGTCTTTATCGACCTCTTCGGAATATTCTTTCAATTCATCTACAGAACCCGTGATCCACCATATGTTGCCAAGCTCACCTATTGCTTGCGACACAACTTTGATGAATTCATCATAATTTGTAAAATACTGTTCGATTGACCCGAACACCTTCCCGCTTGTTCCATCTTGTGGGAAATTATCTATGTACTTATAAAGTCTGCTCAAGTTGGGAAACGATTGCCTGAAGTCATTTTCGTCTCCACTGACTTCTAGCAAGTTTCTTACGTAACTCCTGAGCAATCGCTCGCTCATAGCGGGGGATCTTTGCGTCTCGGCCGCAGGCTCCTCGGGATTTGATTGCGTGGCAATTCTGTAAGCCCTGAAAATAATCTTCGCGCGTTCAAATGCGGCATAAAAGTTGTTATCACCCTCTGTGATTTCTTCATAGAAGTCACGGACAGCCCGCTCGCCGGGATCTTCGCCCGCTGCAGCCTCCATGATGTTTCTTGTTTCTTCTGCGATCAACCTGCGCAGTCTTCCTGGTGTCAATTTCACTTTTGTCTGTCCCTTTCGGAGTTAAGTATCACGCCGCAGGGACAACTTGATTTCGCAATGACATAATGTCAGATGGCCTGGAGAAGGATTCGCCGTCCTCGCTCCGGGCCTCTCAGACTCAGTACTCCTGTCCCCACCCGGTGTACAGGCTGAGTCCCAGGATGAAAACGCCGGCCGCCAGCTTGCAGAGCATGAAAACTTGCACGATGTCCATGTGATCTCTCCTTCCCTCAGGGTTCGCGCAGCATGTTCCAGGCGTCTGTCACGTAGGTGATGACCTCGATGGAGACGCTGGGCAGGGTGACGATGCCGAAGAAGACCATGATCTCGGTGGCGTACTGGCTGATCGCTTCCATGAGATCAGTGTACCACGCCAGGCAGCTTCCTTGCACGAATCCACCCCTCAGGGCTTCACCATGTCATTGACCCCCAATGCCACGATGGCCACCACCGCAGGAGCCAGCACCAACACCAGCTGCAGGATGAGGCCTGACAGGCCCAGCAACATTTCCGCGGCCGCCATCAACGCACCGCCCAGCAGGGGGCATCGCCGCCCCCGACATTGACCTTAGAGTTTCTGACCATGAGCGTTACCTTTCAATTTTCCGATGTTATTCGCGCAGCCCCTGTCACCCCTCGGTGCCAGTCGAGGGCACCTCCTCCGGCTCCTGTGCCGCGGGCAGGGTTTCCACCTCAACCGGAGTGACGTCCGAGGTGAAGAGGTACACTGGGCGGTTGACGCCGGGCACCGTGACATAACACCGGATGCGTTGGGCCTTGAACACCACACCGGTTCGCCCGATGAACTTGGGATCGCCGCCGATGATGCGGACCGCGGTGCCTGCCTCGACCTTCGCCGTCAGGGCGCGCTGGGTCGCATTGACGCGGTTGTGGTGTTGGAGGTGCAGCACCAGCGCAGCAATCTGCTCTGCGTCGAGCTGCTGGGTGATGTCGCCGAACAGCTGCTTCGTCTCGTCGATGAGAGAAGGCAGCTTCGCCGCCGCCTTGTCCACCTTCGACATGTGAGCCGGACCGGTGCGCGGGGAAACCTTGGCCTCCTTCTTCTCCTGGCGCTGGGCCGCCTTCGCCGCCTTACGCGCCTCGCGGTCAGCGAGGATCATCGCCTTCTTGGCGGCGCGGGTCGAGGGGCGCTTGTCAGCGCCGGTGAGGTCGTCCGAGGGCGAAGCGTCGCTGCCGTCACCGGGTTCGATGACCACTGAGTCCTGGGGTGCTGGGCCTGCCTCCTGGAGAGCGGCCTCTCGGGCGGCCTTGCGGGCCTTGGCCGCGGCGATGGCGGCGTCGATCTTGCTGAGGTTGACGGCGGGGACGGTGTTGGTGTCGCTCATTTGTTTCCTGCCTTGTTAGCGGTTTGTTACCGGATGTTTAGATACTACCTTACCTGGGTTGACTCTTGCACGAACTCGTCTTTTTTATGCATCCTGCGAGGCATCGTAGGCATGGACGCACTCTGCGAGCGGGACCACCACGCTCTCGTGGTAGAACCCGAACCCCACCAGCATCAACGTGCCATCTGCATCGAACTCCTCGTAGGCCTCGAACCACGTCTTGGACGGCGTGTGGCGGATCCAATTGCCCGCCTCCCAGTTGCCGGGGATCACCTTGCGGGGGACGAACGCCTCGAAGGCGCTCTTTGCGTACCTGCGGAAGGGCTTAGCTTTCATGGTATCAGTGTACCTCTTTAAAAAATTGGTTTGCACGTCACACGCTCTTTTCAAGGCTGTGTGGCGAGGACGAAACCCTTTGCCGTCAGACCGTACACCAGTGCGGTCCCCTGCCTCCCCACCACCTCGACGTGACCTGAGCTCAGCAGCGACCGTGGCGCGCTCTTCGTGAAGGGACCCACGTTGGAGACGTAGGCATTGATGTTGTAGGCGTACTTCGCCTCGCGGCCGCTGCACTTCCCCATGCGCTCGATGATGTCCTTCTTGGTGAGGGGACCGTGAATCGCGAGAACCCGGCAGATCAGTTGCGCGTTCGACATCTTCCTTGCCTCCATGATTCAGTTATACCTTGTCACGTCTGGACTTTGCACAGGTCAGCACTTTTTCCAGTCGGCCTTCGCCAGACGGATGGCTTCCTCGCGGGTGTCCGCCTCGCCATGGCCGACCAGTTCGCGGCCAATCCAAACGTTGGCGTAGTACTTCGAATTCCAAGTACCCTGCCGGCAGCTAATTCGAACCTTGCTCTTCATGATTTAGCTATACCTTGTCAGAGGTTAACCTTGCACGTGCCTCGCACTTTTTGTCAGCCCACAGCAGCCCTCAGGTGTCGCCCGAGGAATTGGACCTTGGGGTAACCCCACCCTTGCCGGGCAGGGTCACCGTGGGCCCACCGTGGGTCAGCACTCCTCCTCGTCCTC
>Ga0129333_10002962_pt1 | contig 15900 bp, 24 predicted proteins | sample CPB6_08_DNA_FD_94474 | JGI IMG/M metagenome (GOLD analysis project Ga0129333, IMG submission 94474) | Freshwater to marine salinity gradient microbial communities from Chesapeake Bay, USA - CPBay_Sum_0.6_0.8_DNA | ecosystem: Environmental > Aquatic > Marine > Coastal | place: USA: Chesapeake...
ACCGCGATGCAGGATACCAATAACAACAGGTTTCCCAGCATCAAGACTCTTATCAATGTCAGCAAAAGAAAGATTGTAACTAAAGTGTGACTTAACTCCATAACCTGCCAGAACCTTTGTCTGCACGGCATGGTCAGTTGTATCACCGATAGCAAATACTTTTTTAACATATTCATCATCGCCTTTAATCGATCCTGGCTTGAGGAACGCAAGACACATAGCACACGATGAACTGTTACAAGTTCTATGTGCATCTCTGTAGTTATCTACTTGATTAAAATATGGAACTGCTAGAACTGCTGGTGTAGGGGGTTTAGTTCTAAAAATTCCAATCCAATCGGTTTCAGAATCATCAAGAAATTGAGCAGGAAGATTGTCTTCTAACCACTGGACCGCTGCAACATGGTTTGAATTGCTATCATCATAAAACTTAAAAAAGTTATGAAGATCTAGGGTCATTGATTATCTCTGTAAACACTGAAGATATTTATAAAAAAAGCGCCCTTTCGGACGCTCTATTTATCTTCATGCAGTAACAGTTTCTCTAACTGTTGATTTTACATAGTCCAGAACATTCTCTGGAGTAGTTGCTTCGTAAGGGTCACTGTCTGCGTTATCCCGCTGACCTGCCTCAACGAATAATTTTTCGATGACTCCGTTATACACGACCATAGCATAACGCCAAGAGCGATCACCGAAACCAAGGTTAGACTTATTGACGAGCATACCCATAGAACGTGTGAAATATGCATTTCCGTCTGGAATGAGTTTTACATTTTTAATGTTCTGGTCTTGTGCCCAGGCATTCATGACAAACCCATCATTAACAGAGACGCAGTAAATAGCGTCGATGCCACTACCAATAAAGTCGTCATATTTCTCTTCGAATCCAGGTAACTGATAGGCACTGCAAGTAGGAGTGAAAGCACCAGGCAGACTAAACAGGACCACACGCTTTCCATCAAAGAGATCTGAAGAAGTACGAGTTACAAATTCACCATTCTCACGAAATACAAATTCTACTTGGGGAATAATATATTTTTCTTTACGCATAGTAACCTCCATATCTTTTTCTTCTTTTTTGAAAAAATTAAACATAATTATCAATTAAAAACAGCATTTACGCCAATAACTTTTGCTTTTGGATTTCTTGCAAGTGCAGTTTCTCTTGCATCTTTATAATCTTTTGCTTCTACGATTTCGTGGAAGACCTTACCTGCCACATATAACTGCACTTTGCACTTCATCAGAATACGCCAGGAATAATTTGACCCGTAACAAGATAAGAACCCATAGCAGCTACAATTCCAATCATTGCTGCCCAACCATTAATACGTTCTGCTTTTTCAGTAAAAATTTTGTTCATTTGTTTTCTCCTTAATTAATTTACTTTAGAATAGATAGATGTTTCACCATAATCACGGTGAATTTTATAACCAACAACTGCACCTTTAGTATTCATAAGTGCAGGCATAAAAACAATTGTAAAGAATACTGCTGGTGCTCCAATGAACAGAGCAGCAACAATAACATAATAAGTCAATAGTTCAATTAGAGAGTGTTCCATTATAAGGGTGCTGTTGTTTAAGTTTAGGATTTGGTTGTGAAGGAACAACTGGGTTCCTTGATTTGTTTTTGATAACGATGAAAGCATCGTTTTGATATGACACAGTTCCAAATGGTTTTGCCCATTTTGGATTTGCATTTGGACTAGTAGCAGTTCCTGTTACCGCTACACCTCCAATTTCAACAGAGATGTCATCATCTTTATCCCATCCAAGTGTTTCGAGGGCAATAGCAAACTGCCCTAACATACCACCAGTTCCCATAACAGTTTCTTCTGGTTCAAGGTTACCGATCACAGATTTTCTTCCTGTTCAGTAAGAATCACACAATCACTTGTGGGATAAGCAACGCAAGTTAGAACCCAACCTTCTGCTTGTTGATCATCATCAAGGAACGATTGTTCTTCATTGTCAACTGTGCCAGAGATGAGTTTTCCTGCACATGCAGAGCAAGCACCTGCCTTGCATGATGAAGGGAGGTCAACACCTGCCTCTTCTGCAGCTTCAAGAATGTATTGGTCATCGGCACATTGAATAGTAGTTTCAGTGCCATCAGGAGATTGGAGAGTGACGTTAAAAGTAGCCATTAGTAAGTCTCACAAAGTTTTTCTACGGATGCTGCCAACAAAACGAAGAAGGCAACTGAAGTCATTGTAAAGATAAGTGAAGTCATTGTCAAGCCTCAAACTACTCCAAAGAAGAGGTGCCCAGTGAAAGCATAAGAAATAGCACCAGCAACAATACCGAGCATTGCCCAACGTCCATTCATTTTCTCCGCCTTTTCGGCATAAGGTTCAATACCATAACGATCAAGGTCTTCCTTGGTCATATACATCGATGGTTCTTTAGCAAACATATTCATTTGCCCGAACTCATTTTTAGTTACAGTCATTTTCGTTTTATTACGAATTGTTACACAATTATATAGCAAAAATAAAGAGGGGTCAAGCCCCTCTTGTAGTCATTTATACCTAGTTTTGTTAGGAATTACTAATCATTCTTTTCATTTAATGACATTCTTCCAAGATATGGGTCATAATTCATCAAATCAGCAATATCAGTTTGAGATCCATTTTGTTGCCAATATTGGAGTATTCCATCGTGGCTTTGCCTATGAAATACATCAATGTGTTCGGGATGAATGCAAGATCCCAAATCAATCTTATAGAGAAATAAAGGTATGGCGTATGTATTGCCCGAATTATAAATCAGGTCATCAGCAACTGCTCTTGGTTTACATCCATTATCAAGTTTATATTTTTCCCCCTTTATATGAAATTTCATCAGCTTTTCAGCATGATGTCTAGTAATCATATATGCTGCTGTAGAAAAATCATTAACGAATCTTTTATGAAGTTTAACGTGAATTGGCCCAGTACAAATAATTGCCAATTGTACAACATCCCAATCATAAGGAAGTCGTGAATAAAAATCACTCCAAGTAAAATCCCAATTTTTAACAATCTGCAAATCTAAATCATCTTCTACAAATATCGCATAAGGACTATCGGAAGTCTCTAACCAGTGTTTAATTGCCTTTAAATGGGAAGTTGTACATCCAATTTCTCCAGAAGACATATTCTCTGGATATCTCCCTTTGATAAGTCCACTCAAGTCATCTTCCCTACCATCATATGCAGATATTCTTTCATAATTTTTAATCTCCCAATATTCAAATTGGTTGATCATATATTGGTTTCTTTCTTTATGTTCATCAAGATTTAAATAATAAATTGGCCCAATATTTTTTAGTTTATACGCTGATTTATTTTTATCTCCAGGCATTGTAATATCTACTTTTTTGTTTTTTTCATTTTCAATTATTTGCTCCATTGCTGGAATATATTTTTCAGCAACAACTTTTTCCCACCCAAAAGTTTTTGAGTATTCTATAATTTCATCCCTGTGAGCAACTGAATATTCTCTATTTTCAATAATCTTTGATTCAATATACTCAAGATCATTTATTTTATTCTCATCAATAACAGTAATAAACTTCCTATCAAGATCAAGATTTGCTTTACCCCACTGACTTACAACAATTCCAAGTCCCGCAGAAAGTGCTTCCATACACACTAACGGATGTGCTTCACCATCTGAAAGAAGAACGAGATTTCCGTAGTTGGTTAACTCCTTATATAAAGTTTCTTTATCCCATTCTCCCAAATAATTTTTATTGGGATCAAATCTTTCATCGTGATTGTTTCCAGCGAACCAAAGACTATCAATTGATTGAAACAAATGTTGCCTCTTTCGATAATCAATCTTTGCAAGATATATGCTCCTATCAGGGTATAGAGGAGTTTGAGTATATGAAAACAAATCTAATTTAACCCCATTTGGAGTTACAAATAATTTATCTTCTGGATAATCTAAAAGTTTTTTATATACATCACTAATTCCTTGAGATAAACAGAAAATATTTGGACGAATTTGAGCAAACGCATTAAATACATTCGCATATCCACCATATTTTGATGGTTGTTCAAGATATCCAAAATGACTTGTAATTGCCTTTGGGTAATTTATATAAGGATACAAAGGTATGAATTCGTCATATTGAATATGAACAAAGTCTGGTCTGAAGGCATTAATTTGAGATATAATTTCAGTAGTATCTTTAGTATTAACGATCTGGACTTCGTGACCTAAAGATTCCAATGCATTTTTACTGTCCCAGATTAAAATCTCAACTGCCCCCCATCCAGTAGGAGGGATGGGCATAATTCCAGGACCAATTATACTAATTTTCATTTTAAATTATAGAACAAAAAATATTTTAAATTATAACAGATATCAATGTATCATAAAACTTCCAACAATAGTTGCTCATAAGTTGGAACTCTTCCAAGGTATTTGCACTTTACATTATTTTCTTGACAATATTCTGTCCAAGCTTTGTATTCGTGATTTTCCCATCCCTCATAATTATAAAATTCATCAAAGCAAATTACTGTTCCACTAACAATTTTGTTATTACATAAGTCCAAAACTTCTTTTGCGGATGAATATAAATCGCAATCTATATGCAAAAATGAAATCGTTTTATCTGGATGTTCTCCAATAAATTTTGGCAAAGTTTCACTAAACCATCCTTTTATTAAAGATACATTATTTTCTACTTCTGGAAGAATTCCATCAGTGCTGAAGAAACCTTTAATCATATGATCTCTCCAATCTTCTGGTAGACCTTCAAAACTATCAAACCCATATACAGTTTTATCTTCAATCATTCTTGCAATATGATTAACAGTTTCTCCAGTAAATACACCAAATTCTAACCAAAGACCAGACTCATTTCCAACTTCAAGAGATCGCTTAACTCCTTCATTAAGAAGTTCAAATCTATCTTTAAAAAAAGGACAATCTAAAAATTCCATAGTTTTCAATGCAATACACTATTTACTCATCTCAAGAAATAGTCCTATTTGCTTCCAATTCTCCCTTTCATAACACTCAAAAAGATCTTCATTATTTTTAAGCAAATATCCTAAAACAATTTGCTCATTGTTTATGTAATCATTATCAATCATTTTATCAATGAACAAATTCTCAACTTCTTTTGAAACCTTTGGAATAATATTTTTATGTCCCCCAAAAAAAGTTCCACAGATGAAAGATCTATTATCTAGTAAGTAATCTTCACTTAATTTTTCAGCAAAAACCAAATCGGGATAACATTCTGTATTTTTTTGAATCAAAAACTTTTCGCCCATTTCTTCTAGAGCTTCAATTGCAGACTCACTTGGATATGTAGAATTTAAATCAAAATCTTCAAAGAATCTTGATGCCCCAGCATCAATCCAAAAGAAATATTCGCTACCAAATATATTATTTTCTATAGCATTTTCTAACCACTTAAATTTAGAAAATTGTATAATAGAGTACATTGAATGCTTACACTCAATTCTATCTGGATCAGAAATTTTAATTTTATACTCGTCAGATTCAATGATTGAATCTATTTTTTCTTTTAAGTAATAATAAGGTATTTCATCCATTTGTTGGACAAATATATCGGTTGGTATACTTAACCTTCTTTCTTCTACAAACTCAAGTACGTCTTTACTGATATAAAGAATCATAGGACATTTCAATTTAAGAGTAATGTCAAACCATTTTAAATACTCTTCCCAAGTTCTTCCATCAATACTATCTCTTTTTATATTAAAAAGAGCAGAAACAATAGTTACTTTACTCATAGTATACTCATAATTGATTCAATTCTATTAATATAAGTATGATTTTTTTGGATATATTTCATACCATTTTCAATAAATTTTAGGTCGTCTTTTTTGTCCATAGCATCATAAAATAGTTGAGAAGTATTTGGTTGGTAAATACAATTTCCTTCAAGTTCTTTGTAAACTTCTTCAGAATTTGTCATACCCAAGTGTCCCCAACTCATAGATTTAAAAACTCTACATGGAACATATCCATTTTTAATGTGCTCTGGACCTCTAATATCAACCCCCAATAAGGATTTTTTTGTTCGTTTTATTACTTCATCTTCTGGTAAAGGATTAGAAAATGGGTCATTATGTATAAACTCTACTCCATTTTTTGAACACTCTTCGATAAATGGGGCAAATAAACTGTAATTTTCGCACCTACCATATGAAGACAAATTACCGCTGAAGTAGATTTTATTTTCTCTTGGATGATTGATATCATCAAAATCGAATTCTTCTGGAAGATAGTTTGCTGCGCAAGTTACATAAAACTTATCATAATCATCTATCCAATATTGATGATAATCGTTTAATACTTGAGTTCTTCTATTAGATTTTTTACTAAAATAACAACAAGGTCCAACTTTTTCAAGTTTACTCTTATCTAAAACGTACCGATAAACATGGTCATTATGATAAAGATGATTGTATCTAACATCAATAAATCTCTTCACTCCAGCATTGATATACTTTGCTGGGTCTGGGCAAACGTGAACGAAATATGTGCTTGTCTTATTTAATGGTATATTTCTATCGGCAAACCCCTCTGTCCAAAATAAACAATCATTCCAGTCAAAATTGTCTGGATAATCGCCATCATGAAACCAATATGTTTCATAACCAAGGTGAGTAAATGCTTTATAAAAAGCAGCGTGAATATAGGAGTGTGTGTGTGAATATAGGGGATATCCCCAAATTACTATTTTCATACTGGTTTGATAGCTAAAATTACATTGTCTCCCCTACCTTCTGGTCCAACATCTTTTCTACCAATTACATTCTTTCTAGAGTCAAAAATACGATATTCATACTGTTCATCTGGAACATAAGATAGAATCTTACTAATCACTGGGTGATTTTCCAACTCATCTCCCTCATAGTCATATTCAAAATCAATAATCAAATCTTCAATAAAAAGAACACCATTTTTCTTTAATTTTGGTAGATACAATTTAACACACTCAATTTGAGACTCTACCGTGTGGGGACCATCATCAATAATGAAGTCAAATTTTGGTAAAGTGTCCGCAACTTCTTTTTTATATGCATCTTCTACAATAATTTTAATTCCATCTACGGGATTATCAATTAGTTCCCAAGTTGTCTCTTTTGCTTCACTATTATTTTGTAGAGGATCAATTCCATAAATTTCTCCATTTGGAAAGTAATCTTTCCACAATCTAACCGATCCACTATAGGCAACTCCAATTTCTAGAAGTTTAATCTTTTTATTTCTAACAGGAGAAAAAAATTGTTCATAAACATCTTCAATATAAGAATGATATGAATTTTTATCGGTTATATACTTTGCTTCGGGATTGTAAGTTGAATATTTTTCAAACAGTTCTAAAAGAGTTTCCATAGTTCAATCAATAAAAGTCTTTAAAGCTATGCACTAAAATATGCTCCGAGTTTTTCCAACCAGGATTTTTATTAACATCAGTCAATTGAGGATTAACCGAATATTTTTTGTTAGATAAAAAATGAGCTATCGTAATTATTATATCAGCGTGTCCTATTTCTGTCCAGATATTATTTTGTAGATATTCGTAATCTTCGTCTATAAATTTTTCAATTTTATAGAAATTATCTACAAAAACTTCTCTATTTAAAATGGATCCTCCAGTGGCACCAAACCATTTAACATTTGGCATAATACTATATTTTTTAGTCAAATACTCAAAAGAAGATCCCCAAAAATAATTTCCAGTAAAAGGAAGTCCGCTAAATTCTACCTTTTCATCAATTTTTATTTTTCCACGTACAAGAACATCATCTTCCATCCAGACTGCATATTTTTTATCAGTTATCTCAAATGTTTTTCGAATACGATTAAAAAATTCATATAGTTGATCCTTTGAATATTTTTTCAATCCAACATTTATATCAGAATAAAAATATTTTACCTTGTATTTTTCTGCGATTTCCGAGTAGTCACTTCCAGAATCAGACCACAAAACATATGGATCCTCTGGGTGATATTTTCTAAATTGAGATAATACGTTTTCTACAGCATTAAAATTTTTATATGCTTGATGATGAACACCAAAATTCATTTCAATCCTCCAATTTTATTGATAGCAGATTCAATAACAACGTGCATATCCATATATTTATATTCCGATAGTCTACCACCAAATACAAAATTATCCAGTGTTAAAGACTTTTCTTTATACTTTTTATATTTTAAATTATTTTCATCATTGTTAATTGGATAATAAGGAGTCAATCCCTTCACGTATTCTTGAGGATATTCTTTTGTTATTACTGTAGTTTCTGTATTTACTTTCTCAAAGTGTTTATGTTCTATTATCCTAGTATATGGATATTGAGAATCGCAATAATTTACGACAGCATTTCCTTGATAATTATCACAATTTATTATTTGTGTATCAAATCTTAAAGATCTATATTCCAATCTACCAAACTCATAACCAAAGAATTGATCTATACATCCAGTATATACCACTTTATCTGCAACTGAATTAAAGTACTCTCGATCTTCAAAATAATCTGTATTCAATTTAATATCAATACCATTTATCATATTCTCCATCATTTTAGTATATCCACCAATAGGAATACCCTGATATCTATCATTAAAATAATTGTTATCAAAAGTATATCGTAATGGAAGTCTTTTAATAATAAATGAAGGAAGATCTATAGGGTCTCTACCCCATTGTTTTTTAGTATATTCTTTTATCAAAGTCTCATATATGTCCTTACCAACAAGAGATAAAGCTTGTTCTTCTAGATTTTGAGGGTTACCAAAAAATCTCTGACTTTCAATAATAGATTTTATTTTGAGAGGAGATTTCTCCCCCCATAATTCATAAAAAGTATTCATATTAAAGGGGAGAGAATATAATTTCCCCCCAGAAAAAGCTTTAGGGGAATTAATAAAATTATTGAAATCTGCAAACTTATTTACAAAATCCCAAATGATCTTATTGCTGGTATGAAAAATATGTGCTCCATACTTATGAACATTTATTCCCTCTAATTTTTCTGTGTAGCAGTTTCCCCCTATATGAGATCTTTTATCAATAATTAAACATTTTTTTCCTTTTTCTTTTGCCAAATTAGCAAAAGTAATTCCAAATAATCCACAACCAACTATAAGATAATCATATTTCATATGAAATTTTTATTCAAGAAGCAAACAATTCATAATACTTATCTAAAATATCCGTTTGATTTAAATCTGGCCTTTGTACATAGTACGAGTAGTGAACTGCTATTGTATCCCCAACTATAGCACTTTTTCTACCCGCGTAAATTGGATAAAAAGTAGTTATCCAACTTTCATCTTCTCCAGATTTAACATCACCATTAAATGGTTTAAAATCAGACCCACACCAACAAGAAACATTAATTGACACTGATTCATAATTATCTAGAACAACATTTGGGATTTTTAACTCATTAATACGTCCTTCTCGATAAAGTTCTTGGAAAAGATTCAACAAGTTATATGCAAATGTGGTATCTCTCCAATAAATTGGGCAGAGAATTGCCTGTTCTGGAATAAATTTAGCTAGTCTAGGTTCATCCCAATCATCACTCATCGTTTGATCTAAAACTTTAAGTTGTTCTCTAACTTGATCCATATAATAAGGCCATCTTTCAGAACAGACTTCAGATTTCGGAATATCAAGTACTTGAGCTTCTTTCATAAAATGAGTACACCAAATACTATTAATTGTCAATGGATAAGCCAAAAAGCAATCTGGATTTTCCAATTTATAATCAATTAGTCTCTCAAACATCCCATCTTCAATGAAAATTACATCATCATCAATTTTAAAATAGAAAGTGTCTTCATCAATACAATAATTATAAAAATGTTTTACATTTGATGCCCTTCCTTTTTGATCTTCCCATAATTCGGTACATCCATCTTTAATGATGGCAAAATTAGGGTTATCTTCTGCATACTTATGAATAAACTTTAGATCACTTTCTACACTGGTATTAACCCAAAGATGATGCTCATCAACAATATGCTTATTCTTTAGAACTTGAGGAAACAGAATCCTCATAGATTGTTCTCGTCCAAGAGGAGAAACTACAATAACTTTTTTTCCCTTATACATTTAAAACCTCGGTAAACTTACAGAAATAGGGTGCGATTCAACAATTACTCCAAGACGATCTAAAAGTTCAGAGTGAATCAATTCGACACACCAAGTGCCATTATTTTTATACTTTGTCAAATCAAACATTCTTTGACATAGGGGGAAAACCCCCATAAAAACCTCCATTATATCAGATCCACCAAAATTAAACCAGTCATTAATAAATGGAGGTTGTTGCTGCAAACAACTAGCGTGAAAATATTCTCTATTATATTCTTCAAACTTTACTTTTGTATTGACAATTACATCAGTTCTACAGCGAATAACATAATCATATTTAAATTTATTTTCATATTCGTAAAGTTGTTTTAATTTATTAACCTCATTAAGACTATAAAAATAAGAAAGGCAGTTATTAATTTGCCTTTGCATAAAATTAGGTTCTAAAGAAGAATCAAACGATCCTTCCCAATATGCTTTTTGTGATAATTCAAAATCTTCTTCAAGATATTCATCATAAAATTTTTTACTCTTTTCAGTAATTATTTTTGTCGGATTGTATATTTTCTTAAAACTTTCAATAGCTTCAGAATCGATTCTTTGATTCTTCCACTCTCCACTACCTCCCCATTTATATGGTTTATTTTGAAGGTCATCATCAAACCATAAATGACCAAAAACGTCTACATCATAATCTTGTATTACATTTTGAATTATGCTTGTAGAGCATTCATTTATAAATCTTGGTTGACCAGAAAAACATAAAGCTATTTTCATTTAATTTTCTCCACATAATCACTACAAATTCCATAACAATTATAAACTTTCATATTTTCAATTGCAGTTTTAGTATTCTCTGGCATAACAATTACACTAGATGGTGTATAAGGTTTTCCAGGATGTGTCCAAATATAATTTTTACTAGTCAGAGTAAAATCATCATTTTGGTGCCAAAAATAGTTATACCCACCTGTTTTAGAAACAAAATAATAAAAAGCATCAATATTTTTACAATGAATCCATAGATTATCCATACGTTGTGCTAACCAATAAGGAGTAACAACATATTGTGGATCATCATGTCCCAAGAAAAATTTATCTTCAAAGATTTCATAACGAATATCAATTTCTACATCATATCCCATAGAAATTGCTTGATCTACATAATCTGGACTATTTTCAAGTAATGGGTTTGGTCCATCAGTATTTCCCCTATGCGCTATCAATTTCATACAAAATACTTATCAGAAGGTACAGATGGCCACCTCACAACGACCAAACTAACATCAGTTAAATTTTCTACATCAGCAACTTCATCCTTTTCATAAATCCACATATCGCCAGACTTAAGATGTTTACCAGAAACTATCATTTCACCTTCAATAATATAAGTTAGTTCTGTAGTTACTTTATGAACATGAGGTTGACCTTTACCAACTTTATGTTTGTGGTGAGCAACTTCGAAGAAAGGATTTTTAAAAGTAGATGGTTCAAAATCACCAACAAACCAACCACCCTTCATATCATTGATGTTGAAGATCTTCATATTCATTCTCCAAAAAATATTTACGCTCATCGGGTGTTCCCATTGACCACAAACGATCAATTGGTTGAATTGAAATATTCATACCTTCTTCAATAAAAAGATTATAAAGAGGAGCGACATAGAACTCATTTTTGACTCTAATATTTCTCTTGATCATCTCTTTTGCAAGTCTAACAAAATCGGATCCTCTTGCAAAATGATAAAGTCCAGCATGAGCATGATTGCTAATTACTTCTTTTTCTGCAGTTTTAATTACATATCCATTATCCCCCAGTTTAGAATAACTATAAGCTGGATTATCAGCATCAAACGTTAAAACTACTCCATCAGAATCTGCAGTTTTTGCAGGATCAAAATAAGGTTCAAAATACATATCAAGAGTAGTAATACTTAACGGTAAATTATTATCAATATATTTTTCCGCAAGTAAACAAGAACATACAGTTCCTTCGGTCTCTTCTTCAGCAATCACTATTGTAATATCATCACCAAATTTACTGCGAAGAATATCATCCATCTGATTATTCTCAACCGTATCTCTACGAATTATAAAAATTTGGTTGCATTCATCAGTTTTAATACATGACATACTCCAATCAATCATTTGTTTATGACCAACCTGAATTAATTGTTTTGGAAGAATAAACCCTTCATCACGAAATCTTTGACCTCTTCCAACCATTGGAATAAGTAGATTATATTTCTTCATAAGAGATTTTGTTTAATCAAAGTACTAGCAACTTTATGTGCATTAATTACAGATTCTTTTACCTTATGTCCATCACACATTGACTTGATAAATCCAGAAGCAAAATAATCTCCCGCTCCTAAAACATTCACATCAGAAAGGTATAAGTCTGTGGGAAGATCGTATTCTTCCACGGAATTTCCATCAGCAAAAACACTACCTGTTGGATGATGCATAATAACGTGTCCTTTAACTTTAGAACCAAGTTCTTCAATGTCCATAAACAAATCTTCTTTTGCTATAAAAAGATAATCCAAATACTGCAATACATCAATAGATTTTTCTGGTTCTTCTTTTGTTATATCAGCAGAAACAATTCCTTTTAAATTTGATATGAAAGATTTATCTGATAATTGATTAATGTAAGAAATGTGATGCCAATCAGAATCAGATGGAGATGCTTTATGCTCTTTAATGTTTAAACATCCTTTACCAACTCTATAATTATTTTCTTTATCAACTAAAATTAAAGCGTGTCCAATTGATAATGGTTGAAGACTTATATTCATACCTTCACCAAGAGAAACAAGACCAGACCAAACATTTGCAATTCCACCAAGAGAAGAAGTCTCTTTAAAATCTATAAGTATTCGGTCTACGGTAAGGTGTCCATATAGAGTAATACTTTTACACATCATTTCATATCAGCACTGGATGCTTCTTTTTTATCTAATTCTGCAACTTTTTGTTCATCAGAATCTTCTAGTATTCCTTTAGAAACCAAAAAGTCATAAAGTTCGATTATAACTCCTTGACCACCTGCAGAATTTAAAACATAAAGAGAATTTTCTTTTATAATTTTTGGGGCGTCGGATGGAGCAAATGTCCAAAATAATTTTTTAAACATCGAAAGGTCAAAATAATCATCCCCAACAAAAGCCATATTTTCTCTGGAAACACTATATTCTTCTTCCAAGAAAGAAATATATTTGGATTTATCTAAACTTAAATCTTTGCCTCTAGTGCAATAAAAAGGAATATTTCTTTTATCCGCCATCGATTTATTCCAAGAATCTCCAGATAGCATAATAACTTTAACACCAGATGCAATAAATCTCTTAATAGCAGTAAAATCTTTACACATAAATCTTTTACTCACTGGATTATGATTTGCATCATAAACTTTTGTCCCATCAGTAAGGACACCATCAACATCAAGAATTAGTAGTTTAATTTTTGATTTATTTCCAATAAAATTGTTAAGATAATCATTGTATTTTGAATTTGGATACTCTGACATAATATGCTCGCAATTAATTTTATTCTAACACAGGTTTAGTAATTTGAAAAATCTTTAGAGTGAACTATTTTTGGAGGAAACTCACAATAATTGGCAAAATCATTTGGAAATGCATAACTTGAAGATAAGACATTAACCTTATCTGCGTTCTCAAGATAGAATTTATTTAAATGACTTTCATCGTGCCAAATTGCAATAACATCATTTTCAAGATCCTCCCTGGTTCTCTTATCAAGTTCTTCTATCATATCAATTACTTCTGGAACTTTACCTCCCCATACACATCCCTGGTAATAAACAGAAAAGTCACTATTTTCTTCAATGCAGGCTCTAGATTTTTTATTAATTTCAAAGGCACCTGGATACTTATCGTGTGGTGGCATTTGAAGAAAATGGCAGGGATGATGTACTCCAATGTAAGGTTTAGAATCATTAAAGAAATCTTCTGGTTTTATTTCTGAAACAACTAGAGTATCTGCATCTAGGAAAACAAACCAATCACATTTTTCAATATCTTCTCTAGCAATTAATAAAGTTTCAAATCTTTCTAGAGTTATGAATGGCCATTCTTTATGCTCTATTTGATAAACATTAATATTTTCTGGAGTCCCATCTAGATCCCCATCAGTAAAGACTAAAATTTTTTTTTCAATTCCAGGTAAAAAATTATCTTCAAGATATTCATACCATTTTGGAAGATAATTTAAATACTTTCCTGTTGCTATAAAACTAATCGCTACTTTCACTAAATTCTCTCCCATTCTTCAGGTATTTGGTCATCAAGTATATTATGCTTTAATTCTGGTCCAAACCATTCCCTCGGTGCAATAACTTTTTTATTTTTATTTTTAGATAACCAAGCACCCCACCAAGTAAACGTACTATTTGCTATAATAAAATCATTACACATAGAGAGAAGACAAAGATCAAAATGTCCCTTGTATATTCTACTATTATTCTCTACGAAATTGCAATTTCTTGAAGTAAATATTTTCTGTTTTTTGCACCATTCAATATCATCTGAAAATACTAGAATAGACCTATCACCAAATTTTTTCAATGCTTCTTCATAGTAATCAATATCACAAACTTTATGACGATTTATATTATGTGGTGCAAGGAAATCTCCTCTTCTAATTGTTACAGCAATTGGATTTTCATCTAGAATATGTTCTCCATATTTGAGACAAGACTCTACTATTTCATCTTTAAATTGGTAGTTATTTCTTATTTCATCTTCAACGTGTTTAAAATATTTTTCACTCTCGAAGTATCCAACCAAAGTACAATCATCTGGACACTCATCAAGTAACTCTTGACAAAAATGATATTGATCCAATTGCACTATATCGCCATCAACATACCCATACTTATCTTCAAATCCGGACATTTTAAAGCATCCCTGGAGTTCGTGTTGATGATACCCACCATAATCACGATTGCTAGAATTATCTGGAATACAGTAATCATAACCTCGATGCTTTGCAATTCCAATCAAAGCAGCACACTGGAACATCTGATTTCCAAGTCTGCCTATTTTACCAAGATGATTAAATCCAATCATAATTATTTTACTTCAAAATCTAATTTTCTAATTTTTCTATTTCTTCTTGATTCTTGATATTCTAGTTCTTCTCTAGAGAATAAAGATTTTTTTACCTGTCTATTACTTGTATTTGTTACAATTTCAACTAATGATAGATCATTTGCAGTTATTTTCTCCCCGCAAACTGATGTTATATTATCACACCCGCAACACTTTGTCTGGGATGGATGCGATATCAATTCAGTGTTGCAATTTTTGCATCGTATTTTTAACATTTTTATGCATTATATACTTTTACTTTTAATATTTAGATACTAAAAAGACCACCCCAAAAAGGAGTGGTCTAACCCAACTTATGAATAAATTATCAGAACTTAAAGGTTGTCTGGATTACACCACCCCAGTTAGAGGAGTTGTCGGCAAGACGTTGATTGTCACTTCCGTAAATAATTGCAGGAGTAACACTGATGTTATCCGACACTTGATACTTGTAGAAGATTTCAAGCATCGTTGCTTTCTCAAGGTTCTCGCCTGTAGGTGCCTGACCGATAGCAACACCAGCAGAATTACCACCAACAAATACATCTTCCCACTGAAGACCAGCAAACCAAGATTGACTATCGGTAGCATCGCTAGCAGCACCACTAACAGTGTTCCAACCATAACCAGCAGAGACAGAAGGAACAATACCTGATTTCTGAGGTTGCCAATAAGCGTTCAGT